>Ga0129306_1000012_pt1 | contig 325304 bp, 330 predicted proteins | sample P827metagenome_FD_94438 | JGI IMG/M metagenome (GOLD analysis project Ga0129306, IMG submission 94438) | Capybara group fecal microbial communities from Wisconsin, USA - P827 metagenome | ecosystem: Host-associated > Mammals > Digestive system > Large intestine > Fecal | place: USA: Wisconsin...
CCATATATAATTCTGCACTTCTTATTATTCCTCTTACAGACTCTTTATATGTTTCTTTTCTTGCATTATCTATTAATCTTCCTATTGATACTGTAACTATTAATGATATTATGGCAAGTATTACTATTACAGCTAAAAGTTCAATTAACGTGAATGCTTTTTTCTTTTTATTCTTTTTCATAAGCATCTCCTATTCTAATTTTATTATATAACAAAAGTTATATTTTATCAAACAAAAAAAGTAGATATAATCTACTTAATTAATCTTAATATTTTTTCTATATAAATGTGTTTTAGGTTTTTCACCTATCTTAAACACTAGATCTCTATCTATAAGAACAACAGGATACTCAAAAAACCAATATGGTACATTTGAATAATCTTCTATATCCGCATCTTTATAAGAATCTAGCATTCTTAAATTACTACCATATTCACAGTCTGTTAATGCATCATATACATAATATCCTTCTTCTTTCAATGCATTTCTAAAAGGAGTCTCATATTCTTCAGGAGCTTCTTTAGAAAGATATTTTTGTACTTCTATTCCCGCGATTACTCTATTTTCATCATCTCTTATATAATCCTGTTCATAGTTTTTAGCGATTAAATAACTATTTGGACATATAGTATCACTATGTGACCATTTTTGATGACTAAGTTTTATTACATAATCACCTATCCTATATACATCAGAACTACTTCCAGAAGATAAGAAACATATTTCACGTGATTTAGAATAATGCATGTATTTTTCTATATACCATTCTAAATTTTCACCTAATAAATTTTTATAAACTTCTTTCATTCCTTGCTTATTACCAGGAATAGTATATAAAGGATTCCCAGATAAAAATCTTTCCTGCATATCTTTAGTTAATTTATGACTATATTTTTCATATATTTGAAATTTATTATCAGCAGATGAAAATACTTCATCAGTTATTACATATCTTGGATTAGAAAGCAATTTGAATCCTAAAGAATTCTTCGGATATTTAGTTATAATATAATTTTTTAATCTTTCAAATTCTTCGTCTTTTGATATATATAATTTTTCTGCAAGTAAGATTAAGTCATCATATTCTAATGAAGATATGGCAACATCAACTAATGTTTTTGAACTATACATATCAGTAGATAAAAGTGTAGTAATTATAAGATACTTAATGTGTTTATCATCTATAGAAAATAATCTATTTACAAGATCTTTATTATTTCTAACTAGATATCTTACTATAATATCAAATATATTATCATATAATCTACTTTCTTTTAATTTATCTAAAACGATTTCTAAAAGTCCATCTATATATTCTTCTTTTAATAAAGTTTTAGTAATTCTAATCATATCTTGACTATATGGTGCATTGCGATATATATCCAAAGTTTTTTCTCTTAATTCAGGAATATCATAAGTAAAACAAATCTTTAAATATGTATCATCTATTTTAGAAATTTCTTTTAAAATTTTATTAGGATTATTCTTAATTTTAGCTTTTAATTTATAATAATTATCTTTAGTTATCCTCATTGTCCCCCACCATCTTCATTATACTTTTTTTTAAAACTACTTGTCAATAAAAAGTGCCTAAGCACCTTTTACATTTTCAATATATACTTCTACTTTAGAAGCCCAAGTATTAGAACCACCCGCGTATTTTTTTTCCATCTTTAAAGGTGTATCTAATCCCATTGCAATATAGTTATTATAAATATTTCTTATAAAGCCTTCTATACCTTCTTCTAAAGTATCATATCTTCCCATAGAACCACCAGCATAGCAAGTTGGTCTAAACTTTTGACCACCTACATTATTACATTCAGATACAAGAGATGAACATCCGTTTCTAGAATTGTTGCATCCTGTTTCATGAAGTGATATTGCAACCGCAAGGTATGGATCTACCCCATACTCTAATGAATACTTCGCGTATATAATTCCAGAACCAGCTAAATCATCTTTTAAACTTCTATCTAACTTAGCTGCTAGTTCTTCCATAGTTAATCCATCATATACAATATCTAAATCTTTTTCATTAGGTTGAATAACAGGAGTAGTATCTATAATAATTGATTTTTTACCATCTATATAATTAAATATGAATATAAGACTTAATAATATAAGCAATATTCCTATATCTACTAAAATGTTTTTTTTCATAATTACCATCCTAACATGATATATTTTATCATGTTTAATTTTAATTCGCAATAGAATGATGTACTTCTTTAGTATCCATAGTTATATTAGAAAAAGTATATCCATTAGCAAGCCCATATTTAATAATATCTTCTACTGCATCTGCCGTATAACTTTTTGTATCATGCATTAAAACTACATTTGGTCTATTTTTAGATAGTCCTTTTATAACATTATTATATATCTGATATGCATATTTAGCGGAGCTTGATGCATCACCTGATGATATATTCCAATCAAAATAATGATATCCATTTGAATGAAGATATAAAGAACTTCTAGATATAATACCAGTTGAATAATTCATACTAATAGTATTAGAACTTCCTCCAGGATATCTATATAAATGAGTGTATGACCCAGTTATACTTTTTATCCTTTCATTAGTAGATGATATATCGCTATATAATGCATTATCCGATGCATATATTGAAGCATAGTTATGTGACAAGCTATGTATTCCAATTGAATGACCACTATCATAAGCTCTTTTAATAAGATAATAATATCCTGAATTTTTAGGAACAACAAAGAATGTTGCTTTAACATTATATTTATCTAATGCATCCAAAATCTTAGTTGTATAATATGATGGGCCATCATCAAATGTTAAATATATAACACCAGGAGTATTAACAGTTCCTAATACACCAGCTTTACCTACTACATAAATATTTCTTTCTACTTTAGTTTGATTTTTATCATCGCTTACTTCATATGTAACTTTATAATTGCCTACTTTACTACTATCTATATTATTAGTAACAACAACCTTATCCGTTAAATCACCCATACAATTATCATATGCCTTATATCCAGGTTCAGTATAAGCCTCACCTATACCAAGATATATATTACTATCACCAGATAGTTCTATCGTAGGTTTTTCTATATCTTCATATTTAATATTCCTTTTTATAGATACATAATTACCAGATGAATCAGTAACTTCATACATAATATAATCATTTTCTTTGGTAACTACTACATTGTTAGTTATATTACCATCATAATTATCATCTGCTTTATAACCTGGTTCTATATATTCCATACCAGGACATATATATACATCTTTATTTCCTTCTAAAATAAGTGTTGGGTAATCTTTTTCAACTACATAAACATTCCTTGTTTTAATAAGAGTAAATAATGATTTTACTTTATAAGTAACAGTATAATTCCCTACCTTAGATGTATCTATATCACTATTTACTTTAACCAAATTAGTAATATCACTACCTAATATAGATGATTTATATCCTTGTTCTATATAAGAAGAATTAAGTAATAATATAACATCACTACCTACAATATTTAATTTAGGCATAGTAAAAAATATAGATATTAAACCTATTAAAAATATTAAAATTGTAAAACATACACCCTTTTTCATAATTTAATTTTACCATAGAAATATAAAAAACCCAATATGGGTTTTATATATTTATTATTATTTTTGGATTTGTATGAAATATGATATCTGCATATTCAATATCCATCTTAGCTATTTTTTTATATGCCTTTGAAAGAGACAATATATCTCTTTTTTTAGTACAATGTGTATCAGATGCGACTACATCAACTAAATAATCTTTTAAAAGTTTTTTAGTATAATGATATACTTTTAAACCAGATCTTTTTAATATAGATGTTGAATCTATCTGCATCAATACTCCTAATTCTTTTAATTTTTTAACATAAGATATATCCATATAATTTATATATAATTCAGGATGACAAAGTATCGGCTTGTATCCTTTCGATATTATATTTTCAAATATAGTTATAATACTTTCAAAAGGCATGTCTTCATATCTTTTAAATTCAACTAGTATATATTTAGTATTATTTAGACTAAGTATTTTCTTATCGTTTAAATAATCTAACATACTAGCTGTATACATAATTTCATTACCTAAATATAAATTTATTCCCATTTTAGATGCATGGTTTTTTAATGCATTAAAATTTTCATATATTTTATCTAGGTTATTCCCATTTTTCGCGTGGGGAGTGACTACTACATCTTTCATTCCTATCTTTTTAACTTGATTTAAATATTTTAAAGATTCTTGTAAACTTCTAGATCCATCATCAACTGCGAATAATAAATGTGTATGTATATCTATCATTTAGAATTTGAATAGTAGTAGTCATATTTATAGCCATATTTAGCTTTTTGTTTTTTAATATCAACTTTAGTTAATACTGCACCTAATAAAGTTGCATTATTATCTTTAAGTTCTTCTATTGAACTTATTATTAATTCTTTGTCTACTTTATCAGATTCAATAACATAAATTGTTCCATCAGCAAGTTTAGAAACTAAAATACCATCAGTTAAATTCGCGATTGGTGGACAATCTATTAAGATAATATCATATGAACTTCTTAAGCTATTTAAAAGTGATAAGAAATTAGCCGAGTTAATAAGCTCGGATGGATTATATACAAGTGACCCAGCGGCTAAAATATCTATAGAGACATTATTTCTTTCAAACTTTTGAATAACATCTTTATAACTTACAAATTTAGAAAGTAGGCAATCGGATAAACCTTTATCTCTAGCCACTCCAAAATTTCTATGTATTTTTGGTTTTCGCATATCACAGTCAATTAATAAAACTTTTTTATCAATCATAGCAAATGAACACGCTAAGTTAGTAATAAATTCTGATTTACCTTCAGAAGGTGTAGTAGATGTTACGTTTATAATTTTTAAATCCGCAAAATCTAAATTTGTTCTTATCATTCTTATAGATTCAGATATAATACTATCAGGTTCATCTATGATTTTAATAAGATTACCACCTATTTTATGATATTTTTTCTTCTTATCTTGTGAATTCAAAGGAATAATACCTAATGTTTTTATTTTTAAATATTTTTTAACATCATCATGTGTTTTAATTTTATTGTCTAAAGCACTTATTAGAAATGAAATAGCAACACCCACCATGGCACCAACCGCGCCACCAATCGCATAATTTACATTTCTTCTTGGTTCTACTTCTTTATCTGAGATAATTGCTTCATCAATTACTTTGATGTTTCTAATATCCATTTCCTTTTTCAAATCTTCAATTAAAGTATCCGCGAAACAATTAGCTATATCACTTGCTAATTTATTATCCTTATGTTTAATCGTAATTGTAATTATTTGAGTATCGGAATCATTTGATACTGTAAGCATATCAAGTACTTCATCATAAGTATAAGGTAGATCCATTTTTTCAATTACACTATTAACTACCCTTCTACTTTTAATAATAGTAGAATATGTTTTAACCATTTTTTGGTTTGTCAATATTCCTTGATAATCTACTATTGATGAATTAACTGAAGGTTCTATATATAAAGTTGTAAAACTTTGATATTTAACTTCTGCTCCAGTATTATAAATATAGGCTCCACCTACTCCAATGATAACAAGTAATAAAATAAAGAAAAACCATTTTTTTAATATATCTATTAAATAAGATATGTTTAATTCTTCTTCCATTTTAATCCCCCATTTCATCTATCGCCATATATACTCTTTCACTATTTAAATTATCTTTATGTTCAAAAAACTTATCCATTCTTTTTAAATAGAAATCTTCCATTTTATAATTCATTTTAATATATGCATCTATTTTTTTTACCAAGTCTTCTTCATCATTTACTATTTTACCAAAAGCATCTTTAGAATATTTATAATATCCTTCTTTATAATGTTTTCTATAATCAGCATAATCAAAATGATAATATATAACTGGTTTATTCATATATGCGAAATCCATATATACAGATGAATAATCTGTTATTAATAATGCAGATTCTTTCAATACACTATTAATCTCACTATCAGTTATTTTAATAATATTACTTGAATTTATTTCAAATAAGTCCATATATTTTTGCATATCAGTATGCAAATAAAAATATACATATATATCTTTTTGCTTTAATAATTTTAAAAATTGTTTATTATTAAGTAATGAATTCCATCTTTTAAAATATTTAGTTCCAGTAAATGATTTAGATACTTTTCTATAAGAAGGCATTATAAGTATTTTATTGCTTCCTTTAATAGAATTTATCCAATCATCAAATCTTGGTAAACCAAGTAATTTTAAATTCTCTTTAGGATATCCATAATTTTCTTTTAGATATTCATATTCTTTAGAAGCACCACAAATAAATAATTTAAATTTAGTCTTGTCATAATGAAGATTTAATATATTATCCTTCGTAATACCTCTTTGAATAAATACTCTTCTATTATATAAGTTTAATTTTATATGTAGGAAGTTAAATAACCAAGGACAAGGTGATGAATTTTCATATGTAGTTATATTAACCGCGACCATATAATAAAGATAATGTTTTAAACTGCCAAACGGAATAATATTTCCATATTTTAAAGCTTTGTTATATTCTTTTGATTTTTTAGATATAACATAATAAACATGCCTTTTAGGATGATATTTTCTTATATGTTTAAATAAATAAAAACCATTATCACATGCAGTATGACCTGTTTCTGTAATTAACCATATTCTATCCTTTTTAAGTTTTAGTATTAACTTAAAAATTAATGATGGTATAAGTAATATAATATATATTAATAATCCCATAAACCCCTCCTAAATTAGTTTTTATTATAAGTGGTTTTATAAAATTGTCAAATTGAAAAGGTGTTACCTAGTAACACCCATTTTTTCTTTCATTAATTCAAATTTTTCTTTAGCTAACTTAATAGTCTTTTCAGCACCTTCATCTAATATCTTATCTAATTGGCTACTATTTATAATAGTATTATATTTTTCTTGAATATTAGATATTTTATCAACTACTATATCAGCAACGTATTTTTTAAATTCACCATATCCAATCCCTGCGAATTTTCTTTCAACATCGCTTATTTTTTGATCAGTTAAACTAGTAACTATTAATATTAAATTAGATATACCAGGTTTCTTTTCTGGATCATAGATAACTTTAGAATCACTATCTGTAGTTGCGCCCATAATCTTTTTTCTAACTAAATCTAAATCATCAAATAAAGATATAACACCCATAGGAGAATCTGATGACTTACTCATTTTTTTATTTGGCTCTTTTAAATCCATTATTTTAGCTCCATCAATTTTTACAAGTGGTTCAGGTACTTTAAAAGTATCACCAAATCTATTATTAAATCTAATCGCGATATCACGGGCTAATTCAACATGTTGTTTTTGATCTATACCAACAGGAACTATATCAGCATCACAATATAGAATATCTACAGCCATTAATATTGGATATGTTAAAAGTCCCACTGAGAAATTTTTATTTTCTTTACTTTTTTCTTTAAACTGTATCATACGTGAAGCTTCACCATAACTTGTCATACATTCTAACATATATGACATTGCAGGTATATATACGTTTTCAGATTGAATATATATAGTACATTTATTAGGATCTACACCACAGGCTAAATACATAGCAACAAACTTTCTTATACGTTCATGAAGTTCTTTAGGATCTTGTGGAACTGTTAGAGCATGTAAATCCGCAACGAACATATAAGTTTCATATTCATCTTGTAATTTTAGAATTTGCCCTACTGCGCCAATATAATTTCCTAAAGTAAAATCTCCAGTTGGTTTTATACCCGTTAAAATTCGTTTCATACAAATCACCTATATAATTATATCAAAAAACTAAGATAAAATCTATCTTAGTTTACTAAAGTTAAAGTTCTTTTTATAGAATCACTATATATTAAATATTTATATTCAGTATCTAAATCCATGTTCAATATAACATCATTATTATCTTTTAAGATAATCTTATTACTATTAAGTTCAAACAAACTAAATTCTTGTTTTGAATTTTCGTTTATTTTATCATACGCATTACCTAAAGATATTATAGTACCACCATTAATATATGTATCTTCTGAGTCTAGTCCTGCATCATCACCTTTAGATTTAGCTAGAATATACCCTTTATTAATAGTTAAGCTACTATTAGAATCAATCGCATCTCCTTCATCACTTACATTTATCTTTAAGCTTTCTAAATCAATAAATATATCTTTATATGCATTTATACCATCCTCTTTTGATTCAATGATATAATCCCCATCTAAAAAGTTAATACTACCTTTTGATTCTATTCCTTCTTTAGAAGATATTATATTTAAAATACCGTCTCCTTTAAAAGTAATATCAATATCCGAAGATATAGTACCACCTGCTTTATATACTCCATCTAAATTCAAAAACATATTACCACTATAATCTGTCTTTTTTAAATGGCCACCTTTTATATAATTAGAAGTAGCTAAACCTAAATTAATAGTTGCTTTACCACTTTTACCATAAATATATAAACCTGGTATTTTATTTATATTAGTATCAATATTTATATTATTTAAATAGATATTTAAGTCATTAACATTATTAGAATTTATAAAAACCCCACCTATAAAATTACCTTCTAAATGAATGTTATTTATTCTATTAATATTTAATATACTTGATTTAATATCTATATGATTTTCTCCATCAAATATAAAATTAGTAATATAAACATTAGGAGTTTTATTATCTTTATAATCTTTTATAAAAGTATCATAATCTATATATTTTTTTATATCTTTATTATTATAAGTTAAATTAGTTAAATTAATTATATTATTTTTTTTAATACCTAATATACATAGTACTATTAATAATAAAGATAATATGATAAGTAAAATTATTCTTTTCATAATTCACCTCATCTTTATTTTAACATATCAAAACTATTATTCAAATATAGCTTAGAATATTTTACATTTTTTGATATAATAGTATTGGTGATGATATGAAGAAGTTTTTAATATTACTTTTATTAATACCTTTACAAGTAAAAGCATTGACTAAATCTCCTATAGATATCATAGGAAAAGATATTAATACAATACAATCATATATCGATGATGGCCTTATTTCATATGAGACATTAACAAGATTATACCTAGATAGAATTGAAGCCTATAATAAAGATTATAATGCGGTTATAACAGTTAATGAAGATGCGATTGAAACAGCTAAAAAATTAGATATAGAATATAAAGAAAAAGGAAGAAGATCAAAAATATATGGAATTCCCCTACTTGTTAAAGATAATATAGATGTAAAAGGGCTTCCTACCACTAACGGGGCTAAAGGGTTACTTGATAGTTATCCTTATGAAAATGCGGATGTAATTGAAAAAATAATTAATGCCGGTGGAATTATATTAGGTAAAACTAATATGGACGAGTTTGCTTTCAACGCAAAATATAGTCATAGTAGTTTCGGATATGTCAAAAATGCATATGATATAAATTATTCTTCATATGGTTCTTCTGGAGGTTCTGCAGTAGCCGTATCTGCTAATCTAGCTAGTTATGCTTTAGGTACAGATACAGGAGTGTCTACAAGAGTACCAGCTGCTGCTGCAGGAGTTGTTGGTTTAAGACCTAGTTTTGATATTATAAATTCAAATGGCGTTATTAAATTTGAAGCAACTAGAGATACTGTAGGTGTTATATCAAAATACGTAAGTGACTCTGCACTAGTACTAGAAGTTATTGATAATCAAGATAAAGTTTATACTAACAGTTTTTCTACTTCCCTTAAAGGAGTTAAACTAGCCGCTATTAAAGGATTTTATAATATATATTCAAATTCTTCTTCAATATCTACTGGTAAGACAGATAAATTCATTAAAGACATGATGGAAGAATCTATTAAAAAACTTGAAAGTTTAGGTGCTGAAGTAATTTATTTAAATGATTTTAATATTCCATATTATTTTGACGCGACTACAATGTGCTATGACTTCAACGAATATATTAAAAATACAAATAGTAAAATTAAAAGTTTAGATGATTTAATTAAAAATGGTAATTATACTCAATATATAGAATCTTATAATGGATACTATTGTAATCATGATTATAAAGAAACTTCATTATATAAAGATTATATAAGTAAAAGAAATTATAATATTAATCTTGCTGATAAAAAATTTAAAAATTTAGGAATTGACGCGATTATATACCCTACTTTAAAAACAGAGATTATGACATTAGATGAAGCAAAAGCAGCTTCCAATGTTTATACTCCAAGTTCTAATATCGCACCTTTAGTAGGATATCCTGCTATTAGTATACCTATGGGTACACATGGTAAATTTACTTATAACTTAGAAATTTTAGCTAAGGCAGAAAATGAAGATAGGATATATAAAATATCATCTGCATTTGAAAATATTAATAAAGTATATAATAATCCTACTATCGCACCTAGCTTATATGAAATACCTACTAATATTGATAAATTAATTAACTATTACAAAGAATATAAGAATAATGATAATTATAAGATTATAAATAATAAGGCAGATGAATTTTTTAAAAACTATGAAGATAATATAGAAACTATAGATAATCTTATTAAAGAATATGAAAATCCAATTAATGATATTAGATTTAGAAGAAAAGAAAATATCAAAAAAATAATTAGTATTACACTTATACCTCTTGCTATATCTTCTATAATTACACTTATAATATTTATCAAAAAGAAAAAATCAGTTTAACTGATTTTTTTATTTAGTTATTTTTTGAAATATTTAAAATTATTCCTATTGATACCATAGTAACAATAAGTGAAGAACCTCCATATGATAAAAATGGTAAAGTGACTCCTGTAACAGGGATTAAACCAACTACTACCATAAGATTTAAAACAGTTTGAAGCGCAAGTCCAAAAGTTATACCAAAAGATAAATATTTACCAAATAAATCTGTTTTAGATATGCTTATTTTAAAACCACTAATTATGATTGATAAAAACAGTATAGATATTACAATAACACCTAAAAATCCAAATTCTTCACTAATAATAGAAAATATAAAATCAGTTTGTGGTTCTGGAAGATAAAAATGTTTTTGAATACTTCCTAAAAATCCCATTCCAAGCAATCCTCCTGGACCAATTGCATACAAAGACTGTATTATTTGAAAGCCACTACCCAAAGGATCAGACCAAGGATTTAAAAATGATTTTATTCTTTGAAGACGATAAGGTGCGATTAGAATAAGCGTTACTGCACCTACTACACCTATTATAAAAAGCTTTATTAAAGGTATATTCATACCTCCTATAAAAAGTACAGCCATAATAGTTATAACTATAACTGTACCTGTACCAAAATCAGGTTCTAAAAGGATTAAGAAAAATATAAAAATTATTAAACATAATATTGGTATTAAATCCTTAAATTTTTTTATATTATTGTTTTCCAAATATTTAGACGTAAATATAATTAGACATATTTTAGTAAATTCAGATGGTTGTATTCCAAATGAGGCAATTCCAAACCATGAACGTGATCCATTTCTTACTATTCCTATACCAGGTATTAATACTAATATAAGTAATACTAAACATATAATAATTAACTTATTAGAATATTTTTTATAAATATTATAATCTATTTTACTTACTATAATCATAAGGATTAAACCTATTATAAAAAATACGCTTTGATTAATGACATATTTATAAGGATTACCATATTTATACATAGCCCATAAATTAGACGCGGAATATATCATAATAATACCAAATATAGATAAAATTATAGATGAAATAAATATGATCTTTTTCATAGTACTATAACCATATTGATATTGTAATAGCTACCATTGAAGATACTATACCAACTATCCAAAAAAGTTTTACAATATCAACCTCTTTAAATCCTCTTTTTTCAAACGAATGATGTATTGGTGTCATTAAAAACAATCTTTTTTTAGTAAATTTATAATATATTCTTTGAATAACGCATGAAAGCGTTTCTATAACAAATACTATACCTATAATAATTAGTAAAAATTCTGATCTAGTTAATATTGCGTATGCACCCAATGTAGAACCTATAGCAAGTGAACCAGTATCACCCATAAATATTTTGGCTGGATGTATATTAAATACTAAAAATCCCATTAGACTTCCAACTAAAATAAATGCAAATAATCCTATATCTAAATAACCATCTAACCAACCAGTATGATAAGTTATTATTCCATAAGTTATGAATGCAATAATAGAAAGCCCAGCAGCAAGTCCATCAAGTCCATCTGTTATATTAACCGCGTTTGAACTAGATAGTAATACAAGTAATATAAAAAGACCGTATAACCAACCTATATTTATTCTAAGATTCAAACTATGGATCCAGATTAATGGTTCATTATCTAAAAGAAATATAAGAAAAAATATAATACTTATTATTAATTCAAGAATTAATTTTTCTCCTTCTTTTAATCCTTTATTATTATTTCTTTTAATGATTAAATAATCATCTATAAATCCTATTAACATATATCCTATAAACGTTATTAAAATAATAATTAATCCATTACTTATTTGAATAATCTTCAAAAAATATAAAATAATTAATGTAATAATGGTAGATATACCAAATATTATCCCTCCCATTGTAGGTGTATCTTTTTTTGATTTATGTCTTTCTTCTAAATAAATACTTAACCTTTGATCAATTTTTCTTCTTTTAAATATTGGTATAATTATTAGACCTACTATAATGGACGTGATAAAACTAATTAACATAGCAAGTGAGGTTTTATTTAACATATTATTCTCCTAACAATAATCTTATAGTATCACTTTCTTTAATTCTTTCATACGCGGATGGTGTTTGATACTTAATAGTAGATCCTTCTCCACTATATTCCACTTTAAAATTTTTAAGTAATTTTAATCCTTCTTTTAATTCCATATTAACTACATCTGGAACGGTATAATACTTTTTATCAAGGTAAGTATATTCTAACTCCTTACCTCCAGATGGTGAAATATCTAATGCATCAATTGCAGTTAGTAATACATTTCTAGCTATAGGTGCGGCTATAGTACCACCATATTGTGTTATTCCCTTCGCATGATCAACCGCAATATAGGCAATTACTTTTGGATTATCTGCCGGTAAAAATCCCATAAATGACACTATATAATCTCCAACTAAGTAAGTACCATCTTTTTGTTTTTGGGCTGTACCAGTTTTTCCTCCTACTCTAAAACCATCTATATAAGCGTTTCTTCCAGTACCAGAATACACTACTGATTCTAGGGCGTCCCTAACTTTACTAGATGTATCTTCACTTATCACTCTTCTTACAAATTCTTTTTCATTTTTAAATATTACTGAATTAGTAACTGGTTCAGTTATATTTTTAACAATATATGGTTTATTTAAAAAACCGCCATTAATAGCTGCAGATACGGCAGTTATTTGTTGTATAGGAGTTACTGATACACCTTGACCAAACGATGTGGTTGCAAGTTCTAAATCTCCTATTTTATCTACATTAAATAAAATACCAGAACCCTCTCCAGATAAGTCAACTCCTGTTTTTTGACCAAATCCAAAATTTTTAATATAACTAAACAATTTTTCTTTGCCTAATTTAAGTCCTAAACTTACAAAACCTGGATTACAAGAATTTTGTACTACTTCTAAATACGTTTGATATCCATGTCCACCATGTTTCCAACAATGTATAGTGGCACCACCAACCTTAATAGAACCACTATCATAAAAATGATCATTATATAAATCTACTATACCTTCTTCTAGGGAAGCCGCTAAAGTAATGATTTTAAAAGTAGAACCTGGCTCATAAGTCATCCAAACAGGAAGATTTCTATTAATTTGTTCAATACTATAATCTTGATAATTTGAAGGTGAAAAATTAGGATAAGATGCGACTGCCAATATTTCTGATGTATTAGGATCCATCACTATTCCCCATGCTCCATCGGCTTCATACCTACTCATCGCATTTGAAAGTTCTCTTTCTAAAGCAGATTGAATACTATAATCAATAGTCAAATATATATTCATACCACTACTAGGTTTTACATATATATCATTTAATTTTAGATTGTTTCCTTTCGCATCAGAAAAATATTTTAAAGCACCATAACTGCCAGTTAAATATTTATCATATGTAAGTTCTAATCCGCTTAATCCTTGATTATCTACACCTACAAATCCAATCGAAGAAGATAACATCCTATCATATGGATAATATCTTTTTGATTCTCTCATCAAATATATTCCTGGTAAATTTAAATCAGTTATCTTAGTTGCTATATCATACGTTAATCTTCTACCTTCAGGATGTATTCTTTCAATAGATATTTTTTTAGTTAAATGTCTTTTTATTTCTTCTTTATCTACATTTAATATATTAGCTATTTTTAAAGATGTATCATCTATATCCTTAATCTGATTTGGAATAGCTATTAGGCTTGCCCTAGTTTCATTACCCGCGAGTAATACTCCTGTTCTATCATAAATTAATCCCCTATCTCCTTCGATAGGTAGATTTCTACTCCATAAATCATTAGCTTTTTTATATAAATCTTTATAATCTATTACTTGTATATAAAATACTTTAAATATTATTAGGATAAATAAAAATATTACTACAAACATAATTATTTTAATTCTTGAATGAATATTTTTAGTAAACATAGTATCACCATTTAAGTATATGCATCAATGAATAAAAAAAACACTTCATAAGAAGTGTCTAATCAACATCATTTCTAGATAATATATTAGATGGTGTTTTTTCAATTATTCCTAATACTGGTACTAAACCAAATATTAAATTAGATACATATATAATTATAGTATTTATTATAAATATTAAAGGATTTATAACAAATGAATCTTTTAAATAATTTATTTTTACTAACATAGATATTATATAGCTCATTAAAATTATGCCTATAAACGCGGATAATGTTGTAATAGCTATAATCTCACCTGCAAACATTTTTAAAATATCTATCTTTTTAACTCCTATAGCTCTTAATATACCAATTTCTTTAATTCTTGATAAGAAAGATGATCTCATAATTAAGTATATTTCTATAAAAGATATAATCATCATTATTGCTGAAAAAGCAATCTTAATATTTACAGATTCATTAATCATATTTTCATATGTATTTTTCGATTGAACATACGAATCATAGAATGAAATATCATCTAAAGTAATATTCTTATGATCTTTTGTATAAACAGTTAACATATTACTTTTTTCAATTAAATTATATTTAATCATTTTACTATTTACTAGACTAAATCTATTATTATCTTTAGATTCATAATATCCTACAATAATCAATGGATGACCATTAATATCATGATCAAATTCTTTTCCAAGTTCTACATAACCATAATAATATTTGTTTAACATAACTTCATAATCATTTATAGGAAGTCTTCCATCTGTAATAGTAATATTATCCTTAACTGATTCATAATCTATGAAAGTATTGCTTGAAGAATAATAGTAATTAGATTGATCAGTACTATTAAGCATACTAATGAAGTTTTCTTGATATGTATAAATTGATGGCGAATGTAGGTCTGTCATACCTACTACTTTATATGAAGTAGTGTTGGTATATAACATTTTACCAATAAAATCACTAGGACTAGTAATTCCCATATATTTATTATTATGATTGCTCGCGTATGAATTATATACCATTAAATCTACTACTATTTCACCCTTATTTTTAGGCATTTCACCGTATATTAAATTGGTATCACTTATCATATTAATATCGGCAACAGACCCTTTTATAGTATCTAAATATCCATCTGATTGATAATATTTATCATATTTAAAATTTAGTGTTACAATTGAATCTCCTGGAAGTACATATATAGTATCTTCTAGGGCCTCAATCTTTTTATATAGTGAAATATCTATTTTATGATTTTCAGATACAAAATAATTTTTATTATATGTAACAAATTTGTAATCATCTACTTTTATAGCAGCTGCTATAGAAGATACAGCATACATCATTACTATACCAGTAGCAAAAAATCCTAAAAGTAAAATCTTTTTTAAAATAGAAAATGAAAATAGTTTTTTAAATCCTTTTGTAATCATTGTAATAGGATTATAAATTGATTTATATCTATATTTAATATCAGTACTTACTTCATCCAAAGAATATTTATATTTTTCATATATTTCTTTATTTATTTTTTTATAATGTTCATCAATTAGTTCAATATTAGAATCATCATCAATTAATTCTACTTTTTCTTTAGAATTAGATTTAATATATATATTTCCATTTTTAAATACAATATCAAAATCCAATTTAGAAGAATTATCACTATAAACATTTAAATTAATATCTTCTTTTGATACTTTAGTATGATTTTTAAAATCTTTTAAATATATTTTATTATCTATACGATAGTCTAATTCATCATTATGAATGTTCTTAAAATCATCTGTTATTACACCATCTGATATTTTAATAATTCTACTAGCATAGAAATTAGCTAAATCTTCTTCATGTGTAACTAGTATTACTAATCTATCTTTAGAAATAGATTTAATAATATTCATAATCTCAATAGAATTTTTACTGTCTAGATTACCAGTTGGCTCATCAGCTAAAATAATTTTTGGATTTTTTACTAACGCCCTAGCAATACCTACTCTTTGCCTTTCACCACCAGATAGCATAGAACAAAGTCTATTTCTATATTTATAAATACCTAATGTTTCTAAAACATAATCTACTCTTTTTTTGATTTCAGTATTATCTACACCTAACATTTTAAGTACTAAAGAAACATTATCATAGACAGTTAAATTATCCAATAACTTATAATCTTGAAATATATAACCTATATTCAAGTTCCTTATTTTATCCATTTTATAATAATTTCTTTTTGTAATTTTGATCCCATCAATATAAAAATTACCATTGTTAAACTTATCTAATCCACCAATTACATTTAGTAAAGTTGTTTTTCCAGATCCAGAAGAACCTAAAAATGCGACTAATCCAGAATCTTCTAATTCTAAGGAAGTATTATTAATAACATGAATTTCATTTTTCTTATGATGATTGAAATATTTATTTAACGCTTCTATTTTAATCATATTATTCTACCTCCTCTTTGTATGTTTTCATAATTGTTTTAGAAAATATCTTTCTTGAAAATCTTCTTGAAATTAATTGAGAAATTAAGATTAATATTAAATAAATTGCTATATATAACTTAATAGACATATATGGTATTAAATCCTTAAACCATAAATTAAATACTCCATGATATGTTAAATATATTATAAGTAGACATACCATATAAGAAATAGATGCATTTATAAAAAGTTCTATATCAAGTATTTGTCTAGCTACTTTTTTACTAGCGCCTAAAATACGTATAGTTGTAAAATATATATTCCTAGAACGCATAATAAGTTTAATAACAAAATATGATATAAAGAATAATGCAATTACTAAAAATACTGTAATAATACTAGATATTATTTCTAATATAATAGCTGAAGTTCTTGATTCATCTACTAGACTATCTTTAATTACTAAAGTATCAAATCCCATACTATCTAATTTTTTAGCTACTTCATTTAATGATTTAATATTATCTGTAAATACACTTGATTGATATATATCCTTTTTATATAGTTCATTAAAATCTTCAGTATTTATATATGCATATTGAGATATTTCTTCATATCTTTTATTTATAGATAAAATACTTTTATAATTTTTTTCATTAAATACTTTAGCTACTTTAAAATCTTTTTCTACCTCATAATATGTATTTCTTACATTAACTTTAACAATATTATTATTACAATTAAAATTAGTACATGAATATTCATAACCATCAGATATATAAATCATTCCTTTAGGGACATTATCTGAAGGCATTATAATTCTATTATAATTATCATTATAGCTTATATAACTATTTAATTTAAAGAATGTATTACTTTTATATACGTTTACTTTTGAAGTTAGTTTATCATAATAATCTTTTGAAAAATATACATAATTACTACCCATATATTTTTCTGACAATTTAATTCCTACTATAGTAAATTCCTTACTATCATCTTCATGATAATCATACATCTTCACAGTTTTACCAATATATTCATCCAAGTTTCTTGCTATATAAGTATATGATTTATCAATATATAAAACTATTTCATTATCACTAACTGGTAATCTTCCTTTTGTTACTTTATCTAAATCATCATATAAACCTATAGAAGAAGATAAATAATTATAAGCAGAATCCTGTAAAGTTACATTTTCATCTAATAATGTATCATTTTTAAATACACTATACACATGATCTAATTTTTTAATATTTTCAAAATCTTCTTCAGTTATACTTGATCTATCTTTTTTATTTATGACAATTCTTCTTAAATCACCATACGTAAAAAATGTATTACTCCCTTCTAAGTTGATATTTTCAATATCTCTTTTGAATCCAGAATATTCATATAAAAGAGTAAACGACAACACAAAGAATACCGCGAATACGAGCAAGAATTTAGATAGAATATTAAATGTATTTTTACTACCTAAATAGAATTTATTTTTAAATGTTATATTTTTATATTCTTTAGATAGTAAATCTTCTTTTTTGACACTTTCAATTACCTTATCTTCTATAATTCTTCCATCATGCATTGAAATAATACGTGTCGCGTATTCTTTTGCTTCTTCTTTGTTATGTGTAACTAAAACAACTAATTTATCTTTAGAAACTTCATGCAGTAACTTCATGATTTGCTTACCTGATTTGCTATCTAAATTACCAGTTGGTTCATCAGCTACTATTATTGGAGTATCTAATGCTAAGGCACGCGCAATCGCAACCCTTTGTTTTTGACCTCCTGATAACTTAGATACTTTGGTATTCTTAAATTTAGTTAAGCCAACTTTATCAATAAGTTCTAATACTTTATCTTTAATATCTTTTTTATTTTTACCATCAAGTAATAAAACAAGGCATATATTTTGATATACTGTATAACTATTAACTAAATTAAAGTTTTGAAAAATATTACTTATATACTTTCTTCTATATTCTTCAAAATCTTTTTCTGTATAATGACTTGTTTCAGCTCCGTCAATATACATTTCACCTTCTTCATAACTATCAAGACCTGATATAACATTTAATAAAGTTGATTTTCCAGATCCTGATTCACCAGTAATTAATACAAATTCTCCTACATTTAGTTTTAAGTTTATCTTACTAAAACCAGTAGATACCATACCATTTTGATAATAAAATTTAGATACGTTTTTTAATTCTATCATATGTCCTCCTAATCATCATATATTATTAAGGCTGAATAACAATAAATTTGATCTTCACCTAATACTTGAAAAGCTATATTATATTTTATATCAATAACTTCTTTGTTTTTAATAAATTTATTTATTTCATCTTCCAAATCTAATTCATGATCACAATCGAATATTTTAACTTTCATATTATCACCTTTTTTATATTAACAAAAAGGATATTAATATTTTGTCAAAAAAGGACAACTATCTAGTTGTCCAATCATAATATTTTTCTGGGAATGATAAATAATATCTTGGATTAACCGAAACTGTTCTTGGATTTACAAAGTAATCAGTTTTATAAGCGCCTAAAGTGAATACGAAATCCAAATGTTCACCAGTAGAACATGTATCTTCCCAACGGCCTCCACCCATAATACCAATTACTGTATTTTCACTTACCAAGTCACCTACAGAAACATAATATGTACGCATATGCCAATAACCAGTAGTATATCTTGTACCATTAACATTATGCGCAATATATACAATATGGTTACCACAGTCTTCTATAAATGTAGCTACAACACGTCCTGGAGCAGATGCATATACATAACTTCCAGAAGGTCCAGACATATCCATAGCAGCATGCCACATAGTATAACCAAATGGTGCATAATAACCATATTCAGAAGTTATCCATCCATAAGCTAATGGACGCTTAAAGGCACCTGTTGAAGGTGGAATATAAGTTGCTCTTCTAGCTCTTTCCTTACACTCTTCAATATCCTCATCATCACTACAGTTATATGTGTTTTGTAACTCAGCAATATTATTTTTAAGTAATTTAATATCATCAAGTTCAGAAGTCATTTCCTCAACTAAGGCGGATAAAGTCTCACCAAGTCTTGCATATTGAGCTTTTAAATCTTGTTGAATAGCTGATATTTCATCTTGCATCTTAGCGATTTCTTTTTGTTTTTCTTCTCTTGCTTTAATATCTTTTTCCATCTGTTCAGTTAATTCTTTATTATATTTAGATAATTGTTCAGCAACAGAAGCTCTAAAGATAAAATCAGTAAAGTTTTGAGCTCCAAATATATACTCTAAATATTTAGATTCACCATTCATTAATTGATTAGTATTAATTATTCTTTTAATTTCTTGATATTTATCTTCAATAGACTTATTCAACTCAGATATTTCTTCATTTAACTTTTCGTTTTCATTAAGTAGTTCAACTACCTTTTCTTCATTTTTAGCTATCTTATTTTTTATTTCTTTTCTTTCTGATTCAGTTAAATTCTTTTGAGCTAATGCCTCATCATAAACAGCCTGTCTTTCATCTAACTCTTTTTTCATATCAGCAATAGTCTTTGCTTTTACTTTATAAAAAGGCGAGAAAAAACTTACCATTAATAAAACAGTAATCAAAAATATATTAATTATCTTATTTAATATTTTCATTTATCTCATCTCTTTTCTTATCTTTTTATAATCAGGAGTATATTTACTTACTAATAACCAAAATTCTTTAGAATGATTAAAATGTACGAAATGGGAAAGTTCATGAACTATAACATAATCTAATTTAGAAACATCAAATGCAATTAATTTAGTATTTAATGTAACTGTTTTAGTCTTTCTATTATTAACTCCCCATCTAGTCTTCATATTCCTTATTTTTAAATTTGGATATGGTATATCTTCTTCAAACTTATCATATATAATATCTAAATGTTTTTTAAATAAATCATAAGTTTCTTTTTTTAACCAACTATCAAACTTTTTCAAATTTGGTACATATATCTTATTATCTTCTAGATATATTTTTTTAATGGATTCATCTAGGATGATATCATATTTTCTACCAAATAAATAAAATTCATTTTCTTTTTTAATTTGGTTTTCTTTTTTACTTATCATTTTTTTAATATACTCATAATTATCATCTAATATTTTTTTAATACTAGACATAGAAGTAAAATAATTAGTAGTAACATATATATCTAAGTTATCATTAACTCTTACATATGTATTTTTATTATTCTTCTTTATGACTATTACATTATATTCTATTTCATCTATTTTATATTTCATATACCATCTATATAATTATACCATATTAAGGTATTAAAAAAAAGTATATTATACTTTTTCTCGTTTATGTTTTTTTATTTTTTCTATCACTAATACTGTTAAAAGTGAGAGCAACGTAACAAGGGATGATAATGCCTTATTAATCCTGCGTCTACCAAATATATTGTAATAATATGGTTTTAAATCTGGGATATCATATATTTCCCCTATAAAACTAAGCAATAAATAATAACCCATCAATATCATAAATGATGATATTAAAATTCTTTTTATTTCTTTATCTTTTTCCATAAAAACCTACTTTTTAAATACAAATAATTTACTAAATACATAGTTTAAAACTATTACAACTACTTGTACAATTAATTTAATAATTTTATCATTAAAATGAAATATTGTAACTAATACATACATAAGTAGCATATCAAGAATTAAAGTAGATATTCTAGATATATAAAAGCTTGATGCTTCTTTTAAATTCATTTTAGTTTTTTGTTTAAATACGAAACTTCTATTTGTAAAATATGCGAAAGTTACCGATACTATCCAAGATATAATATTAGTTATTTGAAGTTCTAAAGCATTAGAAGCATCAAATATAGTATAAGTTAATCCATAATATACTAATAAACTAACTAAAGTAGTAGCTACTCCTATAATTAAATAGTTAATAATCTCTTCATATTTTTTATATAAATTAATCATTTTTACTCTCCATGTTAGTTTCTTTAACTATATAAATAGGTCTTTTTTTAACTTCTAAATATGTTCTTGATAAATACATACCAATAATACCTATACAAAATAGATTAATACCACCTACTAATAATACTATACAAGCCATACTAGGCCATCCTCCTACAGGATCTCCGAATATTAAAGTTTTGATTATAATTACTACTATAGCTATAAAAGATATTAAACACATTATAATTCCTAATATAGTAGAAATTGAAAGTGGTACTGTAGTAAAGGCAACAATTCCATCAATCGCGTATTTAAATAATTTCCAAAAACTCCATTTAGTTTCTCCAGCTACTCTTTTAGTGTTTTCATATTCTAACCATTTAGTTTCAAAACCTACAAAACTAAATAATCCTTTAGAGTATCTATTGTATTCTCCTAATGATATGATGGCATCAACTACCTCACGCTTCATTAATCTATAATCCCTGGCGCCATCAACCATTTCAACCTTAGACATCTTGTTAATAAGTTTATAAAACTTTCTAGCGAAAAAACTTCTTATTACAGGTTCGCCTTTTCTATCTACTCTTCTAGTACCAACTTGATCATAACCATTTTGAATTTCTTCATACATTTTTATTAACATATGAGGTGGATCTTGCAAATCGGCATCCATTAAAGTAACTAAGTTACCAGTAGAATGTTTAAGACCCGCATACATAGCAGCTTCTTTACCAAAATTCCTTGAAAAAGAAACATATTTAACTCTTTCATCTTTACTACTTAAATCTTTTAAAATTTTAAGTGTGTTATCAACAGAGCCATCATTAACAAAAATAAATTCAAAATCAGTATCCATTTTTTTACTTAATTTATCTATTTCTTTATAAAATAATGGCAATGATTCTTCTTCATTATAACAAGATACAATTACACTAATTAAATCTTTCATAAAACCACCAATTAAATTGTATCACAAAATATAAATTATTGAAATCTTTTCATTAATGCTTCTTTTTCAGTATATAATCTTTTATCTTTAATTAAATGTCTATATTCTCTATACATATTATCTATATTTTTAATTATTTTAATTTTTTTAAAATGTATGTTATATAAATATCTTTCTAACAAAAACTTATTATATATATTAGAAATATTTCTATATTCTTTTATTATTCCTTTTACTAATAGTATAAAAATAACTAAATATATAAATTCTTTTCTTATAAATAAAAATGATACTATAAAAGATATTAATAAACTTATTTTAAGTACCTTCTTGTATGGAATAAAAAGGCATAAAATAATACTTAATATCTTATATCCATCCATCGGATATATAGGTAACATATTAAATATAAAAAGACCATAGTTATAATAATTAAAATATGGTTTGATATCTTTAAATATAATAAAATATATAAACTGGAATATTGGACCTAACAAACATACTAAAGCCTCTTCTTTTAAAGGTTTATTTAAAATATGTGAAAATGTTGTTATACATCCGAAAGGCATTAAAGTAATATTAGAAATATCCCACTTACAAATTAATCCACCTATTACATGGCCAAGTTCATGAATAACAACTATACTTAAAAATACTAATAGTTCCTTAATATGACCAGTTAATAAAGATACTAATATCAATAAATAGGAAAATGGATGTATCTTAATTAATATATTCATTATAATCTAATACTTCCCCATTTTTCTTAAATAAAAGATATAATTTATCATCCAAAGTATTACCTATATAGCTTCCTTTTGTAACATAATCATATATTTTAACTGTATTAGATATATTTTCATACCACACTTCTACTTCGTCATTTAAAATAATTATTGTATTAACTCCATCTTTAATACCTCCAAATATTACTATACCATCCATAATCGCGGGTATTAAATAGTTTTTTCCAGTAGTTAATAATACACCATCCATATAACCTTTTTTATCAATATACTCTAGTTTTTCATTAAAAACAGGTTCAGCTATACCAAGTTTAAAAGGCAAGATATTACCTAAATACTTAGTATATAAACTATTTATTTTAGAAAATGATATAGTATTTTCAAAGACATTTTTATATACCTCATCTTTAAATTTAGTACTCTTTTTAGATATAATTGATATACTTAATACTACTAATAATACTATAAAAATTTTATATATAAATCTTTTAACCATATCATCACCAATAAATTATATTCTGATTATTTTTAAATATCACCATTTTCTAAAAAACTATAGTAATTATTAAAACCTATAATTATATGATCATATATTTTAACACCCATAATATTACCTATTTCTATTAATCTTTTGGTTAGATATATATCATTTTTAGAAGGTATAGTATTTCCTGAAGGATGATTATGTACACAAATGATTTTAACCGCGTCTAATTTATATGCATTTAAAAATATTTCCCTTGGATGAACCTGACTACTATCTAATGTTCCCCTAAACAATTCTATTTCTTTTATAATCATGTTTTTAGAATCTAGGTATACTGCATAAAAAACCTCTTGTTTATTAAACCCTATTTTATTTTTATAATATTCATATATATCTATATTAGACATGAACCTTTTAGATAAATTACTTACCTTAGAATTAATCCTTGAGCCAAGTTCTATAGTAGCTAAAATAGAACACGCCTTAGATATACCTATACCTTTTATTTTTATTAAATCTTCATATGTGATATTTTTAAGTTCATGAATATCTTCTTTTAAATTTAAAATACTATTAGATATTTCTTTAACATTAATATTTTTAGTACCATCTTTTAATATGCATGATAAAAGTTCTATATTACTTAGACTTTTAACACCATTTGAAATTAATCTTTCCCTTGGTCTTTCACATTCATTAATTTCTTTTATTCTTATATTATCCCTCCTTATATTTTTTTATACTTTTTAAACATGCCCCCTTAATATCTTTAAAATCTAAATCATTTTCTTCAATTATATTTTTAAGTTCTGGATCACTTAATGTATATTTTAAAATAGTACCATTATAATATTCATTGGCCTTACTAATATTTTCATCATCTTTAGAAATACAGGTAAATACTTTATATAATTTATCTTCAAAAATATAGATATAACTTCCTATCTTAGATGAATTAGTTATCATATCATCATAATTATCATAACTACCTACCATTAAAAAATAATAATTATCACCAAATTTAATTACTGCGTCACTTTCATATTCGATGAATATTAATTTAGCTAAAACATATCCCACTACTAAAGAAAGTATAGTTAATATTAAATATTTTTTCATATCATCACCAATTTTATTTTAATATTTTAAATTAGATAATATTGTCGAAATATACAAAAAAAGTAGCTATTACTACTTTCTTTTCTTTCTTAATAAATATATCATTTTTTAATATATTTGTAAATTAAAAACCACTTCTTTTAAATTGATGTTCTAAATCAGCTTTAGTATAAGATATTATTGTTGGTCTACCATGTGGACAGTGGAATGGATTTTTGCATTTCCTTAAATCTGAGATTAAATGTTCCATCTCTTCAATTGTAATATTGGTATTAGCTTTAATAGATGCCTTACAAGCCATCGTCGCACAGGCGTGGTCATAAAATTTATTAATATCAAAGTTTTTTTCCTCTTCTATTAAAATATCTATAATACTTTTAATAATTTCTTCATCATCTACTTTTTTTAACCAAGTAGGACAAGCTTTAATAACAACTGAATTTATACCAAACTCTTCAATATCGTAGCCTAAATCTCTTATAATATCAAAATGATTTTTTAAAATTATAAATTCTTTATTAGAATATTCTAATACAATTGGTATTAATAAAGATTCTTTTTTTCTATCCTTACCAATATTTCCTTTAAAAATTTCATAATTACATCTTTCTTTAGCCGCGTGTTCATCAATTAAATAGATGCCTTCTTCATTTTGACATATTATGTATGTTCCTAAGGCAAGTCCTATAGGATATAATTCAGGAAGTTTTTCTTCATTATTTGTAACTGGTACTATATCTTCCTCCTTAGGAAGTACTAAATCTTCATTAATAATATAAGATGTTGTATCTCTTTCAAGATCTAATGATTCTTGCTTTTTAGGATATAATGAAGTATATATAGGTTGCGTAAATACTTTTACCTCTTTAGTTGGAATCAATGTTTTATTTTTAATTGAATCTTTTATCGTATTTTTTAAAAGTTCACATAAATCATCCATTTTTGAAAATTTAACGTCCATTTTAGTTGGATGAATATTAACATCTATAAGTGATGGATCACAATCTATATTAATTACAGTAATAGGATACTTTCCTTCCGGTTTATAATCACTATAAGCATCATCTATAACTTTATTGATATTATAATTTCTAATTACTCTACCATTAACTAAAAGGGTCATATTATTTTTAGTACTTCTATGTATTTCTGGCATACTTATATAACCAGATATTTCATAGTCTGAATTACTACCTTTAATTTCTATCATTTTTTTAGCTACATCTACACCATATATATCTTTAATAGTTTTTAAGAGATTAGAATTACCATCTGTTTTTAATATAGTATTTCCTTCATTAATTAATGTAAATCTAATATTCGGATATGATAACGCTACTTTATCTATATAATCTGTTATACTTGAAAGTTCTGCATAACTACTTTTCATATACTTAAGTCTAGCAGGCGTATTATAAAATAGGTCACTAACTTCTATTATAGTACCACGTCTTGCATCTCCTTTAGTAACACTAATTACTTTACCACCTTCAATATTAACAACTGAACCTATATCACCTTTTGAAGTTTTCAAAGTTACTTTAGATACAGATGCGATAGAGGCTAAGGCTTCACCACGAAATCCTAAAGTATTAATATGATATAATTGTTCTTCTTCGATTAATTTAGATGTTGCGTGACGATTAAAACATAATACTGCATCAGTACTATCCATACCAATTCCATTATCAGTTATACGAATAGATCTAGCCCCTGCTTCTTTAAGTTCAATAGTAATTTCACTAGCCTCCGCGTCAATTGCATTTTCAACTAGTTCTTTTACTACTGATGCACATCTTTCAACAACTTCACCTGCTGCTATTTTATTCGCGAGTAATTCATCCATTTGTTTAATTACTGACATAACTTCACTTCCTTATAATTATAGCTAGCGTGCTAGCTAATGTATCTAATAAAACATCATATATATTTCCATTTCTACCACTTATATATACTTGATGTAATTCATCTGTTATAGCGTATATAAAACATATCATTATAGGTATAATTATTTTCTTACCATGATATTTATAAGCGTTATATGTAAGTATACCTAAAACAAAATATTCAAAAACATGAAATAATTTTCTAACTATATAAATTAAATTAGTTATATCTCCATTATAATGAAATATGTTTATAATACTATTGGTTACTATATCGCTTTGTGCGGTTGATACCTCTCCATTAGCGGAAGAAAAATAAAATATAACTATCATCCATAATATAACTAATATAATACTTAATCTCTTCATATAAATCACATAATAATTATATCAAAAAAGACTAGTTTTAACTAGTCTATTTCTTTTCTCTTACTTTATATTTTTCTTCTATCGCATCAGCAATATATTCACTAGCATGGCCATCACCATATGGGTTTCTAGCTTTACTCATACTTTCATATAACTCTTGGTTATCTAAAAGTTCACTAGTCATTCTATAAACATCTTCTTCTTTAGTACCGACAAGTTTTAAAGTGCCTGCTTCAATTCCTTCAGGTCTTTCTGTTGTATCACGAAGTACTAAAACAGGTTTACCAAGTGACGGTGCTTCTTCTTGAACTCCTCCTGAATCAGTTAGAATAATATGACTTTTCTTTTGAAAATTATGAAAATCAAATACATCTAATGGTTCAATTAATCTAACTCTATCATTATTACCAAATACCTCGTTTGCAGCTTCTCTAACTAAAGGATTTAGATGAACTGGATATACTACTTTAATATCTTTATGTTCTTCTAATACTCTTACGATTCCTTTAAAAATTTGAATCATAGGTTTACCTAAATTTTCTCTTCTATGTGCGGTTAGTAAAATCATTCTATCATCACCAACCCAGTCAAAAACTTCATGGTGATAGTTTTCATCTACAGTAGTAGCCATCGCATCTATTACAGTATTTCCTGTTACATATATCTTATTTTTATCTTTACCTTCATTAAGTAAGTTTTGACGGCTTAAATTTGTAGGGGCAAAATACATATCTGCCATAACATCAATAGCTTGTCTATTAAATTCTTCAGGAAATGGTGACGCTAAATTATAAGTTCTAAGTCCTGCTTCTACATGACCAATAGCTATTTGTTTATAGAAAGCAGCTAAAGCAGTTGCAAAAGCTGTAGTAGTATCTCCATGTACTAATACAATGTCAGGTTTTTCTGCTTCTAAGATAGGTTTCATACCTAATAATACATTAGTTGTAATTTCATATAATGTTTGACCTGGTTTCATAATATTTAAATCATAATCGGGTTTAATTTTAAATATATCTAAAACTTGATCTAACATTTGTCTGTGTTGAGCGGTTACACATATAATAGATTTAAAATTTTCCCTTTTTTCAAATTCTTTTACTAATGGTGCCATTTTAATAGCCTCTGGTCTTGTACCAAAAACACTCATAACTTTAATCTTTTCCATAAAAACCCTCACTTATATTTTTTAACTACTCTTAAAAATTTAATATTACTATTATAAAATCTTTTTAACCTACTTGGTTCTTTTACTATTCTATATAACCATTCTAAATTATATTTAATGAAGAATTTAGGAGCTCTTTTTTTACTACCACTAATTACATCAAAGGATCCTCCTACACCCATAAATATACCTTTTTTAAATTTATTTAAATGTTTATAAATTAATTTTTCTTGGGCAGGTATTCCAAGTGCGACTAAGATAATATCTGGTTTTAACTTAACAATTTCTTCAAACTCACTATCTTTATCTTTACCATAACCATTTCTCATACCAACTACTTTTAAATTAGGATAATCTTTTTTAAGTACATCTTTCATCATATCCAATACTTCTTGTTTAGAACCAAATAAATATATTGATTTTTTTAAGTCATTACCATATTCAAGTAATTTATAAGAAATATCTATTCCAGTAATTCTTTCTTTAATATTATAACCTATACTTCTTCCTGCTTTTACTACACCAATTCCATCAGGTACTAATATAGTATTATTATCTTCTAACATATTATTTAGTTCATCATCTTTAACTGATAACATAAATGTTTCCGGATTAGCTGTTACAATAAACATTTTATTATTTTCTTTTAAATTTTTCTTAACTATTTTATAAAAACTTTCTTTATCTTTTTTATATATCTTTTTGAATAATTTTTTCATATTATCACACTCTTAAATATTGTATCATATTTTATAGTCAAGTCAACCAAAAAAATATAAAAAGACTAGATAACTAGTCTATATTATTTCATTTTTAATATCAGGATTTGATAAAGCTTTAACTAAAGCATCTATATCTTCTTTTGTATTATAAAAATACAAAGATACTCTTACTGTATTATTAACATTTATAACATCATGTACCATTTTGGCACAGTGATTACCAGCTCTTACACATATATTATGTTTATTTAAATATATAGCTAGATCCTGTGCGAATATATCACCTACGTTAAATATGATAATTGCACTATCAGCATTTTCATTATATATTTTAATATTTTTAATTTCTTTTAATTTAGATATAGCATAGTCTTTTAATTCTAATTCATAATTATGAATATTATCTATACCTATCTTATTTATATATTTTATTATTTCAGCAAATCCAATTATACCTGCAATATTTAAAGTACCAGCTTCATATCTAGTAGGGATATTTGAATATCTTCTAGTTCCATCGGATTCAAAGAATACATTCATTCCCCCACCAAATACAGTTGGATACATATCATTCATAAATCTTTTCTTCGCGTATAATACACCTACTCCTGTAGGACCACACATCTTATGAGCAGAGAAAGCTAAAAAGTCTGCTTTCAAATCTCTTACATCCACTTTCATATGTGGTATTGCTTGAGCACCATCTATTACTACTACTATATCATGTTTATGTGCATATTCTACTATTTCTTTTATAGGTCTTAAATCTCCTAATGTATTACTTACTAAGGCTAGTGAAATTACTCTAGTTCTATCATTTATTTTTGATATAACATTTTCCAATGTTACTTTATTATCTTCCAAAGGTATTTTTTCTACATAAATATGCATATCACTTTGAAGTTCAAACCATGGTAATGCATTAGAAGCATGTTCAGCCTCAGTTATTAAAACTTCATCTAATTCTTTTAAATGATATTTGAAATATCCAAAGACAATTTGATTTAAGGAAGCTGTAGTACCACTCGTAAAAACTATTTCTTCATCCAATTCCGCATTTATAAACTCTTTTACTAAATGTCTTGCCTCATCTATTTTTTCATCAACTTTTAAACTTAAATCGTAATCTCCTCTATGAGCATTAACAGAATAGTTATTATAATAATCACTAGTAACTTCACCTAATAATTTTGGTTTTAATGCTGTAGCCGCGCTATCAAGATATATAACTTTATTAAGCATTTCAAAGTCTTCTCGATGCATAATATCACCTCTCATCTAATAATATTTTATTCAAAAAACTATTTAATAAATAATTAATAAATATCAAACAATATAATTATACATTAAAATTAACTTTTTTTGTATAGTTTTTAATGATATAATTGATATAGGAGTTGATAATATGTGTATATTTTGTGATATAGTAGAAAACAAAATTAATTCATATACGATATATGAAGATGATATAGTTAAGTGCTTTTTAGATTTAAATCAAGAATGTTTAGGTCATACTTTAGTTATACCTAAAAAACATACTCTAGATATTAATTCAATTGATGATGAGACTATATCTCATATATATAAGATTAGTAAAATGATTATGAAAAGATGTGAAGAGAAACTAAAATGTGATGGTATTACACTATTACAAAATAATGGTATAGCTCAAGATGTTAAACATTTCCATCTACACATTTTGCCTAAATATGAAAATAAATATGAACTTTCTATGGAAGAGATATATGAAAAATTAAAAGAAGACTAAGTCTTCTTTATTTTTTATTGAGTTTACCATCAGAAAACTCATATATATCATCTACAAGATTTTCGATATCCTCTTTCATATGAGTCGCTATTATAATTATTTTCCCTTGCTTTTTTTCCTCTTTTAATTTTTCTCTTAATAGTGCAGTTGTTGATGCTTCAATTCCATTAAATGGCTCATCCAAAATTATAACTTTTGGATTTTCCATTAATACTTGGGCTATTCCAAGCTTTTGTCTACTTCCTAAAGAATAAGCATAAAACGGTTTATAAATTTCCTTATGTAGATTTACCTCCTCCATAGTTTGCAATATTTTTTCGTCGTTAATGCGATTTTGAATTTTAGCCAACATTCTTAAATTTTCAAAACCAGTTAATTCTGATATAAAATCAGGTTTTTCTATCATACATCTTGTATCAGGAGGAAATGTCAATGATTTGCAAATATCAATATTGTCATATAAAATACTACCACTGTTTGGATTATAAAAACCACACAATAATTTTAAAAATACTGATTTACCAGAACCATTTCGTCCAATTAAACCATATATTTTACCTTCTTTAAATTCAACACTAACATCATCCAATACAATATTATCATTAAACTTTTTAGTCAAATTTTTAACAGTTATCATCAGTTATCACTCCTCTCAAATTGAATATTTATAGTTTTATTAATTTCAATTAAATTTAAAATGGTAAATAAAAGCAGTAATAATGTTAGGTAAAAATTTGATAATTGAAGTATTAACACATCATATTTAAATTTCAACATAACAGCAATAATAAATATGCCAAAGGAACTTGAATATTTTTTAAATGATGATACACACAATATAAATATATCAATAACAATTAATGAAACTATTACATCTTTTATAAAATATACAAATATATTTTTAACAAATATACTAACAATAAGATATAAAAACGTTTTAAACAAAACCACAATAAACAATATCGACATCATTTTTGCAATATACCATTTTTGAACACTTATTCGCATAAATATATTATCAAACTTAGTATTTAAATCCTTATTATAAATGATTACTCCTAAAAGCAATGATATCGATAAAGCTAAAAAATAGTAAATCACGTAAAGAATATAGCGATAATCTGCTCGCAATCCTAGTATTGATAAAACAAAATTTTCGTCAATATGTTTGTTATTTGCTAATAAAACTATAAAGACCAAAAAATACACTACCAGGAAATATTTTAACTTTTTCCTATAATAATTAATATCATCAACAAATATATACTTCATACTACACCCTCATTCTACTCACTAATAGGTCATATAAAAATACCAGAATCAATATTGATGTCAAATAGTTTAATAGGAACAAAATAATTTCTTCATTAAAATTAATAAAATATGAACTTACCATAAAATGGCATATCAAATAAAAACTAGTCTTCAAATTATATATCATTCCGAATGTGCCTATAAATATAACATTCCATAAAATTACAAATCTATTATCAAATAGTTTAAATACTAAATAGTTAGTAACTATATATAATATAAATATCATGTATAATTTAATAATTATATATATTAAATAAATAATATTAAGCACCTCATAATTACCCATTACATGATACATGCATATTTGAAAATTATTTGTTTTAAAAAACAAATTTATTATTAATAGTAACCCAATGAATAAAATATATATAATACTAAAATTTTTTATGATTGTTTTTATACAATGTCGATGGTATTTTTTCTTACATTCAAATCTCAAATGAAAATATTTAAAACGATTAATAATATCACAGGTTCCAATAATAATTATTAGGGCGAACAAAGGTAGTACATATAATGCCACTAACTTATTGCCCATTATGTAACATAGTCTATTAATATAATTTGATGCATCTATGTTTATAACTAATTCATCTACATATATTGTTCTAGAAAATAAACATACTAAAATAATTAATCCTAAAATAACTTTAAATATATTGCTTTTAATAAAATATTTAACTAGGTAATTATTTTTCACTAGCCATAATCACCTTTTCTTTATTTTTGTATATCTTAATTATCATTATTGTAGTCAATAATACAATAACGAATAAATTTACAGTCAAAATTATTGGATGTTTAAGATCCTCAATATGAAAAACCATGTTATAATCAAAATAGTTGTAAACTTCCGCGGCATTTTCGTTTTTTGAAATATAATATAGATAGTATGCAACACCATACCCCACAAAGTTAGTCACAAATATATTAAAAATATTATATACTACATATGATGTAATAATAGAAGTTACTATGTTTCTTATATAGCGCGATACAATTATATATATATTTGCTATATATATTCCTAATAATATCAAGTTTATAACAAATATCAAATAATAAAACCATGTTATATTATAATAATTAAATGGAATACCAAAAATGTCTGGATCAGTATAGTATAAAGAACCACTTGGTCTTCCATTGTAACTAACAAATGAAAAGACAATTAGTATAATTATACCGGATAATGGAGCAACAATCGTTTTTAAATAACTCATTAGCACATGAGATTTAATTGCTGCATTATAATCTTTTCTCATAATCTCATTTTTTAGATAAGAATGAATCCTCGAGCCAAAATATAAGCCTACAGTTAAAATAATTACAAGAGGTAAAGCAAATTCTAATGCCACAACCATACTTTGATTTTGTGACTGTGCGTAACTTCCTAACGGAGCCATTCTAGGAACCATCTTACAATCTACATTATATTCTTGCATATCGCAAACCTCATAAAATAGTCTAACTCTATTTATATGCTCATTTTCAAAAGATATTGCACTATTTATAATTATAATGGAGACTATCATCAAAAATATAATAGATATAATATTTCTTTTAATAAATTTAAACATAACTCCTCCAAATTATCGAGACGCTAAAAACAAATTAGCACCCTAAATCTTCACAATTATCAGTAGTAGTTGTCCACCAACCATTAAAATTAGTAGAATTATTATAAGATGATGCTGTCTTTATTGTAATCATTGCAGTATTATTTGAACGATGGTATTTAGCGCAACCAACATCAGTAGCTCCACCATAATATATACTTTTATTTTTTTTCAAATCTTTATAGATTGTTGTACACAAATTTCCAAACATGTCTGCAGCGGCAACTTTAGCTTGCATATTCCTAGCAAAAAGACCAGCTTCATATTTTACAACTTGCTCATTGTCATCATTTTTTTCAATTATTGCACCATTTGCAACACCTAGTAATGGTATTTCAAAATTAGTGAAAACTTTATAAGTATCTGCTTTAATATTTGCAATTGTCAAAATTCCTAATAAAGCAATTATACTTAATAATAATATTTTTCTTTTCACAACATTCCTCCTTAAAGTTCTTAGCGTCTCAATATATTAATATCACATAAAAGTTTTAATGAAAATATCATTTGCATGAAAAGGTCATTTACTGTCGTGAAAAATATCTATAATAATATTATAGCATAAAAAAAAATTAAAAGAAGACTAAGTCTTCTTTATTTTTTTAAACAATCACCAGTATAACCAGGAACCGCTAATGAACTATCACCTTCAACAACCGGTATATTAGTATTAGCATTAAACATAACATTAGAGTCATAGTTAATAACTCCTGTACTCATTATCTTCAAATCCTTATTAGGTCCAATTACTCTTGTATTACAAATATTAACATTACCTGTTCCAGAGTTAAAGATAGTTTTATATCCTGAGATAACATGCGCATTTAAAATATTAGTTTGGCCACTTCCCTTATGATAGATAGAAGTTTGTAATCCATAATAAGTTCCTTTATTAATATATAAATTACCTTCTTCTATATAAACTGCAATATTACCGTTAGAAGTTGTACCATCACCTTGAGCATATATACATACACCATTTAATGTATCAGTAGAAGCACTAGTACATGATGGACTATTGTTAGAATTAATCGTAACTAACGCACCATCTCTTATTCTTAAAACTGGAGCCCAAGCAGTTGCAGTAGAAGATATATATGTAGTTCCATAGATGTTTACCTTCCCACCATATGAAATTACCGCGGATGATGTTGCAGTAACTATTGCATCATGAATATTTAACTCATTATAATTTTTTATTAAATTAAGATCTAGGCCACCACCTAATATTTCTAATTTACCATAGTTTGTAATAGTTTTACCTGTCATAGTAAGTGTATTTCCACCCATATCCAAAACTATATTACTATTATTTGCAATATCCAAAAAAGCATTTAAAGAACTATTAGCAAGTAATAAAACATAATATTTGCCATCAGTAGGAATAGTTAAATCACTTAAATCATTATAAAATCTACATTCAGCATTATCTTCTAATACTTTAATATTTATTTTAGAAAATACCGAACCATTTAAATTCATTTTAACAGATGCATTTTTACATCTTATATTAGTAGCTGATGATATCTTAGTTAATAGCTCATCATTTAAAGAAACCATAGCATCACCTGACGCATTTATTGTACTATATGTAGAGTGTGTATTATTATCATAATAAACAACAACTTTTCTAGAGCAGAACTTAGAATCATACTTATAATTATATTCATCAAGTTCATCATTATAAGAAATTCTTACACATCCTACCATTTCTTCACCAGTAATAGGATCTATTAATTTATCATTATCAATATATCCATCATTAATTAGTGTTTCTAAATATACCATATAAGTTCCGTTTTCTAATTTAGATAGTACTTCAGCGTTATGTGATATACTCCACTCTTTTGCTTTCTTTTCTATAAATGATACTTGTGTTTTATATGCATTTTCTTTATTTGCTTTAATAATTCTATTCATACTTACCATAGTAATGGCAGATACAATACCTATTACTACTAAAACAGCAAGTAATTCTATTAATGTAAATCCTTTTTTCATAGCATCACCTATTATAATTATACAATAAAAAATATTTTTTTAAAATAAAAATCCCCCTATTGGAGGAATTTTACATCATTTGCTCAATTTTCTTACTGACCTTTTTAGCTGATTTATCTAAAACTTTAGAAGCCTTAGAAGATAAAGGTATCATATACTTTTCTATCATAACCATTCCAAGCATACCAACACCTATTAATGCCATATCCTTAATTTTCATATAATCACCTCATTTATACATTTTTATTATGTATTATTTGGATTATTTTATACGTTCTTTAAGATACGTTTTTCTAGAAATTTCATAATCATTAGAAACTCCATATAAAAATGCATTAACATCACCTAAAATAATAAGTTTTCGCTTAGCTCTTGTAATTGCAGTATAGATAAGATTTTTATATAACATTTTTCTATAACTTAATGACATTGGAAGAATTACTGTATCAAATTCACTACCTTGTGATTTATGTATACTAATAATATATCCTAATGTAATATTTATCAAATCTTTAGTTTGATATTTAACTACATTCCCATCAAAAGATACATTTAATATATTTTTTGATGTATCTATTTTAGTAATATAACCTATATCTCCATTATAAACATTTTCATCTGGGATGTTTTGTAATTGTAATACTTTATCCCCTTCTCTAAATATTACATTACCATATTTAATTTCTTTTTTATCTTCACTTTTAGGATTTACTATTTCTTGTAGGATATTATTTAAATTATCTATTCCAACTTCACCCTTATACATTGGAGCCATAATCTGTATATCAAATATATTTTTATCTTTTTCGATAGCTTTAGTTAGAATTGCTTTTATATTATTATTAATAGAAGAACTATTACAAGGTAAGAATATATAATCATCTCTCATCTTTTTAAAATCTGATTCTAAACTACCTTCTTTAATCTCATGAGCAAGATACGGTATATATGAAGTATCGCTTTGTCGATATAATTTATCTAAATATATAGTATCAATACTATCACTATCTATTAAATCTTTTAAAATATTGCCAGGTCCAACTGAAGGAAGTTGATTATAATCTCCTACTAGTATTAATTTAACATCATCTTTAATACCTTTTAAAAGAGATGCGAATAAAAATTCATCCACCATACTTACTTCATCTACTATAACCATATCATGCAAATCTTTATTTAATTCATTTACTGAAAATGTATTATCTTCTTTATTCCATTTTAAAAAACTATGTATTGTTTTAGCTGGACGTGAGGAAGATATAGACATTCTTTTAGAAGCCCTACCAGTAGGCGCTAAAAGAGCAATGCTATTTTTTTCTTTCTTGTTTAATTTTTCATATAAATCTACTATAGCTTTTACTATTGTTGTTTTACCTACTCCAGGTCCACCAGTAATTATTACAAGATTCTTAGTTAATGCAGATTTAATAGCTGTTCTTTGTGAATCACTATATATAATACCTTTCTTCTTTTGATATTCATCTATTTCCTTATCTAAATTTTTAACTTTTTCTTCTTTTGATAATTTCTTTAACCTATTTGCTATATATACTTCATCCATATACATATCCATCAAATAATATCTATCACCATCAATATAAATATCATTATTATTTAACTCATCCAAATAATCATCAATATCAAAATCATCTAAATAACTTTTAATATATTCTTTTATCTCTTCCTTATATAGATATGTATCTCCTTTAATAAATACTAAATCTTTCATCGCGTGTACTATTAAAGCTTTTATTCTACTTGGATTATATTTATCATATCCATTATTTAAAGCAAGCATATCAATCTTATTAAAACTTAAATTATCATATATTAATTTATATATATCAAAATTAATAATATCTAAAATATAGGCTTGATATTTATTGTATAACATTAATGAATCTTTCATGTTAAATCCATATTCTGTTAGTTTAAGTATCACATTATGTGATTCATTATAATTAGATAAAGTATTTATAATAACACTTTTTTTCTTTTTACTTAATTTAGGAATACTATCTAAAATAGATGGATTATCAAGTATCAAATCAAGTGCATTGTTACCTAAAATATCAACTATTTTTTTAGCTAAAACTTCTCCAATTCCAGGAAATAACTCACTAGATAAAAAAGTTATCACACCTAGTCTATCGGTTGGTTTAACTTTTTCATAACTAGAAACATCAAATTGAAGTCCGTATCTTTCGTGTTCTACATCAACACCATAAAATATATATAAATCATTAGTATTTAAATTATCAAAATATCCTTTAAATATAACTGTTTTATAATCTTCTAAACTATCTACATTAGTTTCTTTAATTTTAAAAAGTCCTATTGTAAAACCATTACTACCACTAAATATAGTTCTTGAATAATTCCCTTTAATATACTTTTCCATTATTCACCTATAACATAAGGATATTCTACACTTTTAATCTCAACTAAAACATCTTTATTTAAAAGATTTTCCATACCTTTATATTTAACTAATAAGTAATTTCCTGTATGTCCAATTAAATATCCGTCCTTATAAACTTCTGGTATGAATATAACTTTCTTACCTATAAATTTATTCATATAATCGATTTCTAGTTTTTTTGATAATTCAATTAATGTTTTAGTTCTTTTCTTTTTAGTTACTTCATCTACATGATTAGGTATTACCTCTGCTTTAGTACCACGTCTCAAAGAGAAAGGAAATACATGTAATTTAGAAAAATTAACTTTTTTAATTGTATCTATAGTTTCTTCAAATAACTCATCAGTCTCAGATGGGAATCCTACTATTACATCTGTAGTAATAGATATATCAGGTCTAATAGATCTTATTTCATTAATTTTATTTATAAAATATTCTTTATCATATTTTCTATTCATTAATTTAAGTATTGTATCAGAACCAGATTGTAAAGGAATATGTATGTGATCTACTATAACGTTAGATTTTTTTAAAATATCCATAAAATCTTCATTTAATTCTGTTATTTCAATAGAAGATATTCTAATTCTTTCTAAACCAGTTATTTCTGATAGGTATTCTAAAAGTTCACTAAAAGTATGATCTCCATCATTATAATGTCCAGTATGTATACCAGTTAGAACAATCTCTTTATGACCTTCACTTACTAAAAGTCTAACTTCATTTAAAACATCTAAGAAATTTCTACTTCTTACTCCACCTCTAGTATATGGAATAATACAAAAACTACAGAAATTATCACAACCATCTTCAATTTTAACAAACGCGCGTGTTAAATTGAAATTATTAAGTTTCATTTCTTCAAAATCTGTTTTTCTTATATTTTCTATTTTTTTAATAGGTTTACCAGTTTTAATAAACTCTTCTATAAGAAGTGGTACATCATTTTTATATTTATTACCTAATATAATACTTACACCCAAATCATCTAAAATGTCAGGATTAGCTTGTGTCATACATCCCATAACTACTATTATGGCATTTGGATTAAGTCTTTTAAATCTTCTTACCATTTTTAAAGATTTATTATCTGCTGTATTAGTTACAGAACATGTATTAATTATATAGATATCCGCATCTTCTTCATTAGATAAAACATATCCTTTTTTAATTAACATATCTTCTATTACTTGTGATTCATAAGTATTAACTTTACATCCTAAAGTATATATATAAAATTTCATAATATCACTTCCTAACATTAAGATTATACCATTAAAAGTAATATAAAAAAAGAAGTTTATAACTTCTTTCTAAAATCTTTTAGGGAATCTAAAAACTCATCTTCTTCTTCAGTATCATCTATAGTTTCAGTAGGATATTCTACCTTGGCTCTTCCAAATATTGGTGAGATAACTTCTGAACTTTTAAACTTTTTCTCTTCATATGGTTTTTCTTCTTTTAAAACTTCTTCTTCTACATTTAAAACTTCAGGTTCAGACACTTCATTGTTTTCAATTTCTTCCAATGTAGGTACTTCTTCTAATGTAGGTACTTCTTCTAATGTAGGTTTTTCTTCTACATTTGGATTAATATTAGAAACTTCATCTATAAATGTAGTATCTGCAACTTCCATACCTACCTTATTATGAGGTTGACTAGATTCATGATTTTTAACAGCTTCAACAAGTTCTTGATAGCTTATAATTGCTTTTTGTTCTTGTTCTTCTTCATAAGATTTAATATCATCCTCTACAGCTTTAGAACTATCAATATTTTTCTGCATTTCATTAACAACTTTTTCTAATTCTAATTTAGCTTTTTCTTGTTCTTCTTTCTTTTCTTCTGTTAATTCTTCTACTTCTTCTTTTTTATTTACCATTTCATCTCTATCTTTTTTAATTGAAATAATTGTAATTATTATAATTATTATTAATACACCAATTATTCCCATATATATATAATTATTATTTAAGGCTAATTCCAATAGATTTAACATAATACCACTCCTCATTAAAATCTATGTTTGTAAAACTATTTCATTCGTCTAACCTAATTGTAACAAATTATATATAGTAAGTCCAACATTAAATTAAAATAAAATATAGTATTAGTCAAAAATTGTCAAACAACTATTTACTACGGTATTTATCTAAGACAGTTTCAATATTATTAATTGTTTTAAATTTACCTTTTTCATATAACTTTTCAGCTGATTCAATATCAATAATATCGTATTTCAAAAATAGATCTAACGTATCTAAATTAAAACTATTCGTATCAACATCTTTAGATGTATATTTATCTTTAAGTTCATCAAATTCTTTGAAAACTTTATATGTATTATCTATTTCTTTACTAAAATTATTAGTTAGTTTAAACATACCATCATATATTTTAGATGAGAAAATAAATTTATTATTAAATACTGGCATAGATAAAACAAAAAGTATAATAAAGCTTATTATTAGCCATTCTATACCACCTAAGATACTACCTAATATTTTAGAAGGTATTCCAAGTATTATAGTCGCGTTTAAAAAGCTTTCAAATATACGTGTAAATATTCTAAGAAGTTTTAATACAATTGATAAAATTAACAATGCAAGTAAAAATGCGATTACTTCATATATTAATATATTTAACGCAGTGACTCCTTTTAAGATACCTCCAAACGAGAAAAAAGGTAGTTTATCATATAAAAATAATGATATAGGATTTTTTAAAATAAAAGCAAGAATTATAGATAATATAAATCCTCCTATACTTAAAAGCTCAGATGTAAATCCTCTTTTAAATCCTATAAACGCACCCATAATTACTAAAACAACAATAATTAAATCTACCATACTATCACCTAGTATTATTATACTAAAAAAATAACTAAAAATAAATAAAATATGGTAAAATGGATATAGAGGTGCATTATGAAAAATAAAACAAGTGTAATAAGTTTTAAAGTTTCAGAAGAAACTGCAAGAATGATGGACGAAGAACTAGATTGGTGCAAAAGGCCTACTACTCCAGCTTATGCAAGGTTTCAAGCTAAAGATGGTGATACAGTAATTACTTTATATGAATCCGGAAAAGTAGTATTTCAAGGTCGTGATGCTGATTTAGCCGCTGATTTTTGGATTGCAACTGAAAAAATGCATAATAAAAATTTAGATATTAAAGATTCAAGTACAAAGTCTACTAAATCTGATATATATGTAGATCCTAAAATATATAATAGTTCAGCTATTGGTTCAGATGAAGTCGGTACAGGAGACTTTTTTGGCCCTATCGTAGTAACTGCTTCATTCGTGGCAAAAGAAAACATTTCTAAATTAATTGAATTAGGATGTAAAGACTCTAAAAAAATGACAGATGAAAAAATATTAGAAGTTGTTCCTGAAATAATCAAATTTATTCCTTATAGTAGTGTTATATTATCAAATACTGAATATAACCAAAGATACAAAGAAGGACTTAATATGAACGCCTTAAAAGCAATACTTCATAATAAAGTATTGAAAGAAATGGTAGATAAAAAATATAATTATGATTATATAATAGTAGATGAATTTGCAAAACCTAAAACATATTTTGGTTATTTATCTAAAAGTGGTAATGTAGTTAAAAATATTACTTTCTTAACTAAAGGTGAAGATAAATCATTAGCTGTTGCGGCTTCTTCTTTAATAAGCCGATATCTATTCTTAAAAGAAATGGATAAATTAAGTAATAGTATAGGCATTAACCTACCTAAAGGAGCTTCTACTATAGTTGATGAAGTAGCTATTAAAATAAAAGAAAAATATGGCTTTGATAAATTATACGAAATAGCTAAAATGAATTTTAAGAATACAGAAAAAATAGGAAAATAATTCCTATTTTTTAATTACTATCTTCTTTAGCGCATGTATCCAAGTCTATACCTATACTATCTAATAATTCATTTAAATATTTGTTTTCTTCACCTTCGTGGATTATATATTCTCTATTTTTGTAATTAATTAAATATTTAACATTTTCATCTAAATACCTATATTCAGATTCAGTAGCAATATATTGACGTTCAGATAGACCAGTAACAATTTTATCAAAATTATATTTTATATAACCTATATCTGTTTTTGTATACTTATAAAACACCCCATCCATTTCCTGTCTATATTCGCCAACATATGTGTGCATATATTGATATTTACCATTTTTATAAAACCATAATTGAGTAGGAATACATTCATCATTCCAAACACGTTGAATTATAAAATTAGGATTTGAAATGTCTTTATATGTTACATTTATTTTTTTACCACATCCAGTTAATAAAAATGCCAATATTATGTTCAGTATAATTAACTTCTTCATTTGTTATATTTCCTCAACATATTGATTAATTGAAACATTATTTGTATTTGCATCAGTTTCTCTAACAGTAATAACATAATACAATTTCTTTTCATCTACATTATATATGACTTCTTCGTCAGATATTGTTCTAATATAATCCATACTATTTAAAGAATTGAGCCTCATTTCTTCTTTAGACTTTGCGATAGAATTTAATGTGCCAACTTTAGACTTAGATATACGAATATTTCTTAATTCATTTTCAGTATGATTATTCATGTTATCATATATATAAGTTATTACATCATTTTCTATAAAGACAGTATATCCAATATTGGTTTTTATACCATTAATCTTATAAATAAAATCATACACAGTAGTTATACTATTATCGTCTGCATTTTCTGAAGATGTAATATTAACCATATAATTGCTGATATCAAATTGTTTATTAATGCGTTCTTTAATAAATTTTATCAGACTTTCTTTAATATCATCAGTTCTGCTTATCTTTATATTAATAGCATATTCTCTACGATTATTATCTAATTTTGCTGAAAGCAAGTTTTTATCACTCATAACCTCATAATTATTAGAAGTACTATATATAGGAACTTTTGTACTTCCGCCCCATACCTTTGTGTTTTTTATATCATTATGTGTGTAATTAAAACTGTTTGCATAGTCAACAGCCTGCTTAACTGTTTTATTGTCTGCTAGTTTTCCCATGAATCTGTTTGACCAAAGTAAAGTTTCTGGTGCAGGCATCTCAGTAGTCCATCCAACGACTGATTTTGCTCCTTTATTTTTAACTGTACTTGATATATTTTGTGAACCAGACGCAGTAAGACATCCCATCATAACAGCCAATCTAACCTTGCTCATACTATAATTTGATGCATATACCATAGTGTAATTTGGGATGTGGCCACCTATAGCATAACTAACACCTTGATTATTATTGTACTTCCATGACATGTTATCATAATTAGCGTGACCAACTAAATATACTATATCAGATTGTATCCAATATCTTGATGAACTTATTTGACTTTCAAAATCTCCATCAGTAAAATAATTTCCATTATTTAAAGGCAACGATTTTTTTGTATATCCCATTGCTGAAAAATAATTCCCTGCCCAATTTGCAGTTCCTCTACTATCAGAATTTGCGTTACCAGTGTCATTATACTTAGATCCTACACTAAATACATAATGTGATGCAGCACTAACATTTATACTAAAACCAAAAAATAATAAAATCACTAAGCCAATAAATGAAATTTTTTTAAACATAACACCATCTCCTTTTCACATAAAAATTTAAAATCATTCATTTATTTATCAATAAAGTATCACCCCACAATTACTTGATCTTAACATTAGCTAAAACATATCGCCTATTTTCAATTAAATCTTATCATTTTGATTTTTACATGTCAATAGAAAAAATAGGAAAATAATTCCTATTTTTATTTTACTTCAAAGCGTCCAGTAAGCGTGCTCCCATTTGTTAAATTTTTAAATACACCTTTAACAGTTCCTGGAGCATTTGCTGCAAATTGAGCATAATGTGTAAGCCCAGTTCTTGAAACTGGTATTATAGCATTAGCTTGATTTGTCCACCATGCTAAAAATTTCTTTTGCATAATAGCGTGGACATTTATCGGAGCAGTAGACATATATGATGCTTTAACATATGCATATACATCTGTTCCCGTTTTCTCAATTAGTTCATATGTTGCACCACCTTGAACAATTGTAGCATTACCAGATGCAGCTGAGACTGTAAAAATTAACGAACTGCATATTATCACTAGTGAAAACACTAATAATACTTTTTTCATTTTATCACCTCCTGTCTATCTAATATATTTAAAAAATATATAAGACATTTTTAATATGCCGAAAAATAGAAATTACACTTCGTATTTTCTTACTCTACATACACAGCAAATAAGCAGTACAACTAATATTCCGCTGATATATAAGGTACCTAACATTTTAAAATCACATACTAATAATTGAAATTCAAAATACATATTAATCATAGTATTAATGCAAAAAGAAAACAACGTAGAAACGATTAAAGCAATACTTATTAGCAATAATAATTCGACTAATAAATAAAACTTAATTTGTAGATTAGAATAGCCAAGCTTCTTTTCTAGCAATATATTCTTCTTACTATCAGATAAAATATTTTTCATAGCAATCAAAACTATAACACATAAGATTATGACAACCACCTGACTAGAAAACTTTAAGATGTCTATCAAATCCATCAATTTGACAGAATTTAATCCGTCTTGATCATATTGTCTTTGACAATTTATTACTTTAACATTAGATTCCTTTTCTATTTTTTTTTGTAACTTGATAGATGCTTCTTGACTGTCGAGTTCAACAACATACGCATGTTTACCATGCATTGTCTTTAACTTTTCAAATTCTGCATTTGAAATTATAGCACCTGGAATTTTTTTGGGTACAAAATCTTTTATTATATATTCATAAGAACCATTATTATAATGAAAATCAACCTTACTATTTTTTATTTGCAAAAGCTTATCTTCCTCATATTGGTAAGTAAACGAATCCAACGCAAAGATAATTTCATTATCTGAAAGTGTTAAGTCATAGCGATTAGCAGGCAAAACAATTAAAAACGCATCATCGCTATGTGGTTCTGCAATAAAGCTTTCCCAATTGACTTTAGAGTAAGCTCCAGTCAATCTCGCATCGATAACTGTTCCATCATTCATTCCGATATAATCTTCATATACAATCGTGTCATATTTTTTGCCAGGTTCAAAAGTCAATATTTCTTCCACATTAGTAACTTTCTTATAACCATTTAACTTATCATAATAATCGTCATCGCTTATCACAACCATAAATGATTTTTCACGATATTTTTGATTTAATAACTCTGTATAATAATTTTTAAAAGAAAATAATACTATTATTGAGGTCAACAAAACTATAAAAATTGTTAAATAAATTTTAGAAGATAATTTTCTAAAAAAACCTTTAACTAAAATCATAAATTAATCATCACTCCTTATCAAATCAACAATATATAGATTAATCACTTTTATTACATAATAACATGCCACAATTAAAGGAATAATGACAACAAAAACAAATGCATAAATATAACTTTTTATATCTAATGCGATTGATATACCAAGATAAACAAATGAATCAAATAATGACTTTCTCAATATGATATATATTAATATAAAAAGTGTAAGGCCAAAAACAAAAGAAAATATAGTAATCATATTAAAATCAGTCAAGCATAGTTTTAGAATATCCTTTTTACTATATCCACTCGTACGTAATACTCCGATATTTTGTTTCATCAATAAAACTTTTTTCTTAGTGTATGAAAGTGAAACAAAAAAAGCAACTATCAATACTAACGCAGCAATTATATACAAAGATATCGTTATTATATTGACTGTTTTTTGATCAATTTGATTTTTAATAACAACCTCATTAAAGCCTGCATCTCTAAGTTCATTAACTACAGAATTGATATTTTTATTATTATCAACAACTGCATTAAACACATATATAGCGTTACTCATTTCATTATCAAGCACTGTATCAACCATATCCTTAAGATCAGAAACCGGGATATAACATTGATTATTCATATTCATAACGCTTTTGCTGTCGTACAAACCAATTATTTTAAAATCTTTTGTGTATTCTTTTTTTACAGTAGATTTCATACCATCAAAATAATATGAATAATACTTAACAGTAAATACTTTATCTAATAGTGTATTCCCATCAATAACATTTTTTTTATTAATTTTAGCATTATAAATCGAGCTATCAGGATAAAATTCCTTAGGGCAAATCGCAACATTATGCTGATTCGCTGTATACGTACTGCCTATTATACTGATTGGCAAAGTAGCAGTACTACCATAAATCAGTTCCAACTTACCATCGATTTTTTCGTTAGCAAAACTACTTTCCAAGAACATCGAGTCATACTGTGATGTATACAAGTCAACTATATGATTCATCTTTCTTATTTTAGACTCGCCATAATCATTCAACTCTAAATTAGGTACGATTTGTATAATTCTAAACCCAATATTCTTATTTATACTATCATCAACATATCCAATAAAAATATTTTTAAAATTAATAATTGCTAACAGCAAAATAGTACATATTATCATCACAAATGCATAGTAAAAATTTTTTTTATTTCTAATGACACTCAAATATGCCAAAGAAATTTTACTATTTACGTTCATCAATCATCACCAGCATCCCATTTTCAAGTTTATATACTACATTAGCATACTTTTTTACATCCGTACTATGACTGACCACAATAACGCATTTCCCTAAATCAGCTAGTTGTCTTAATTGAGAAAATATTTCCTCTTCATATGTCTCATCAAGATTTCCTGTTGGTTCATCGGCAAGTATTATTTCAGGATCATTAGCAAGAGCCCTTGCAATAGCAACCCTTTGCTGTTCTCCGCCAGAAAGTTCACTAGGAAAATGGTCAACACGATCAGAAAGGCCAACCATATCAAGTAATTCTAATGCCTTATCTTTTCTATCTTTAGATTTAATGTTTTTATTAATCAACATTGGTACCATTACATTCTCATATGCTTTCAAATTTTGATTTAAACAAAAATTTTGGAAAACAAATCCTATATTTTTCATTCTCAAACCTGATAAAATTGCATCATTAAAATCCGAAACATTTTTTCCATATAATTCATAAGAACCATTATCAAAACAATCTATTAAACCTAATATGTTTATAAATGTTGATTTTCCACTACCGCTATGCCCCATAATTGCATAAAATTTGCTTTTTTCAAAATCAACATTCAAATTTGAAAACACACTTATTTCTCTATTTCTAGTTTTATAATTTTTACTCAAATTTCTAATTGTTATAATTTTATCATTTACTTTCTTTTTTTTATTAGACATAATCTGCTCCTCTACTGCTTAGTATACTTATCTTTTAATTCAATAGTTATTTCTTCATCTAAATCAATGGTACTTCCTTTAGATAGACTTTGTTTTGTAACATAACCTTCTCCAGTTATTTTATACTTCGCGCCGATTAGTTTGAAATATTCTAAAACATCTTTTCTAGACCAACCATTCATATTAGGCATAGTATATTCACTATCATTAGTTAAAATAAATACTTTTTCGCCTTTTAGAATAGTTCCACTATTAGGACTTTGTTTAGTTACGTATTCACCGTCCCCAATAATAACAGGAACTAAACCTATATCATTTATTTGTTTTTCTACTAAAGATGTTTTTTTGCTAACATAATTACTTATATCATAACTAGGTATTGTATCACTATTATCTTTATATATATTTAAATATTTAGACATATTTTTAACTATCTTCTTAACTGCTCTAGCAAGTATTAAACTACTATCCGGACTTACTTTCTTAACAGCTGCGTATATAATATATCTCGGTTTTTCTTTAGGAAACATTCCCGCGAAGCTTCTTATATATTGGTCATCTAGATATCTTCCATCTTCAAATATTTGAGCTGTACCAGTTTTACCTATTAAGTCAATTCCAGATGACGCAAGGGCATAACCTGAACCAGAAGCTTCTGGATCATTTACAACTTCATACATTAAATCTTTTATTTTTTTAACTGTTTCATCTTTTAAAACTTTTTCTTTTTCTTCTATTTTTCTTTCATATATTACTTTTGAATTATTAGTATCATATATTTTACTTATAATATGTGGTTTTAGCATTTTACCATTATTCGCAATTATTGAATATGCTTGTAAGATTTGAATTGGAGTTACATATATACCTTGTCCAAATCCTGCAGTAGCAACTTCAATAGGATAATAAAAATCAAATCCCCCAGTTGCTTCATTTAATTCAATACCTGTTTTTTCACCAAAACCATATTTAGTTAAACATTCTTTTAAATCATTCGCATCAATAAACTTTTCTTCTAATAATATATTTGTTATACCAACATTAGAGGATTGGATATATCCATAATCATATGTAATATATCCCCATCCTTTAGGTATCCAATCAGATATAGTAGAATCCTCTACTTTAATAGATCCTGAATAGAACTTTTTATCACCCTTATATGTTCCTTTTTCCATCGCACATAAATATGTAAATGTTTTCATAACTGATCCCGGTTCATAAGGAACATTAGTTAAGTTATTTTCATAGTTTACAATTTCTCTTATATTAGGATCAAATGAGGGACTTACCGCAGAGGCAACAATATCACCAGTTGACGCATCCATAACATGAATCTGTAACCAATCATAACTAAAATTTTCTGAAGCTTCATCCATAGCTTCTTGTAAAAATCTTTGAATACCAGAATTAATAGTTAAATATATATCATATCCATTCTGAGCGTCCACTCTTTTTTCTTTAGTTTCAGGAATTTGATATCCATTCGCATCTTGTTGATATGATAAATATCCATCCACTCCTTTAAGTTCATCATCATATTTATATTCAATACCTAACTCACCATCTATAATATCTACTATTTTACCGTCTACTTCATGTTCATTATTTTTGGCATATCCTATTATATAAGACGCAAAATCACCATTTGGATAAAATCTTTTAGATGATTCTATAAAATCTATACCTGGCAAATTTAATTTTTCAATTTCTTCTTTTTTTAATTCTGTAATGCCTCTACCACCAGGTCCTAATTCAACTTGATATCTATCTTCTAAAGTTAATAGACTTTCTAATTTTTCCTCTGTCATATTAAGAAGTGGAGATAAAGCCTTAGCTGTTGCTTTAGGATCTACTACATGTCTTGGGGAAGATATATCTTCTGTTCTAGATGGAGATAAATAAGCAATTACTGTATAGGAATATACATTTAACGCTAGGACATCGCCATCTTTATCAAAGATAGTTCCCCTTTTTGCTTTTAATATAGTTGAATATGTATTTCTAGTTTGAGCAAAAGATTTTATATCAATCCCTAATACTTTAGGTGATAAAGATATATAAGTATATACTATGCCTAAAAAAGCCAAACAAAAAAAGAATAACTTAAAAAGAGTTTTTGGAACAAACCATTCTCTATTGATATTCTTTTTCATAAGTCACCTCTATTCACCTATAATTATGATATTATCATTATTATACGCTAATCCCATATCTTTAACAACCCCTTTGACATTATCAAATGAAGTTAATTCAGATACTTTCATATTTAAGCTTTCGATTTTTTTCTCCTCTATTTTAATATCTCCTCTTAATTTTTCTACGCTTAAATTAAGATTACCTATTGAAGCTCCACAAAAAACTTGGATAAAAACTATAGCTATAAGTGAGAATAATCCCATACCATATAGCATTTTTTCACCTTTAGCTAATTTGTTGATTTTCATAACTTTCATATTCTCACTCTTTCTATAATCCTTAATTTTGCACTTCTGCTTCTTGGATTAGATTCTACTTCTTCTTTCGTAGGTTCTACTACTTTAACTACCTTATACTTAGGTTCATATTCCAAAGGTATAATAGGCATGTTTTTTAAACTCGCAGGAACACTACTAACACTTTTAAATATTTCTTTACATATTTTATCTTCTAGAGAATGGAATGTAATCACACATATCCTTCCTCCAACATTTAAAAGATTTAATGCATCTTTTAATGATGATTCAAATACATTTAATTCATCATTTACTTCTATTCTTATAGCTTGAAATACCTTTCTTGCTGGATGATGTTCTCTTTTATATTTAAATGGAACACTCTTTTCTATAATAGATACAAGTTCTAAAGTGGTTTCAATCTTCTTAGACTCTCTATATTTTACTATTGCATTAGCAATAGATAAAGCATACGCTTCTTCTCCATATTCTTTAAATATCTTAATTAATTTTTCTTTTGAATATGTATTAACAACAATAGATGCATTAAGTGGATTAGACATATCCATACGCATATCAAGTAAAGCATCCTTATGGAAACTAAAACCCCTATAATCTTCATCTAATTGTGGGCTAGAAACTCCAAGATCGTATAAAATACCATCTACTTTTTCTATACCTCTTTTATTTAATTCTTTTTTAATATTAACAAAATTAGATTTTATAATTTCATAGTTGGAAGCAATATCAGATAATTTAGTATTACTACTTTTAATAGCTTCCTCATCTTGATCAAATGCATATAAATACCCATTAGGTATTTTTTTAAGTATATTACTACTATGACCTGCATATCCTAAAGTCATATCTACATATATACCATTATCTTTAATGTTTAAATAATTAATACATTCATTTAGTAATACACTTATATGCATAAATCCCCCTATATATTTGGTTCAAACAATTTATCAGCTAAATCAGTAAATCCTTCTTCATTATCTTTAACAAAGCTTTCCCATGAATCTTTATCCCATACTTCAAGTCTTTCATTAACACCTATAATAACACAATCTTTATTTAATGAAGCATGTTCTTTAAGTGGTTGTGGTATATTAATTCTTCCTTGCTTATCTAAGTCACATGTAACCGCGCCTGATAAGAAGAAACGCATAAAATTACGAGCATCTTTTGTATTAGGTAATTCCCTATATTTAGAAATTATATTTTCCCATTCATCTTTTGGATAAATAAATAAACATCCATCTAATCCTCTTGTAAGAATAAAATCATGTTTTAATTCATCTCTTAATTTAGAAGGAATAGTAAGTCTATTCTTATCATCAAGACTATGGCGATATTCACCTATAAACATAGATATCCCCCATTTCTTACCACTTTTATCCACTGTCTACCACTATTTTACTCTTTTTAGTACCACTTGTAAAGTATTTTAATCATTTTTTTAATATAATTTTACGAAAAAAAGAGGTTTCCCTCTTTAGAAAATAAAAGAACCTAATAAAATCGCGAGTAATATATATAAAATAATTGTTATTAGATATTTATCACTCATATAAACCTCCTAAATATATGCTCCAAGTATGATTATTAAAAGAATAAATAATACTAAAACGATAGCTGCTCCAGAGATACCTTGATTATTACACATAACTTCATCCTCCTTTTCATCTTTTCTAAAATATTCTATGGTTTTTTTATGTTTTTGTGATTACTTTATTGAATTTTATATTTAAATTTGCTATTATATAAGGTGTATAGTTATGGAGGGTATATATGAGAAAATATAAAAAACTATTACTAGTATTAGTAGGTACTATGTTATTAACAGGTTGTGTTAAATCACCAAAACTTGATGGAGCAGACGATACACTAGCTACATTAGATGGTAAAACTATTAAAGCTATAGATTTATATAACGAACTTAAAACTACTTATGGTGCACCTGCTTTAGTAGATATGGTAGACAAATATATTATTTCGCTTGAAATAAGTGATGAAAAAGAATATGAAACACGTGCTGAATCATATATTTCACAAATGAAAAATTATTATGACCAAGCCGGTTATAAATGGGAAGATGTTTTATCAAGTAATGGATTTAATGAAAAATCATTAAAAGAATATTATATTTATAACTATGAAAAAGAAGCTTTAGCTAATAAATGGTATAGAGATTCTTTAACTGAAAAAGAAATTAAAAATTACTACGATAAAGAAATCATTGGTGATATTGAAGCTAAACAAATATTAATTACACCAGAAGTTAAAGAAGATGCGACTGACGCGGAGAAAAATGAAGCTAATTCAAACGCATATAATAAAGCATTAGAAGTAATTACTAAATTAAATAATGGTGAATCATTTGAAGAACTTGCAAAAACTTATAGTGACGATGATTCTTCTAAAGTTGGTGGTACATTAGCGCCATTCAATAAACAAAGTAATTACCCTACTGATTTCATAAATGAAGCAGTAAACTTATCAGTTGGTAAATATTCTAAAAAACCTGTTAAAACAACTTATGGATATCATATTTTATACATCGTATCTAAGAAAGATAAACCTTCTTTAGAAGATGTAACTGATAAAATTAAAGATTCATTAGTAAAAGAAAAAACAAGTGAAAATGAAAATTATGTAAATGTTGCTTGGAAAGCAATCAGAGAAAAGTATAATTTATCTATTAATGACACAATCGTAAAAGAAAAATACGATCAAGCAATGTCTCAATATAAATAAAAAAGTGGATTTAAATATCCACTTTTTTTAATGCTTCATCAATAGATTCTTTACTATATCCTTTTTGATATAATTTGTTTTTAATATTTCTAATCAAATCCATACCACTATATTTTTTAGATAACTTACTATATATTTTATTAAACTCTCTATCAATGTTATCTTTTATATCATAACTAGATAATATTTCCAAAATCATTTCTTTATCATATCCCATATTAATAAGTTCAGTTAATACTTTTTGTTTAAATATGTATCCTGAATACTTATTAGTATTTAATTTTTTAGCTATATATCTATTTATTTTTTCTTCATATGTAGTTTTATCTATATTTTTGAATTCTTCTAATATTATATTTTCATTAATATCTTCATCTATTAAATCATTATATATTTTATTAGGGCCTTGATTAGTAAAATTAATTTTATCTTTTATATAAGCTTTAGTATATACTATATCATCCAAAAGACCTATCGAAGTTAGTTTTTTAATTATCTTAGTAATATCTTCATCATCTAATTCTTTTTCCAAATACTTTCTTATAGAATATGTACTTTTTAATTTGGTAGATAACATTTTAATACACTTATTATATAAATTAAAATATTTATTATCATCTACTATCTTAGATGTTAGATCATCATCTAATTCTTTTTTATATAAAAGATTATTGCTTATAATAACCTCATCATATGTATCTATAAAATTACCATCTTCTAAATATATGCGATATTTATTATTAGCCATCTTTTTAAACCTGTCGATTTTCATATTATCACCTTAATAAAATACTAACATATGTTTGTCTTTAAGTCAAGAAAAAATAGACCTAAGTCTATTTTATACATACAGCGCCTTCTAATCTACCACCATCTGGACAAGTATAAGATAAATATCCTGTTGTTTTATTGCAAGATTTTCCACTCTTACATCCACATGAAGATGATGTACAAGAATAATATGTTTGTGAAGCTACTCCACAGGCGGAAGTTTGACATGTCCTATTTACTGTTGTAGATCCACATTTATTACAATCGTTTTGGTAAGTATAATCATAATAACATTTATCTGCTCCTTTATAGCAACGGCTACTATTAGATGGATCTATAACATATCCACTAGGACATTTAGTTCCATTACCTGAAGATGATGTTGTACACCACTGATTACTTCCTTGTTTAACATTATTACAACAATATTGCCATAAGTTTTTAGTACATGTTCCACATACAGTATCTGTTCCACATGCCGAATTAGCACATGAATTATATGTAGTAGAAGCTACACCACATGAAGATGAATTACAGTAGTTATATTCTGCACATCCACAAATTGATTGATTATTTGAATAATAACATGAACCATTTGAATATGTTCCACCATTTGAACATACTGGTGTTGCTGGATACGCAGCGGTTAGATCAGTAATTTCTATGGTATCTGAAGAAGAGGTATTTCCTACATTATCTTTTGCATATGCATAATATGTACCAATCTCCTCTGCTTGCCATACAGCAGTATCTGCAGCTGCTTCCCACTGACAAACTCCTTCAGTTGCAGTAACACAGAAATATCCAATTCCAGATTTTGTATCAGTAAGCGTAAGCATTGCAGTACCACCTATAGCCTCATGTGATATGGTAGGAATTTCTCTATCTATTTTAGCTACTGCTGCAGTAGTATCTAAAAATTCTTCTCCTAAATAATTAATTACATATAATGTTGCTATATCATCTGATGGACTATCATATGTTAATATAACATCATCTGCAACTTGATACCATTTTCCTGCTTCTAAAGTAGATACTTTTTCATCTACGCAAGTAGATAATTCGTCTACCCCACAAGATTTTAATGTACTTTTATCTATCTTAGCTTCTCTAGTTGATTTAATATAATTTTTAGTATAAGCACCAAAGGCGAAATCAACATTTAAAATAGATTCGTACAAATAATCATTACTAGCTTCTCCTGGATTATTTCGATAAGTTATTGTAGGAACTAATAATTCAACCGGTTCCATATGACAATAATCATCACTAGATAAATTAGCAGCCCCATCTAAATAATCAATACTATAATCATTTATACAAAATTTACCTGAGGATACTGTATAAGTATCTGTATTATACATTAAAAATACATAAGTAGGTCTAGTACCAGTCACAGTTATTGCACTTAAATCATCAGTTTGAGAATCATATACATATTTATCAGTTGTTACTGGTAGACCCTTATTATGATCTAATTTGTAAAAGCTCGCTGAATCATTAGCTTGTTTAACATAATTTATAACACTTTGTGTAGATACCTTTATGTGAGATTTTTCTATTGCATTACCAATTACAGGTGTAACTATAAGAGTAATAGCTACTAAAATAACTATAATCGCGAGTAATTCTATTAATGTAAAACCCTTTTTTCTCTTTCTCATACGATCCCTACTTTCAAATACATTTTATCATAAAACATAAAAAAAAGATATATAAATATATCTTTTAAAATTTAACTTCTGGTGCTTTTCTTTCTTCTTCAGATACTTCAAAGAATGGTTTAGCACTAAATTTAAATAATAAAGCAACTATGTTAGATGGGAACATCTCAATCATGTTTTTATATACTTTAGCAGCGTCATTATAGAATTGACGAGCATAAGCAATTTTATCTTCAATATCTTTCAATGTAGATTGTAAATCTAAAAAGTTAGTATTAGCTTTCAAATCAGGATAAGCCTCAGCAAGAGCAAATAATCTTGATAATGCTCCACTAACTTCACCAGCTGCAGCCATCTTTTCATCGTCAGTTTTTGCAGATAAAGCTTTACTACGTGCATTTATAACTTCTTCTAAAGCAGTTTTTTCATGTTTTGCATATCCTTTTACTGTTTCAACTAAATTAGGAATTAAATCAATTCTTTTCTTTAATTGAACATCTATTTGAGCCCATTCTCCATCTACTTTATTCCTTCCTCCAACTAACTTGTTATATGTAGCAACAACGTATAATAAAATTAATACTAATACTACTCCTAAAATTATCCATATCATATAAATTCCTCCTATATTTAATTATACACTATTTTATATTTTTTCAAAACCAATTATTCCAAAATATCAATTTTATTAACAATTATTTGATATTTATCAAATCTTTTTTCAACTTTTCCAAATACTTTAATAATATCACCTTTATTAAGTAATTTATATTGTTCATAGGTACTATTAAAAAGTACCAAATCAATGGAAGTTATCTCATCAGATAAAGTAATAAAACAAGTAGGTTTCTCATTTTTAGTTTTACTTATTCTATCTATGATTCCAACTACATTAATCATCTTATCAAAATAAGAAGATATATCACTTAATTCAGTTGTATTATATTTTTCTCTGTATTCAGTTACTGGATGATTAGTTAAATAAACACCAAGCAAATCATATTCAAATGCCATAAGCTCTTTTTTAGGATATTCATCATACATTTTTATTTCTGGTTTTAAAGCATATTCTGAATCCATATATGTTGTTATATCACCGTAATTTAATAATACATCCAAATTTTCAATAAGTGTTTTTCTTGTATAGCCAAAGCAATCTAACGCCCCTACTAATATTAATGATTCAACTACTTTTTTAGTTAAATGCATAGTACCAAAAAAATCATATATATCATTCAAAGGTAGTTTTCTAGAATCTACAATTTGTTTTGCTAAGGCATTACCAAATCCCTTAATTGAAGTAAACGGATAATACAGTTTACCATCAGATATTACATATTCTAAAGAAGAATTTATAATTGATGGTGGCAGTATCTTAACTCCATATCCTCTACATTCATATATATAATTTCTAGTTTTTACTTCATCACCCAAACAAGAAGTTAATAAATGCTTTAAAAATATATCTGGATAATGCGTTTTTAAATAAGCCATTCGATAAGATATTAAAGCATATACAACCGAATGCGATTTATTAAATCCATATGACGCGAATTTGAATATTAAATTATATATTTCTTCTGCTTTTTCTTTAGTATAGCCATTATCAACACTTCTTTTTATAAACTTATCTTTTTCTTTTAATAGAACGTCTTCCTTCTTTTTAGACATAGCTCTTCTTAAAATATCTGCTTCTCCTAAAGAATAATTAGCTACTTTCCTAGCTACCTGCATTACTTGTTCTTGATATACAATAAGTCCTTTAGTTTCTTCTAAGATTGGTTTTAATGATTCATCTATATAAGTTACATTACCAGTTTTTCTTCTTTTTAAAAATTCATCTATTGAATCCATTGGACCTGGTCTATAAAATGCGATAGCGTTATAAATATCTTCAAAATTTTTAACTTTTAATTTTCTTAAAAATTCCATCATTCCATTTGACTCAAACTGAAATATTCCTAATGTATATACCTTATTAAATATCTTTATCGCATCTATATCATTATCAGGAATATCGTCAAAAGAAATACCAACATCTTTTAAAACTTTATCAATTAAAGTTAAGTTTCTAAGTACTAAAAAGTCCATCTTTAAAAGTCCTATACTTTCTAGATATGTCATATCATAACCAGTAATATAAAAACCTTTACTGTTATCTATTGGGATTATAGTGTCTAAATCAACCTTAGATATAACAATTCCTGCCGCGTGAATAGACGTATGTCTTTTAATATTTTCTAATTTTCTAGCAACTTCATAAGTTTTTTTAAGCTCTTCTGTATATAATTCTTTAGATACTTTAGAATAGTTTTCACCCAAAGACAATCTAGAGTCCATCTTCTTAGATACTCTATCTACATCTTCCAAAGGAATATCTAATACTCTTGATACATCTCTAAATGCCTGCTTAGATGCCATTGTACCAAAAGTTATTATTGGAGCAACTTTCTTAGGACCATATTTATTAATACAATAATTAACTACTTCTTCTCTTCTCGTTGCTTCAAAATCGACATCTATATCTGGCATAGTAACACGCCAAGGATTTAAAAATCTTTCAAATAACAAATTATATTTTATTGGGTCAACAGTTGTTATATTAAGCAAGAAAGAAACAAGTGATCCTGCTGCAGAACCTCTTCCTGGGCCTACTAAAATACCATTATCCTTCGCATATTTAACATAATCCCAAACTACTAAGAAATAGTTTTCAAATCCCATTTTTTCTATCACACTAAGTTCATATTTTAATCTTTCTTGATATACTTTATCTACTCTATCACCAAAATTTTTCCTAAGTCCTTCAATACATAAAGTTTTTAAAAGTTTCATAGGATCATCAGTTGGATACTTAGGCAATAAATCATTATTGAACTTAATTTCTATATCAACCATATCATATATTTGATAATTATCATCTATAGAAATATCTTTTTCACTTCTTATATGATTATCATAATTAACATCTATACTTAAATAAACTTTATTGTTTTTAATCCCGTATAGATATTTTAAATATTCATTATCAGATTTATTTAAACATAATGTTTCTTTAAAGAATACTTTTCTACCTTTAATATTTTTTCTTTCATCCTCATTTTCATATCCTATAAAAGTATCATATAAATTATTTAATTCATCATATAATTTAATGGATTTATAAGGTAGAATTAATATTAAGTTATCATCTTTAATAGGCTTATACTCATTACTAGATATTTTAACTAATGATAAATATCCTTCGTAGTTTTTCGCGTATAATACTAATTTTAAATCTTTATAAGTTAACTCTAAACCTATAATAGGTTTAATATTGTTTTTAATACAAGCATGATAAAAGTCCATAACACCATACATATTATTATCAGTTATAGTAAGACTTTTTAAATTATTTTTTAAAGCAAAACTAATTAAATCATCTACTTTAATCATACTAGTTAATAAACTATTATCAGTTTTTATATAAAGTGGTGTATACATTTTATCACCTCTAACTATATTATAATATAAAATAATTTCATTTTAAAGCAAAATAATTGACTTATCTTATATTTTATAGTAAAATTAATTAGTCGACGCAAGGAGGGATAATATGGCTAAAAAAGAAACTAAAAGAAAACCTTTATCTGGAAATCTTAGAACACACTCTTGCCATGCTACTAAACACATGCAAAAATTAAATATGGTAACTATAACTAAAGAGGACGGTTCTAAAGCAAAAATAAGTGCAAGAGAATATAGAACAATGAAGAAAGCTGCTTAATGTAGCTTTTTATTGTCTACACTTTTTTTAAAATTGATATATAAAATACTATGAATTTTAAAAATTACTAACTTGTAAAAAATTTTTTCTTGTGCTATTATGTATTTAGTGAAGGAAACTTCATATAATAAAAAAGGAAACATTTAACTTATACGTTGAATGTCTTCCCAAAAAATGGTTGGACATTTAATTTCTTATGAAATTAAGTGTCATTTTTTTATTACTATTATCATGGTGATAACAAGAAATAAAATGATAGTAACGTATCTTAAAACTTTAATTATAAAGTTTCTTTTGCACATCATATCAAACCTCCTCTCCGTTTGAGACTTGGTAGACACCCAACTTATTAAATGTTTCGATATCATTATATTAAAGATTATTTTCTATATCAAACAATCATTTTTTAAAATTGGTATATAAAATTATTTGATTTTTTAAAAAAAGCATCACATTAAGTGATGTTTTATTGTTCATCTTTTTCTAATTTAACTAAAACTTCTCTTGGCTTAGAACCATTTGCAGGTCCTATGATTCCTCTTTCTTCAAGTAAGTCTATACATCTAGCTGCTCTATTATAACCAAGTCTAAATCTTCTTTGTAAAAGTGACGCAGAAGCTTTACCTGAAGTAACCACAAACTCAACAATTTCGTTATATAAAGGTTCTTCTGTTGCGTCATTACTATCTACCATAGAAGTTGCTCCCATTTCATCAGCATCCATAGTTAAAGTTTCATCATAATGAGCTTTTTGTCTAGATATAGTATAATCTACTACCCTTTTAATTTCCTCATCAGATATAAATGTACCTTGAATTCTTATCGGAGCATTTTCTCCTTGTGGTAAGAATAACATATCACCTTTACCAAGTAGTTTTTCAGCTCCAGTAGCATCTAGAATTGTTCTAGAATCAATTCCTGATGATACGGCAAAACTAATACGTGAAGGGATATTTGCTTTAACTACACCTGTAATTACATCTGTAGAAGGTCTTTGTGTGGCAACTATCAAATGTATTCCAGCAGCTCTTGCCATTTGAGTTATTCTCATAATAGAATCTTCTACTTCTTTTGCAGCAACTAACATAAGGTCTGCAAGTTCATCTATAATTACTACTATAAACGGCATTTTTCTAAGTTTATTTTCATCAGTTAAATCTTTATTCTTAGATTCAACTAAAGCATTATATCCAGCAATATTTTTTGTGCCAGTTCTTTCAAATTCATCATATCGTCTTTCCATTTCAACAACGATTTTTTTAAGTACAATATTTGCTTTTCTAGCGTCTGTTACAACTGGAGTTAATAAATGTGGTACTCCATTATACATAGAAAGTTCTACTTTCTTAGGATCTATCAATACTAATTTTACTTCATCTGGTTTACTTCTCATAAGCATAGATACAATTAAACTATTGATGCATACAGATTTACCAGAACCAGTAGAACCAGCAACTAATAAGTGTGGTGTTTTATTGATTTCCATCCATTTAGGTTCACCCATAATATCTTTACCTAAAACAGTAAGTAATTTACTACCTGATAAACTAGATGGAACACGTTCTAAAACTTCGCGTACACAAACTGATGTAGTAGTTTTATTAGGTACTTCAATACCAATAGTTCTTTTTCCAGGAATAGGCGCTTCGATACGAATATCTTTAGCAGCAAGTGCTAGTGCAAGTTCCCTATTCAATGAAGTTACTGCAGTTAATTTAGTACCACTTTTAATTTCTAATTCATATTGTGTAACAGCAGGTCCTATATGAATCGCTACTATATGACATCCTGGGACACCAAAGTCATTCAAAGCAGATATCAAAAGTTCTGCAGTATCTTTAACATCTTTTTCACTATTACCCTTTGAGTTTTTAGGACGTTCCAAAATACTCATTGGAGGTAATACATAATCACCTGTATCTACCACTTCTTCTTTAACTTCTTCTTTTACCTCAGGTGTTTTCATATTTTCTAAATCCGAAAGTGATGTTATAACTACTTTATTATCAATTGGAGATGTAGTTTCCTCTTCATATTTATCCGCAACAGCTTTCGCTTTAACATGCATTTCACGCTCTTTTTTACTCATTTTAGATAGTTCTTGCATTCCTTTAGCTGCGCCATTTTTTAAACTTACAATAATATCAAAAATAGTAATTCCAGTAAACATAATACTTCCACATACGATAAGTACAATAGCTACAATTTCAGTTCCTTTAACATCAAATAACCATACAAATAGACTTGAGAATACTGCTCCTATCATACCACCACCGGTAATTTCTTTAAGGCCATTAACAGAGTCCATTATAACTTTTAAACTTTCCTCTAAAATAGCTATTCCTCTTAAATTTTCAATAAATTTTAAATGGCATAATACAAGTATTCCAGTAATTAATATAGAAAGTCCTATCATTCTAGAAGTAAAATAATTTGGTTCTTCTCTTTTAATAATTATATATCCACCTATTAAAAAGCATAATACGATAGGTATTAAATATAAAGAACCTGTCAAAAACATTGCAAATCCAGATACTACTTTACCAGCTATTCCAAATCCATTATCAACACCTAAAAATCCTATAATCGCGACAAGTATTAACAATATACCTTTAAGTTCAGTGATAAAAGATTCATTCAGTTTTTTTTCTTTTCTTCTTTTTCTCTTTGCCATATAATCACCTATATTCTATAAATAATTATACCATAAATTTATTTTAATAAAAACATATACAATAAAAAAAGGATTATTTTAATCCTTTTTTTATTCATCTTTAAAAGTTTGTCCAGGTTTTAAGATATATTGTTTAACAAGCGCTGATGTATAAACATCCTCTGGATCATATGTATGTATCTCATCTATATAACCATATATTCTATCCATATGATGTTTTTCTACATACTCATCAAATAGTTGTCTAAGTTGTCCTAAATAATAATCAATAGTATCTTTTGTTTTTTCTAAGTCACAATAATAATATGCTTGCGCACATAACCATTGTGGCAAAAGATTAATTTCATGATCGCTATACAATGTACCATACAAGAAGTCCTCATCAACATATGGATACTTTTGAGCAAGATGAGTAACTATTAAGTCATTTTTGCTTTTTCTCATAGCGTTCATAAAATCATCATACGGAACAGCTCCACCTTCAAAAGCTTTATATATACAATCAATACACATTTTATATAAGACTTTATCATTAGCAATTCTTATTACATCTTCTTTACTTGCAAAGAATGTGATATCTAAAAGTTTTTTATCAAAAGCTTTTTTGCCTTTTTCATCAAGCATATCATATGCATCTCTAAACTCCTCACAAGTCATTCCTTGAAGCCTTTTTAAAAATTTATATTCCTCAGGATGAACTTTTTGGTATTCACTTTTTTCTACATTATTTTCTAACATTTTAATGAATGAAGACGCAATCGCACTTTGCTCAGTCAACGTAAAATCATCACTGCATCTTAAATATTTACTAATAATATCAGCATTATTTGTATCTAAAATAACATTGATTGGGTTAAACTCAGGTAAATAAGTTTTATAAAACTTCTCTTGCCTTGCAAAAGAAATATCTACGCATCCATCATAACTATTAAAATTCTTAGTCATGTCTAAAAAACTAAATACTAGACTAGGATTTAATATCAAAATGTTTCTAATACTATTAACTGTTTCTTGATCTATCGTCTTTATTTTTTGTTCCTTTATCGTCATCATACGTATCCCCTCACATAGTTAATTATTTTAACACAATTAAACTTCTATTACAACAAAAAAGAATCATAATGATTCTTAATGTTTTTTCATAGCTCTTATTTTATCTGCTTTAAAATTTCTAGGAGTATATAGATACTTTTTAACTAATCTATCAGTTATTTCTTCTACCCTTGGATTATCAGAACAATTACCAAAATTACTAATAAAAGTTGTAGGATTCATATGTGTTCTTATATATTCATAATAATAAAGATCTTCACTTTCAGAATATTCTACACACATTTTTGATGCACGCCAGTAATCATAATCAAAAGGTATACCAAGTAATAAAAATAGATACATAAAACGATGTTCAGGGATTTCGCCTTTTTCTTTTGAATTCATATACATCTCATATAAATCTTCAACTGTTCTTTCCCTTTCTTGGAATACAGGATTATTATTTTTAAGTCTTCCAAATGAATCAAGTATATCTTTAATGTCACCCTTCATTAAGAATGCAGATTCTATTTTATCAATATCTAATGTATCTTCATCTAAATTTTTCATTTGTTTTGGTACATATTGATTTAAAAATTGATAAGAATCAGCTCCAATATGATCTAATTCAAGTAATTTTTCTTCCAATTTCTTTGGCCAAACAATATCGTTTACATTATAACGAGAATCTATTAAATATAAAATTAAATTTAAATAACTATTTGGTGCATCCAATTCGTATAATGCAGATTCTATTTTTTCTTTACAAATAGATGTTTTTAAATGAGCAGATCTTGCAAATGACCAAATACCCTCTGGATTTTTTAACTCAATTACTTTATCTAATATTTTTTCTTTTGATTCATTATCAGATTTGAAAAGCGAAGCTAAAGTTTCAAATTCATCAACAGATGTAGCTATTTTTAATGCAGAATCTAAAAGTTCATTTTTTAGTTCTTTATTTTCTATAATATTAATTGCAGATATAAAATCAGATATAGTTGATGATTTCTTAACTAAATTTACAAATTCTTCTTCATTAATAAAGAAAGACATATAACATTTTTCAATGAATGCATAAGATGCATTATTAGCAAGTAAAATATCATATACTTTTTCTTTTCCTGCACGCATAGTAAAATCTACAAATTTTGAAGTGTTAAATGAATATCCTTTTTGTATAAACATTTCAACCATTTTATCAATTAAAGTTTTAGGATCAACTTCTATAGAACCCTCAAATTCAAACATACTAATTATTTTTTTACTAAATTCATCAGCAAATTTTAAAAGATCATTTTGATCAGCTGTTTCTTTTATTTTAGTTACGATAGCTTCATAATCACTTATTTTTCCCATATAAATTCTCCTTCATGTACTCTCATAAATAATTACCTAATATGATATCATATTGAAAAATCAAAATCAATAAAAAAGAATCAAAATGATTCTTTTTAAATTATTTATCTAGTTCATCCATTGTATAAGTATTATATCCTTCATACTTGTAACTTGTATCAATACCCTTCATATATACTTCTCTATTATCGATTTCATCAGTTAATGCATTTTTAAATAAAAACATTATCTCGGTATCTTTAATTGGGCTTCTTTCCATTGCGAGCAAATATTCTTCCTTATCTATTTTACTCCAATCTATAACCTTACCAATTCTTTTTTTTAAAATCATATCAAGCCATATACGAGTACTTCTACCATTTCCTTCTCTAAATGGATGAGCAATATTCATCTCAACATATTTTTTAATTATCTCTTCGAATGTAGTTTCAGGCATAGAATCTATCTTTAATAATGCATCCTTTAAATACATTGCAGCAGCAAACCTGAAATTACCTTTGGCCAAATTTACTTCTCGTATATTTCCAGCAAATGAATAAATATCACCAAATAAAAATTTATGAATATCACATAGTCCTTTTGTAGTTCCTATTTCAATTTCATTAATCTTATTTGTGTCAAAAAGTTCCAAAGCTCTTAATTTGGTAATTTTTTCTTCTTCTTTTGCAAGTTCTAATGTATTTGTTATTCCCAGTTTATTTTCAAGCATTTTCATCACCCCTAAACTATATATATTATACCATAAAACAGGTATAAATTCCACAAAAAAAGACTAGATAATCTAGTCTTTAAATTCAAACTCTAAGTCTAATATTTTAATTGTATCTCCTTCTTGCGCCCCCATATTTTTAAGCTCATCATCAACACCCATTTGTTTTAATTGGCGAGCAAATCTTAAAGCAGATTCATCTGTAGTAAACTTAGTCATCTTAAGTAGTTTTTCTACATTATCTCCAACTACTCTATAACCATCTTTTTCTTTTAATATAGTAAATGGTTTTTCTTCCTTAAATTTATATAGTACATGAGTTTTAATTTCTTTTGGATCATATAAAGGTTCTTTTTTGATAGTATCTAACATATCTGCTATTTTATCTACTACTTCATTTAGCCCTTTATTAGATATTGCTTCAATAGGATATACTGGAACTTTTACTTTTTCCCTAAACTCTTCTAAATTCTTTTCTGCAAGTGGCATATCCATTTTATTAGCGATTATAATTTCTGGTTTATCTAATATTTTTTTATTAAAGTCACCTAATTCTTTTCTAATAATTTGATAATCTTCATACGGATCTCTTCCTTCTGCACTACCCATATCTATAATATGCGCGATTACTCTAGTTCTTTCTATATGACGAAGGAATTTGTCTCCAAGTCCTTCTCCTAAAGCTGCGCCTTCAATAAGTCCAGGCAAATCAGCAACAACATAACTTCTTCCCTTACTTGCTCTTACAACACCTAAATTTGGATGTAAAGTAGTAAAGTGATATTCTGCTATTTTAGGTTTAGCTGCAGAAATCATTGATATGATTGTAGATTTACCAACAGATGGAAGTCCTACTAAACCAACATCAGCCAAAAGTTTTAATTCAACTTTAACTTTTACTTCTTCTCCTGGTTCTCCACCTTCTGCATAGCTAGGACATAGGTTAGTTTTAGTGGCTAATGCAATATTTCCTCTACCGCCACGTCCACCACGCGCGATTATAGCTTCATCACCATGATTTACTAAATCAGCAATAATTTCATTTGTTTTTAGATCAGTCACAACAGTTCCAGGTGGTACTTTAATTATAATATCTTCTGCATTCTTACCATGTTTACCAGAACCAGAGCCATTTTCTCCTTTATCACCTTTAATAATCCTTTTATATCTTAAGTCTATTAATGTATTTAATCCTTCATCTACCTTAAATATTATAGATGCTCCTTTACCACCATTTCCACCAAATGGTCCACCCATTTCAATATATTTTTCTCTTCTATATGCCATACAGCCATCCCCGCCATTACCAGCATATAATTCAACACTAACCTCATCAATAAACATAATATCACCTCTTTTTCAATATATAGTATACTATAAAATAAAAAGATAGTAAAACTACTATTTTTTATTTGTTTGAACAATTCTTATAATTATTAAAATCGCGATTATTAAAAGTAAAGATATTATTAAACTAAGGCCATTTATTAAAAGATTATTTTTAATTACTACAGCTAAACTATTCATTAACAATAACCTCTTTTCTTTCAGTTAAACTATTACCAGATGAATCAGTGGCAGTATAATATACATAATATATCCCTTTAACATTTTTTACATTAGATGAATCTACTGTTGGAGTAATTTCTTCTCCCGAATTATCACTTACGGTAACACCAGCAAGAAAATCAGAAGGAATATTACCAACACTACATACAATAGAATCTCCTATATCCATAACAGGTTTAGTTGTATCTATAATATGAACTTGTTTTTCATAATTACCAGAAGTACCTTCATATGTTACTGTATATATAATTTTATATTCTCCAATACTACTTGTATCAATTTCAGATACTGGTTGATTATTTTTAAATATTTGATATGTTATAACCGCGTCAGATACAACACCACTACTAGTTCTCGCGGTAGCCTCTGGTATAGTATAAGTATTACCATCTTGATTTACTTCAAAATAATCAATTATATTTCCACCAATTAACAAGGCCAAAGCATTAGAATTATCTTTTGTATCAATTTCTACTACATTAACATCAAAAGTATATTTACCATCAATTTTTGATATAGTAACCGAAGTATTATTAGAAAGATATTTACCTGTTTTAGGATTTTTAATATTTCTATCAATATTTTTTGAGTCTTTTAATTCTTGCAAATATATTAATATACTACCCCCTTCTTTAGGTAGTAGCCTAGTATTCAATAAGGCCCAATCATTAGCCGCATTCTTAATAGATTCAATATTTGCTTCATAGGCTTTTTCTCCCGCGTATCTAATAGATTCAGAAACTGCAGGAACAGTTAAAACCGCGACAAAGCCAAGTATCACAATAACAGCTAGTAATTCAACTAAAGTAAACCCTTTTTTCATACCATCACCTATTATAAATTATATCACAAAAAAGACTATAATTATAGTCTTTTTAAAATGATATATATTATTGATAAAGTTATAAGCATAATAGGATATCCTCTAAATGATTTTAAAGATTTTCTTTTAGAAAGTTCTTTATTTAAATAATATATTAATGTCATGATAAGAAAATACCCTATTGATGATGACAAACTATATACTAAAGCTTGGAATATACTATAATTAGATACACCAATAATTAATGCATTGCCTAATAAAATTGTATTGGTAACTATCATTTTCAATATATCATTATCATCTTTTGTAATAGACTTATATATTTTAATTACTATCACACTTACTAAATATATTATCAATATAAAACTAATGATTTTCAAAAATTCTATATTAAATTTAGTTAAACAAATATTGATTAAATAACATAATATAGTAGTTATAAAAAGTATTATAGAAGTTAATTTACTTATATAAAGATTATCTTTATCAATTCTAACACCTAAAGATTTAGTAAATAAAATGTTAGATAAGAAGATACTACCTATAAATATTTCAAGCATGCATATCACCTCTTATCTTATTTATAAGACCAAGGCCTATACCTACTAATAGAAAACTTCCAAATGTATCAAAATATGGAATTGGTAAAATATTATTACCTTCAAATTTAATTATTTCTCTATAGCCTATTAGATAACTAGTATTATCAAGTAATGTTATAGTTCCATATGAAAGTATTTCTTTAATTAAAACAAGTACTAAAAGTAGACCTACATACTTTAGACTTTTAAGTAATGTCTTTTTAATTCTAGAACCTAACTTTAAAGGTTTATAATCATATACACCTAACATAATAAGAGGCAAATATATATTCATACTATTATAAAATCCCGGTATAAAATTAGATACTAATACTTCTATTATAGTTACTATAATACCACTTACTAGAAGTGAAGTTATAAGTTTTAATTTGTCAGGTATTTTAGATGCGAATAGGCTTATAATAAAATCAGTTAATACCATAGTTATTATATAGCATATACCAAATATATAAGCAGTTTCAAAATTATTTATAACAAGTAAATATAATAATGCCATACTAATATATATATTCATATATCCTCCTACTCTAATCCTAAAACATATTTTGAAGCATTTAATAATGCAGATTTAATAGTATTATCAGCTTCAATATTATCAATATCAGATTGATTTACTATGATATTTTTTATATATTCATCTATCACTTCATCAGTATCATAATTAAGCATAATAATTGTCCTAATAGAATGATTTTTTTCAACTATTTGGATATCTAATTTACCATTATCACCATTAACTCTTAAAACATAAATATTAGAAAATTTATTGGTATCTTTACTTACTAATTGAATACCATTAGTATCTTTCAAGAACTTATTTAAAGTATTTTTAACCATATCTTTTAAAGCATTAGAAGTAATAGTAGCTGATGTAACTGCATCAATATCATTATCTTTAACTAACTTATCAAGATAATTAGAATCTTCTATTAGTTTATATCTATCTAATGATTCATAATGCTGTTTAATATCTATTTTAATTAACTTAACTTCATCAAAGATTAAATTAGCTAAAATATTTCCACCAAATCCCTTTTGAGAAACTTCATAAGTAGTATATATTCCTTCCTTACTTACATTAAGTATCTTAAATTCAACGTTTTCTTCAATAGTCTTTTTATTTTTAACACCTAAATAACAAGGCATACCTAGTATTACTAATAATATAATTACATAATAGATTATATATTTTTTATTAAATACTACTCTAGAACCTATTTTATCTATAAATAAAACAAATACATTCATAAGTAATATAGATATCATTACGCCTTCTGGATAGTTTGTTAACGTTCTTATTAAGAATGTTACAAGACCAAGTAACATTCCATATAGAATTTGGCCCTTAGTACTTACAGGAGATGTAACCGGATCGGTTGCCATAAATACTGAACCAAATAAAATACCACCAGATAAAATTTGAAACGGAATATTAAAAAGTCCAATCGAAGAATATACCGTATAGATAGATATTGTAACTAGAAAAGTTAAAATATAACTTAGTGTTATACGCCACTTAATAGTTTTAGTAGCTATTAAATATATAGCAGATACCAAAATCAAAAGTGATGATACTTCACCTAATGTGCCTGGTATAAATCCTATAAAAAACGTGGATAAATCACCATATGGTTTGACTACCTTATCATAATCAATAGTTTTAATTATTTTATAGTTTGTAAGTGGTGTAGAAGAAGATATTGCATCAAGTTCATATCTATTTATATATCCTCCCTTACCACCTATTAAAGAACCATAGCATACCATTATTATAATAGCGCCTACTAAGGCAGGGTTAAATATATTTTGGCCAAGACCACCATATATCATTTTTCCTATCATACTTGATATCATTCCACCAATGAAAAGTATCGCGAGTGGAGTATTTATAGGAACTACTAAACTTAAAAATAATCCTGGTATAAAACCATAACTTTTTTTAACAGATTCAACTAGTTCACTACCCTTTAACTTTTTAAACACTACATAATATACTTCTTCACCTACTAAAGATGCCATAGAACCTAAAATAATAAATATTAAAGGATAAAATATCCCATAAAAATTAGTATAACCTTTTATATATAATAAGATTCCATTTTTATAAATCGCGAATAATATAATAGGAATTAATGATATAAAAACCCTTTTCATCATTTTCCCAACGTCATCACAAGATCTTATAAAAGGTCCTTTTTTAGTTTCTATATCCATTATTTACCACCTACTTTTTCTTTTGCTTTAATCATATATTCTCTTAATTCTAATTTAGCAGGACATATATATGAACATAGACCACATTCAATACATCTTTCTGGATGTAATTTTTTAAGTTCATCTAAATCATTTAAGCCTTCTTTTATTAAAACAGGTGATAACTTATTAGGACATACTGATGCACACTTACCACACCTAATACAACTAGATACTATAGGAGTATCTGTATCACGTATTAATAATATCGCGTTTAAATTAGATGTAATTACTATATGTTCATCTTCAATTGCCCTTCCTAGCATTGGCCCACCACTTATTAAAATTAAATCTTTTTTCTTATGACCTAATTTATCTAATATTGAAGATATATCTGTGCCTATACGAACTAAGCAATTAACATTTTTCTTTAAACCTGTTCCCGCGAATGTTACTATCCTAGAAGATGAGGCTTGACCATACTTTAAAGCATAATAAATACTATTTATAGTTGATACATTAGATACTACTGCTCCTACTTCAATAGGAAGTTTTTTATAGTCTTTATGTAGAATATATTTTATTAAATTCTTTTCCCAACCCATTGGATATATATCAGGAACTATAACTATTTTTATCTTAGGATACGTACCTATATTTTCTTTTAATTTCAAAATAGCCTCTTTATTAGTTTTTTTAACCGCAATGTAAGCATTAGGAATTTTTAATATACTTGTAATTGCATCTACTGCTTCTAGTATTTTAGAGGCTTCACTTTTAAGTAATGTATAATCAGAAGTTATATAAGGTTCACATTCAACTGCATTAATAATTAAGTTTTTAATACCCTTAGTATCATATTTTATATATGTTGGAAAATCTGCACCACCCATACCTCTAATACCAAAATTTTTTAAAACCTCTATAAATTCTTTTTTTAAATATTTATCTATTTCTTTTACTTCACTTTTTAAATATGAATCATTAAAATCATTTTTAATTTTTACTGTTTTAACAAGTAAACCATTATATGCATATTTTTCTTCAAAGCCTTCTACTACACCTGAAACAGAAGATAATATTGGTAAATCAAATTTATCTGATACAGCAACAACTGAACCAATTTTAACTTGAGATCCTTTTCTAATTTTTACCGTAACATCAGTATTACCAGCTACTATTAATGGTATATATACATATTCTGGTGCATCCATTATAAGTAATTCTTTGTTTTTTGTAAGATGTTTAAATCCCGGAATCTTGACACCCATCTATCATCACCTACTTTAATAATTATACTATATTAAGTCAAATAAAAAAAGAGGTTTAACCTCTAAAAAAATCATTGTTTTTTATCTCGTCTGCTAGTTTTGTTTCACTCCCATGACCAGAATATATTAAAATATCTTTATCATACTTTTTTATTTTTTCAATACTATTAATTAAATCAGGTAAACACCCTGTTTCAAGATCCCATCTTCCAACATTTCTCTTAAATATAAAATCTCCAACAAACATTATATTAAAATCTTTAAAATAATATGTTATTGAATCAGATGTATGACCAGGAGTTTTAATAACTTCTATATTAAATCCAGCTATAGTATAATCTTTTTCTTCTAAATTAGTATTATCATATATAGCTACATTTTTATAGTTTATAATTTCTTTTAATGCCCCTATATGATCATCATGATGATGAGTAATTAATATTGCCTCTAAATCTAAATTATTATCTTCGATATATCTAATTATTTTATCAGCCTCAGCACCAGGGTCTATTATAATAGTTTTATTATCACTTATTATATAACAGTTTTCTAAAAGTGGTCCTACTTTAATTATTTCTAAATGCATCACGGTATCCTTTAGGTCCTTTCAAATGATCTGAATATGTATCTTTTTTAACTAAATGATCACTATAATGATCTGGCTTTTTTAATATATCACTATAAGATTTTGGAGTATATCCTTTTTGGTATTCTTTCCCATGTAGGTTATACATACGCCTAGATATATCACCTAACCTATCAGATTCTTTATTTGAATTATAATTTACTAATTTAACATCTTGTGGTCTAAACGGATTATCCATTATAACATCTCCTTTACTGGGCCATAACTTTTTCTATATCCTTCTATAAGCCCATATTCATGCATAGCTTCAATATGCTTCTTTGTAGGATAGCCTTTATGCTTAGCAAATCCATACATAGGATATTTTTTATCTAATTCAATCATCATCCTATCACGTGTTACTTTAGCAATTACAGAAGCAGCAGCAATTGATATACTTTTAGCGTCTCCTTTAATTATTGAATTAGTAGGAATATCTAAATCAAGTGGCATTGCATCTATTAAAACATATTCTAAATTAATCTGTTTTCTAACATTTTCTATAGCTTCTTGCATAGCTAATTTAGTTGCTTCATAGATATTTACTTCATCTATCTTTTCGGGTGATATAACACCAAGTCCATATATTACATGACTAACTAAGTATTTATAAAACTCTTCCCTTTTCTTTTCGGATAGTTTTTTTGAGTCTGTTAATCCTTCTAATTTAAAATCTTTGGGTAAGACCGCGCAGCAAGCAACAACTGGTCCTATTAAAGGGCCACGTCCTACTTCATCTACGCCTCCAATATAATTATACCCCATATCATATAATTCATTTTCATATTTATATAAATCCATAATTATCACAATTTAATTATATCATGATAAACAAAAAAAGGATATTATTATCCTTTTCTTATCATATATTTTTTAGGATTAGCTATATCTAATCTGCCATCTTCATATCTATAATATGCAAGTTTGAATAATTGAAGTGTAATAGGCGCACCTAAATTATTTAAATAGCCTATGATTAGTTTCTTAATAGGTTCTTGATCTTCTTCCTTTATAAATTTAAGATCCATTACATTAATCGCTAAAGTACCATCATTCTCATTAACATTAAAATCAGTAACACTTATTTTAAACTTATTGAAAAATCTTTTCGCTATAACATTATCATCATAACCATATCCTGTAGTTAAAACATCCAAAAATACATCTTTTGGCATTTGAGTGTGTTGATAATAATCTAATAAATCAAACGGACGAATCTCTCCTGTATATTCATCAGTTATACCATTTCTAATATAGTTAAGTATAATACCTACTTCTAAACTTCTATATTCGTTTCTTATAGAAACTTCATTGTTCTTATGTTCGATATATTCATTATATAAATCAGGATTATATTTTTTTACTGCAGATACAATTAACATGAATTTTTCTTTTTTCATTTTCTTAATATTTATAAATTTTACGAGTAATTCTTTACTCTCTATATATTCTTTTATTAAATATGCTTCTTCTTCACTACGTTTTTTAATCTCTTCTTCTACTTTATTAGCATTAGCCTCTGCTCTTGCATGAAAACCTACTTCTTTATTATATTCGATTACATAATCAACTTTCTTTTCTAGTATTTTGCCTATCTTTTCACGTTTTTCTTTTCCAAATTTTAATTCTGCATACCAATGTGTTTTAGCTCTTAGGGCACGCAGGCGATTACTAGCATAAGTACTACCCTTCTCTTCATATCTACCATACTCATTTAAAATTTCACGTACACCAGATTTAGAATTTTCAAGAAGAATTCCTTTAAAAGCTTTAAGCATTGGTATTGATTTAACGTTTTCCTTTATTTCAACATTCTTTTTTACACCGTAATCTTTTATAATTGGAGTAAATCTATTAATATCTAAACCAAGTTCTTCAATACCCTTTGTATACGCGCCAGGTTTTATTGAATCATTAATAAGACCCTTATATAATTCATAACATTTCTTTAAAAATCCCATATCATAAATATGCGTAGATAAATCATCAATTCCATGTTTTTCTCTTGCATAATCTTGGAAATTTTCTATAAAGTTTTCCTTAATAGACCTATAATCATCAACTAATAATATACCTTTCTTACTCAATATACTACATAATTCACTAGAAGGTATTAAAGCATCAAAATACTTATAAATTAATGAATATACTTCTTCAGTTAAATTTTCATCTTCTAACTCATTTATTTGACTTATATGATAAAGCATAACATCACCGCCTATATAATATCATATTTAAAATAAAAGTCAAAAAAAAAGAGCTATAGCTCTTTTAATCTTTCTTCCATATATTCAATTACTGTTTTCTTAATATATTCTAATATTCCAATATTAGAACAATGTGATATTAATAAATCTATTTTTTTATCAATAATATCATTAGCAAGTAATAATCTATATGTATATTTAAAATTCATATCATATACAAATGCGATTTGTCTTAATAAAACTTCATATTGTCCTGTTACACCACTGTTTTTAAATAAACGTTTTTCTTGAAAAGGTTTTATATAAGCTGGATTTAAAATAAATACACCTGATAATTCATTTTGTGAACATATTATATCTATTTTATCTGCATCTCTAAGTATTTTAGCAAAGAATGCTTCTCTTTCACTTAATCCTTCTTCTAACTTATATTTATTATGATTTTTAACTGCTTTTAATATTATTCTTTGTTCATAAGGATCTGTTGTATAATTAGCAATATAATTTTTATCTTTTAGTATTTTATATGCCTCTTCACCATGATCATATGATTTAGAATCTACATATGTTTTATATATAGACCATTGTCTAAAACGTGCAATATCATGTAGGAGCGCACATAACATAGCAAGATTAACATCATCTTCAGTAAGTCCTTCACTTCTTGCTATATCTTTAGCGTATTCAACTACTCTAAATGTATGATGGAATTTTCTCATAATATTAGGATTAGATAAATCATACATTTTTGCAAATTTTTGAAATTCTTTAATAGCCTCTTGCAAAGTAACCACTCCTTATTCTAATAACATTATAAACTAATATATAAAAAAATGCTAGTAAAAAAGTAGCTAATGCTACTTTTCAAAAAACTTTTTACCAGTATATGTATAATATCTTTTAGTATTACCATCAGTCTCTTCTATATATTGTTCCCTAGCCCACAAGTCACCTGTTGTTTTTACTATTTCTTTTTTAGTTTTTAAATCGACTATGACTGTTGTTTTATTAATACCTTCAGACACTTCTGCATAATCTTTACCTAGGAAAGTATCAACATAAATACCTTTACATTTACTACATTCATATAATTTCTTTTCAGATTTATCTAATAAAGCTACTTTATCAGATTCTTTTATTTCATAATAAACGCCATTATCTGTTTCATATCTATAAATGCTTTCATATTCACCTGTAAGTTTTTTGCCTTTACTATCCATTATATAGTATTTAGAACCATCTTTAATGCGATAATAGCCGTCCTTTTTTGAATCATCTATTGAAGTAAATCCTTTACCAAATAATTGTTTTCCATCTTTATCATATGCATAATATAATTTATCATTTCTATTATAAAGAATATAAAAATCAGTTACATATGATACTGCACCATATCCTAAATTGATATTTAAGTTTTCTACAGTATTAACTAATTTACCATTTTTATAAAATTCTACTTTACCGGATGCACTTAAAATATATGTATCTTCATTCATAAATTCTTCATAGTTTTTGCCTTTATACTCACGTCCTAATTCATAATTATCTTTCAAAAAATATGTACCAGGATTTACATTAGCTAAAACTTGTTTACCATTAGCTTCTAATTTATACCATTCATTTGGTATATCATATACTTTCTTATTCTTTAAACTATATACTTTTCTTTCGTTTCTTTCATTTGTATCACGAAGACAATGTGTAAAATATAAATCTCCATTAACAAGTTCATCAATACAATATCTATATTCGGAATCAAAAGTAGTTACTAGCTTTTCATTAGAATCATATAAATAGTTTTTACCTTCAGCGAATACAATTAAATATCCAAATTTATTATATAAACCAAATTGAATTCTAGATCTATCATCAAAAGTAGTAGTTCTTTCACCTTTTAAAAGTTCTTTACCGTCTTTATTATATAGGGCATAACTATTCTCATACTCCGCTAAGAAATAATCATCCTCATATTCATATTTATATTTAGAATTTTTTAAAAATTCTACTATTGTTTTTTGATCATAATTTATTATAGCTACTTTATCGCCTGCATCAACTTTATAAAAAAGTCCAACATCTGAAAGAGAAAAATCAGTATTTTTACCACTTCTAAGTACTTTACCATTTTCATCTATTATCATATTTTCAGTATCAGTTCTTGCATACGCGACACCATCATGAAATGTAGTATTTTCTCCATTTTTATAGATAAATTCTGAAAGTTGTTTACCATCAGTATTGAATAAAGCAGAATAATCACCATTTTTTATGAAAAATGCTTTAGAAACTTCAACTTTAGAAATATTAGTTTTACTACTTGCTTTATTACCTTTAGTAAAGAAATAAACACCTATTGCTGCTAGAAGTAATATAGCTATAACTGCAATTAATATAACAGGTAACTTACTTTTTTTAGCTTCTTTAACTTCTTTAATTTCTTCATTAGGTTGATTAATTAATGACGCAAATCCTGTTGGATCATAGTTAGAATCTTTTTCTTCAACTACTTGAGCAGGTTCTGCATTATCTGTTGGTTCAGATACTTGTTCAATTTGAGGTGCAGTGAAGTTAGAATTTTCCTGAACTTGTTCTATCTTTGGTGCATTTATTTCATCTACTTGATTAACTTCTTGATTTACTTGATTGATAGCTTGAGGTTTAGCTACAGATGCCATATCTTGATTAGGAACTTCAACTTTTGGTTCTAAAGTTTCCTTAGGTAAATCAGACATTGTTTCAGTTTGATTAAGGTCTTGACTAGGTGTCGCATCATTAGCAAAAAAAGTACTTTGATTTTCATAATTATCTACCTTTGGTGCAGTTATAGTATCATTAGGTGTAGCGTTTCTAACCTCAACATCATTAAAAATATTTAAAGCTTCATCTTGAATTGGATTAACCGAAGCTATATCATTACCACAATTTGGACATTTTGCCTCATTTGTCTCAAATCCACATTTTGGGCATTTCATATAATCACTCCTTCTAGTATTTCTACCCTATATACATTTTAAAGAAAAATTCTTTTATTGTCAACAAAAAAAGGCCAAACAAATTGTTTGGCTTTTTCTAACTACCAGAAGATGCGTATTTTTTTATACCTTTATTAAATATTAGTATTACTGGTATTAAATATAATAATGTAACTAGTGGCGAGAACATATATATATTATTTTGAACTTTTCCTAGTATATATAATAAAGGATAATAATTTACAAATCCAAATGGTACTATAAATGTTAAGAAAAATACTATTCCTTTTTTAAATATACCTATAGGATACTGTGCCATATGTTTGCAACCATCAGTTAATATATTTCTTGTTTCTAATCCTTTTATAGTTACAAAACAGTATGCAGCCGCTAATATAAATAATCCTGTAAATATTGTAACTGCTGATATAAGCATAAATATAACTGTTAATATTTTATATATACTCCATTCAATATTTAATTTACATAACGCGATTATAATGATCGCTACGCCTTGTAGTAATCTTGCAAATTTAACAACTTGGATTTTTTCACAGAATATTTGAAAATATACTCCTCTTGGTTTTAATAAAATCTTATCAAAACTTCCATCAATAATTAAATTATCAAACTCATCAAATCCACGCGCGAATATTTCAGCCATTGATGAACCAAATTGTACAATTCCAAACGCGAATAATACTTCATATAAACTAAAACCTTTAATATTAGAAAATTTAGTAAATAGACATATTATAGTAAAATAATAAGAAAATACTACTAATATTTGTGATAAGAAAGATAATATAAAGGAAGTTTTATATTGTAATGCACTTTTTAAATGCATTTTAAAATATTTAAAATATAACATATTAACCTCCTTGTATTGTAGCTTTTGCCAAAGCTTTCTTCATTAGAATATTACCTAATATATAAAATAAGATAATCCAAATAAGTTGAGCTAATATTCCAATTAAACCTTCATTTATTGGAATATCACCTACGTATAATCTTAGAGGCATATCTGTCATATATCTAAATGGTAAGAAATTAGATATAGTCTTTAAAAAGTTTGGAAAGAATGCGAGAGGTATTTCTATACCTGCTAGAATATCTGCCATAATAATAAACATACTAATCACGCCTTTTTCATCTAAAGTAAACATTATAATTGTATGTACAAGTACTATAAATGAACAAATTAGTATTGAAGCTAGGAAAAACGATGGTAAAAATACTAAGAATCTTTCTAAAGTAATACTTAAATTTAAAGTATATGGACTAGGTAAAAATATAGTTATCAAAAATATTGGTAAACATCTTAAAGCAACACTAGAAAGTTTATCACCATATATTTTAGAAAACCACATCATATATAGATTTTGAGGTCTAGTAAGTTCATATGATATGTTTCCGTTTTTGATCATATTAATTATTTCTTTATCTTTATGGCCTAAATAGAAAAGTGCATAAAAGGCTTGTACCAACCAAACATAACTAATTAACTTAGGCAAATCCATTGGTACACTTCCAGTATTTGATTCATAAAAAGCAACGTATACAAATGCAAATATAAATCCAAAAAACAATTGGCATAGGATACCAGCATAAGCAGCAGCTCTATACTGTAATCCCATTTTAAATTTTAAAGTAAAATATGATAAATAAGTTTTCATATACCGAATTCCTCGTATAGTTTTAATACTAAATCATCAATATTATTACTTTCAATATCAATATCTTTAATTGCTATTTTGGAAGTTATTAATTTAATAAATTCATTTATTTCTACTTTTCTAGAATCAAGAATAAATATATGTTCATCTTTATTTTTAGTATAACTTATGATGTAATCTTTTTTAATATCAATATTATCATCAGATACTATTTTAATTTTCTTTAAATAAGCATAATTTTTCTTTAAATTGGCTAAAGTTCCGTCATATAATTTTCTTCCTTTACCAATTAAGATAATTCTTTTAGCTAATGCTTCAATATCTGACATATCGTGAGTAGTAAGTATTACAGTCACATTATTTTGTTTATTAATTTTTTTAATGAAATCTCTTACTACTTTTTTAGATGGTGCATCAAGACCAATAGTTGGTTCATCTAAGAAAAGTATCTTAGGATTATGAATTAGTGATGCTGCTATTTCACATTTCATACGATTACCTAAACTTAGTTGTCTAACTGGAATATTTAATATTTTATCTAAGTTAAGTAATTTAGTTAGTTCATTTAAAGTTTTTTCATATACTTTATCAGGAACTTTATAGATTTCTTTTAATAAAGCAAAAGTATCAATTGCTGGGATATCCCACCATAACTGACTACGTTGTCCAAATACTACTCCAATATCTTTAACGTAATCAATTCTTTGCTTCCAAGGGATTTTCCCTCCTATTAAAACTTCACCACTATCAGGTACTAATATACCAGATAGGACTTTAATAGTTGTAGATTTACCTGCACCATTTGGTCCAATATAACCTACTACTTCACCTTTCTTTATAGAAAATGATATATCATCTAATGCCTTGATATATTGATATTTTCTTTTAAAGAAAGATTTCAGGGCTCCGAACTTTCCCTTGTCCCTTAAAGGAACTTTAAAAGTTTTTGAAATGTGCTTAACCATGATGAATGACATTTTATCAACTCCTTCCCCTACAAAGAATCAACAAATATCATTTTATATAACGCAAAAAACCACATTTTTTCATGTAGTACCCTATCAAGAAAATAATAAATTGTAGATTCTTTGCAAAACGTCAAATAAAATATAGCATATAATTTTTAAAAATACAATATAAAAAAACTTAAATTTATAAAAAAATTTAAGTTTTATATACATATGGCGTTTCCGAGTGGATTTGAACCACCGACCTATCGCTTAGGAGGCGATTGCTCTATCCTGCTGAGCTACGGAAACATAAATATATTATATACCATTTTACCTTTATTTTAAAGGGGGGATTTGGAAATTAAAATTATATTTAATATATAAATAATTTTAAGGTGCCTCAAATTGGTGCCATAAAAAAGAGTATTCAATTAATATTGAATACCCCATATAACATTATATTTTGCTTCCTTACCACAGCATACACATTTACCTGTGATTAATTCATGATCTGTTATACATCTAGATTTACATCCTTTAATTTCTTTTATTTTATTTTCACAAGCTTCATCACCACACCAATCAGCATAAATAAATCCTGGTTGTTTATTTAAAATATCTTCCATTTCTTTTAAATCTTTGGCAACATATGTTAATTTTTCTTGTCTTTCTAATGCTTTATTATACATATCATTTTGAATAGTTTCTAAAATCTCGGATACTTCTTTTTCAATATCAGAATCTACACTTACACTAATTCTTTCTTTAGTATCACGTCTAGCAAAAGTAATATTACCATTTTCTAAATCCCTTTCACCAATTTCAATACGTAAAGGGATCCCATTAACTTCTGCTTCAGCAAACTTAAATCCTGGAGTTCTCTCTGTATTATCTTGATATACTGAATATTTATCCTTTAATAGATTATAATATTTATCTGATAATTCTTTTACTCTATCAGAAGTTCCAATAGGTATAATAGCGATTTGTCTTGGCGCGATTCTTGGAGGTAATACTAATCCATCATCATCAGAATGTACCATTATAAGTGCACCTATCATTCTAGTTGATACTCCCCAAGAAGTTTGATATACATTTTCTAATTTATTTTCCTTATTCGCAAATTTAATATCATATGCTTTAGAAAATTTTTGCCCAAAGTAATGACTAGTTCCAGATTGTAAGCATACACCATTATACATAAGTGCTTCTACAGTAAGTGTATATTCAGCTCCAGCAAACTTTTCTTTTTCTGTTTTCATACCTGTTTTAACTGGTATAGCTAAATAGTTTTCAAAGAACCATTTATATACATCTAACATAGTTTGTACTTCTTCTTTTGCCTCAGCTTCAGTAGAATGAATAGTATGTCCTTCTTGCCATAAAAATTCCCTACTTCTTAAAAATGGTCTAGTTTCTTTTTCCCATCTCATAACATTACACCATTGATTATATTTCATAGGTAAATCTTTATAAGATTTTACTTTAGCAGCATAGTAATCACTAAATAATGTTTCAGAAGTTGGTCTAATACACATACGTTCTTCTAATTTCTTTTGTCCACCTTCAGTAACCCAAGCAACTTCAGGGGCAAATCCATTAATTAATTCCCCTTCTTTTTTCATTAAATTTTCTGGGATTAATACTGGCATATATAGGTTTTGATGACCTAATTCTTTAAATTTATTATCCAAAACATTTTGAATACGTTCCCAAATTGCATATCCATTTGGTTCAATTACTATACATCCTTTAACATTTGAATAGTCCGCAAGTTTTGCGGCCATTACAACATCAGTATACCATTTTGCAAAATCTTTATCTCTACTTGTTATTGCTTTATTCATAAATTATCTTCCTTTCTAAACAAAAAAAGGATGGTATAAGGAGTCATTAAGACGGTACCATCCTTTGTTTAACTTAAACTTATAACGGCATTGCCGGGAGCTATTAACTCCTCTCTTGGGTAGGAATTATTAATCTTATTATTAGTTTCCATCAGCCACTAACTTTCTATAAATAAGTCATAAATAATTATGTCCCATGTCATCGATTTCACATTAATTTTACTACATTAATGTTTTATTGTCAATTGATATCCACTTAGTTCAGTGATATCTAAATCTTCTAACAAACATGTATTAGTACGTGCAGTTTCTATTTTTCTAGCATAGTCAAAACAATCTAGTGCATTAGATTTTTTAAGTCTTACAATACAGTTAATAGCTTCTACAGGACATACTTTGTTAGGAAAATCAAAATAACAATTACCTAAATATTCTTTTAAAAGTTCTCTTAACTTTTCAGTGTTAATATCTGAATCACTTAACATTAAATTATGTATCCTAGAAAAATTCATACATTCAGAAGAAGAAATTATTTCTAATTCTTTTATTATGTCTTCTTCTGTTTTTAATTTAACAGGATTTTTTCTAATATCTCTTTTATCGCTTTTTATAATATCGCCTTTTAAAGAAACATTTGCATACTTTTCTTTAAAACAATCATAAGGTTTTATCAAGCTAACTTCCGATTCATATAATACAGTACTTCTATAAAAATAAAATTTCACTTTAATCACCCCGGATAAGTACAACATTTTACTATAGAATAATTACTTTGTCAAATTATCTTGAACCTCCGCCAGAGCCTCCACCGAAGGAACCTCCGCCTCCACCACCAAAGCTAGATCCTCCTCCACCAGATGAATAACTTTCTGCGGCTGCTTTTGCTGATGACATAGCTTTTACAGTGCTAGTTTGAAAATTATTAATTATTATAAATGTAGTATAATCAAAATCAGTAGCACTCATATCCTTAACGATTTCTGGATATAAATCTTTAAAGCTTTTAGCCACTTCTTTTGCCATACCAAATATCTGCGCGAATATTAAATAATGTTCCCATAAATTAACTTCAATAGGTCTTTTTTCATGTATTAATGAAACTTCTTTCAAAAATTTTTTAAGACCAGCTAAATGAAGAGCTTCTTCTTGTAATTCAGGTCCTATAAAATATGCACTATATTTAATAACCTTACCTTTTTTATCTTTAGTTATTAAGCCTTTTTCAATATGTTTAGCTCTTACATAAAGTTCTACTTCATTAAACCAACTATATAACTTATTATAGTTATTTTTACAATAATTTTCTAATTCATCACTTTCAAGTATTCCGTCTTTAGATGCGGCTTTTAAAATCTTATATAATTTACCATATGGTGTATCATCTTGATAATCATTGGTCATATCTAAAGATACTATTTTTTTAGTTTTAAATACACCTTGTTTTTCTACTTCTGTTATTTTTACTATACCATCTAATACCCATTTTAATATAACAGCCCCAAATAAATCTTCTTTCTTTTTATATAAGTTATATACCTTAGCTAAGAAAAACGCATCTAAAGTATCTTTATTACATGGAATATCTCTAAATGGATTCGCATTTTTAATATCAACTTCTCCTCTATCATAAGAGCCATCCATTCCAAACATGAAACAAAGTAAGAATATTAAAGCTGGAAAACCAAATGGAAATAAGGCAACTATAACAGCAATAAGTTTATCAAATAAATTTATACTTTTATTTTCACTATAGTTATATGAACCTTCCTTGCTCATTCCATATACTGAAGCAAAATCGTTATATCCATCTAATTCATTTTTTGTATTAAATGTACCTTTAGAAAAACGCGCTAATAAAACAGCATAATCACTACTATAAAATTTATAATCTTCATTACTCATTTCAATAATTCCATTAACTGCATATGCATATCCCCTATATCCATATCCCCATACAGCAACAGAATCTTCTAAACTTACTGTAGATCCTAAATAATCATAATATTCATATGTATATGAAGAATCTTTTATAGTACAACCAAGTGCATAAGATACTTTATTATTATCATATATGACTTTCTCACAATATACTCTATCATCTTCTAATATAGTATAATTTTCTACATCTATATTAGCTATTTCATTATTTACTTTTTCTATGTAATCATCTAAAACATATTTATAGTAACTTATATTTTCATTAACTGATGGAAAATCAAATGGTCCAATTACCTTAACTGAAAATTTTGCTGGTGCAGGATCCATTGAATCATTTATAAATTTCCAATATAAAAATTGACTATCATTTGTATTATAAACTAAATTTGTAACATCATAAGTTATAGTATATTTATGTTTTCCATAATCAGATATTCCAAAACAAAGTTCAAATCCATCACTAGTATAATTAATACCATTTTTATATGATTTTTTACTTTTTGAAGCATCTATATCCCAGTTATCTTGGTATGTAAAATCCCTACCATCCATACTAACTTTAAAATTAGATAATACACTATTACCTAGATCACCTATTGGTTTATAATATTCAGTTCCCTCATCTGAATCTACATCCCATATCTCAGTAATTTTACCATTACCTTTTTCATCTAAAGTTAATATTACATCAATTCTATTTATGCTATTTTTAGCAAATACACTTGTAATACCAACAATAGATATTAAAAACATTATAAATAAATATTTTATATATTTCATACTATCACCTAATAATATTATATATTAAAATAAGAATAAAATAAATAAAAACAGGTCTAACGACCCATTATTATTTTTTTGTATGTCTTATCTATTCTTAATTTTCCTCTTTTTATCTTAGCTTTTTTAGGAAAAAGAGAGTAATCTTTTATTAAAACTGGAGTTATATAAGACATAATATAATTAAATTTAAATAACCTAAAATTTTTCATTATTTTACCACGATGCTTACTAGTTTTTTAGGAACTGTAATAATCTTTACTATTTCCTTTCCTTCTATATTTGTTTTAACATTATCTATTTCTAAAGCTTTTTCTTTCATATCTTCTTCAGTCATATCAACAGATACAGTAATCTTACCTCTTACTTTACCATTAACTTGAACTACCATTTCAAATGTGTCATCGGCAATCTTTGTCTCGTCATATTTTGGCCATGACTCATTTGCAATAGTACCATCATGACCTAATACTGTATTCCAAATCTCTTCTGTCATATGAGGGGCAATTGGATTTAAAAGTTTAATAAATCCTTCCGCGTATTCTTTAGATATTTTATCCTCTTTATAACAAGCATTTATAAATACCATCATTTGAGATATTGCAGTATTAAAGTTTAATGATTCATAATCTTCAGTTACTTTCTTAACTGTTTGATTATATATTTTTTCCAAAGAAGTATCAGAATCTACTATTTTATTTTCTTCAGCAAAAAGTCTCCAAACTCTTTCTAAGAATTTATGCGCGCCATTAGCAGCTTCATCATTCCAAGGTTTATCAGCTTCTAAAGGTCCCATAAACATTTCATATAGTCTTAATGTATCTGCGCCATATTCATTTATTACATCTAAAGGATTTACTACATATTCAGGGAATCTTTTACCCATTTTAATTCCATTAGAACCTAAAATCATACCTTGATGTACTAGTTTTTTGAATGGCTCAGCAACAGATACTATACCTTTATCATATAGATAATTATTCCACATTCTAGAATATAGTAAGTGACCTACTGCATGTTCTGGTCCACCTACATATAAATCTACTGGCATCCAATGCTCAATTAATTTTGGATCAGCTAAACACTTATTATTTTTTGGATCAATATATCTTAAGAAATACCAACTACTTCCAGCTGAACCTGGCATAGTAGATGTCTCACGTTTTCCTTTAACACCATTAACAGTTACATTAACCCAATCAGTTGCATTTTCCAAAGGAGCTTTACCATTTTTACCTTTATAGTCTTCTAATTCTGGTAAGATTAAAGGTAGGTCTTCATCTTCTAGAACAATATCTTTTCCATCTTCTAAATGAATTACTGGAATTGGTTCACCCCAATATCTTTGACGAGCGAATATCCATTCTCTTAATCTATAATTTACTTTTCTTTTAGCTACACCCATATTAACTAATTTATCAGTAATAGCCTTTTTAGCTTCTTCTACAGTTAAACCTGTAAATTCTTCTGAGTTAATTAATTTACAACCTTTACCTAAATAATCTTGTTTTTCAAATGCAGCATTAGTAGTATCTGCTCCATCAATTACTTGAATCATAGGAATATTATGTACTTTAGCGTATTCAAAGTCTCTCCCATCATGCGAAGGTACCGCCATAACTGCACCAGTTCCATAATTTGCTAAAACAAAGTCTCCTAAGAAGATATCTACTTCATGACCATTAACAGGATTAATTGCCTTAACACCTTCTAGACGAAGTCCAGTTTTACCTTTATTAAGTTCAGTTCTTTCTAAATCAGATAATTTAGCTACTTCTTCTCTATATTTGATAACTTCATCAAAATTAGTAATTCTATCCTTTAACTCATCTACTAATTTATTTTCAGGAGCAAGTACCATAAATGTAATACCATAGATAGTTTCAATACAAGTTGTAAATATACTAAACTCTCCACCACCTACTATATTAAATTTAACTTCAACACCCTCACTTTTACCAATCCAATTTCTTTGAATTTCTTTAGTAGATTCAGGCCAATCTATATTGTTTAATCCATCTAGTAATTTTTCAGCATAGCTTGGAATATCAATAACCCATTGTTTCATATTTTTTCTAATAACAGGATATCCACCACGTTCACTCTTACCATCAATTACTTCATCGTTTGCTAAAACTGTTCCTAATTCTTCACACCAGTTAACAGGCATATCTATACATTTAGCATATCCATCTAAATATAATTGTTTAAATATCCATTGTGTCCATTTGTAAAAACTTGGATCTGATGTAGATACTTCTCTATCCCAGTCATAAGCAAATCCGCATTTCTTAAGTTGTGTTTTAAATGTTTCAATATTTTTTTCTGTAAAACCAGCAGGATGATTTCCTGTTTGAATCGCATATTGTTCAGCAGGCAAACCGAAAGAATCAAATCCCATTGGATGAAGAACATTGTATCCTTGCATCTTTTTCATACGAGATACTATATCAGTTGCAGTATATCCTTCTGGATGGCCAGCATGAAGACCTACACCTGATGGATAAGGGAACATATCCAAAGCATAAAATTTAGGTTTTGAAAAGTCCCATACATCAGTTTTAAACGTATTATTATCTTCCCAATATTTTTGCCATTTCTCTTCTATTTTTTTAAAATTATACATTTTTATTCACCCTCTCTATATATTTACCTAGCAATGTATAAAATATCAATATCAATATTATAAGTAATACAAATGTAACTAACATTTTAAGTATTAAATTTGGTATAAAATATACCGATAATATTGCAAGTGACATAATAAATGAATTTATTATAGATAATATATTTAAAAATTTACCAATAGATATTTTATCAAAATCTAAATGATATTTTTTAACAAATAAACTTACTTCCTTACTTTTTTTATACTTTTCATATTTACTTTTTCTTAATACTACTGTAAGTATATAAAATGTATAAATAATAACGAAATTAATCAAAAACGATATTAAATATTTCATAAATCCTCCAAAAAAAAGTATTACAAATATAAGGACGGGAATTCCCGCGGTACCACCTTATTTCATAATACTTATGCTCTCTTTTCTTAACGCGAATAACGTTGAAGCTCCAAAGTAAGTTCATAATTAACTTTCGAATATTTCCATCAACCATATTCTTTCTATAGAAAGTATCATTATTACTACTCTTTTTCAACACCTCATAAATATATCATATATTTTAATATATTTTAATAATTAAATCAAGACTCTAATTCAAATGTTTTTTTAATAGTCCAATTATATAAAGTATTAATCTTACTATCACTTAAATTATCTAGTATATCTTCTTTTACTTCATCATATAAATCGAATTCATCTATAGTTAACTCTATATTATCTACACTACTTATTCTATTTATATATTTAACTTCCATATTATCATCAGTTAAAGTTATATTTACATAATCTTTTGATATAGTAACCTTTTTATCCGGAGTTACAACTTCTATATTTTTAATATCATTATTTTCTAAATTAAATATTATAGTTTTATTACCTATAGAAAACTCTATTCCATAGTATTTATTTGATAAGAAATCTGTATATAAACTTATCCTTGAATCATTAAGCTCTTTTATAAGTTCAGATCCATCATAATCTAACACACTACATATAGCTTCAAATAGTTTAACATTTTCTCTTATCTTATTAATAACACTTAAATCAATTTTAAACATAACCTTAGTTTGACTATTTTCTTTTTTAACATAATCTTTATCATAATTTGATTTAAATGATTTATCAATCAAAATATTATATAGCTCATCACCTATAGTTTTAAAAGAATCAGTATTCCTAATAAAACTTAAAATTTTATAATATGTAGTAGAAGGAAGTTCTTCAAAAGGAACTTTAAAGAATTCATCATATAAATCAATATTCTTAATAAATACTTCATTATCTTTCTTAATCATTTCAGATGTAGATACTAATCCTTCAACATCATATACATAAATATTAGAATGAGCATCCATATTTTTATTTAACGTTGTAACAAGATTAATAGTAGAATTATTAACCTCTTTTTCTTTATCAAATTCAAATACTAAAGTACTATCAATTTCCATATTACCATCTATTTTAGTATCTAATTTAGGTAATACATTTTTAACTGCATTAGCCATAATCTTAGCTGGATTAAAATAAACTAGGAAAAAATACATACCAGAAATTACTAAAACAAATAAAAGTATTAATATAAACGCGATTAAACCTTTCTTAGATTTTTTCTTAGGTTTTTCTTCTACTACATTTTCTATATTTTCTTCTAAAGTTTCAGTCTCTTCATAATTATCTTCTATTACTTTTGGTTCACGACTAGCTAAAACCGTATGAACATCATCAAATGAAATATCTTCTTTTTTAATATCATCATTTTGAATAGATGAAACTTCAGGTATGCTTTCTACTTCTTCTTTAAACGTTTCTCCATCTTTTAAAATACTATTATCAACTACATAATCTTTGGAAACTTTCTTTTTCTTTCCTTCGATGTAGCCTTTTTCTATTAGATAATCAATATCATTATCACATCCAGGACAAACAGTATCTTTATCGGATACTTCATGCCCGCATAACATACATTTCATATGATCACTCCTATACCTGATTTAAATATTCCAACAATTTCAAGAATAACTTGATAAATTGTGGTTCTAAACCAGCCCTTTTTAATTTCCTTATTGCGATTCTTTTCTTACTAATAGTTAATTTCTTATCGAATAAAATCGCGTCTATTTTTTCTTTTAACACTGTAGGTATTTCAATATCACTTAAGATTGTCTCAATATCATTATTGATAATTCTAACTGCGTCTATTTCAATATCTTTACCTTTACAATGTATTGTTAATTGTCCTATTGTCTTCGCATCTTTTATTTCAACAATAAAATCAGGACCATTTAAATATGATGTATGTTCAATCAAAGTATCATTTTGATATACTTTAACATCATCAGCCATCTTAGTATTTCTAAATATTATTTTATAATTTCTTCTTTCTGGTACTATACCACTTTTGCCATCAACAGCTCTTATGATAACTGTATAATTACTTGGCATATATGTATAATCAATATCAGTAAGTAAATAAAAATCTTTCTTATATAAACTTGATATTCCATCATCTTCATACATATGATATGTATTAGATTTACCAGGGAAGATATGTATTTCCATATCAGTAGGTGGATTAGTATCATTTAAATTCTGATTTAATCCCATTGGTATAATAGATCCTGCATGAGCGAATACTGGATAATCTTGTTCACGGTAGAAAGATACATATTCCTTTCCACCAGGGAATTTCTTACCAGAGAAAAAATCATACCAAATGCCTTCAGGCATATATAATTTTTGAATAGTTCTATTCATTACATAATCTTTTTTATTTATTATAGGTGCGATAAATAATTCACTACCAAAATAATATTCATTATGGTATAATTCATCATCTATCATACTTTCATCTTTATAATATAACGGTCTAATTAGTGGAAGACCTTTCAAGCTATATTTATAAGCTTCACTATATAAATATGGAATAAGTTTATGTCTTAATGTTAAAAACTCTTTAACTATTGTATTAGTTTTAATACTCCATTTCCATGGTTCTCTTTTATAGTATTTTCCTTTTTCAGAACTCAATCTTAAGATTGGAGAAAATACTCCAAGTTCTACATATCTTGTAAAAAGTTCATTGTCTTCAACACCTAAGTTATATCCTCCAATATCATGACTCCACCAACTAGTTCCATTATTAGAAGATAGCACATTATAAAGCGCTAATTTCTTTAATCCGTCCCATCCAACTTCAGTTGGCTTAGATTTTAAGATAGAATATTTATGTGATAGAAAACCACTTTCATATCCTAACATCATAGGTCTTAATTTATAGTTTCTATCCATATCACACATTTGATAATGCTTTAAATGTCCTAATTCATTTAATCTTTTTTTATCATAAAAATCTAAGAAATAGAAATCAACATCTAGATTATCTAAAGGATGTGTAAATAGTTTAAAATATACATCGACACATTTAGGATCTAAGACATTAAATGGAATTACACCATTTTCATCTGCTTCTAAATATTCTAATGCTTTTGTATAATATGCATCAGTATCAAAGAATCCTTCAAACGGATTAATAGAAAGTCCAAGTCTAACACCTTGCTTATGTAATTCTTTTATAAAATTAGCAGGATCTTTATATCTTTCACTATTGAAAGTAAATCCAGTCTCTAGATATTTATCTTTATGCAAAGGCATTAAATGCCAACTATGATTCAACATAATAACAGATAAAGGAACACGATTATTTCTAAAATCATTTACTAATTCTTGTAGGGATTCTTCGGTATAAGATTCATTTTTATACCACCAGTTACCAAGAGCATATCTAGGTATCATAGTAGGATATCCAGTTATACTAAAATAATCTTTTAAACATTTATCATAATCTTCATTATAAGTGAATAAATATATATCTATTCCCTTATGTTCATTTTCCATTAAAACTCCAGTAGGACCTATAATCATTGAGTCAGAATCATCTAAAGTTACGAAACCATCAAACGAAAATAAACCTTTTTCTAATTTTAAATCAGAAATACGTTTAACTTTGCCTACCTTCGCATCATACGGCATAACACCTACATTCCTAGCTTCAGGATGATTATAATACCAGAATTTATCACTATCTATAAATTTTACACTTAAGTTTTTAGCAGGATTAACTTTACCTGCATCAAAATTCTTCTCTTTGTTATATAAAATTTTTACATATTTAGTTGAAATTTCTAAATATTTATCATCTTCACGAAATGTAAATTCAGGTTTGGAAAAATTACGATATAAAACTTTTTCTGTAGGCATATCATTAAATACACCAGACTCATTATATTCAAATCTAATCAAACTATCTGTTAGTATTGTTATACGATATTTACCACCTTTTAATATGGATTCAGGATTCATCAAAGCTTTTTCACTATCGAATATAAAATATTCTCCTAAATCATACATATTATCACCCCTTAAATTTCTTCTATTTTCATAAAGTTAGTATTTTTGCTTTCTTTAAATGGATATCCTCCTGTAATAATTATTTTATCCCCTTTTTCTAAAGTAATTAGTCCTTTAGTTATTTTTTCAGAAACTTTAATAATTTTATCTAGTGAATTTAAATCTTCAATTAATACAGGCGCGATGCCAAAATTCAAAGATAAAGATGTAACTGTCTCAAGTGAAGGACTAGCTGCGATTATAGGACAATTAGGTCTAAATCTAGATATTTTTCTTGCAGTATATCCTGATATTGTAGGTGCGATTATAGCTTTACAATTTAGTTTATTAGCGCTTGAAGCAACGTTAGTTGCAATCATACCTGTAACATCAGAATTTTCTTCTCTTGATGCATTTTCAAATAAGGTAACATAATCAATTCCTACCTCAACTTCTTTGATTATTGCTTCTAAATTCTTTAAAGATGAGATATAAGGAGAAGTAACATCAACAGAATCATTAATCATTAATGCATCTACTCCATCTAAAATAGCATTAGCAATATCTTGAACTTCAATTCTATTAGGATCTGCGTTACTATTTAAAGGAATATCTACAGAAGCAATTGCAAACTTACCCATTCTAAGACATTTATTTATTATTATTTTTTGTAAGCCTGGTATTCTTTCCATAGCAACTTCCATACTTAAACTAGTTCTATCAATTAAAATACCATCACTCACTTTTACAATATCATCAATATCTAAAATCGCATTTTCATTATCAATTCTAGCTACTACATTTGTATGGTCATTTTGTAAACCAATTAACATATCAGTTACTTGCATAATATCATCACTAGATTTAACATGTGGTAAACATATAAAATCTGCATTAACTTGACTTATAAATTCAATATCTTTAATATCTTTAATTTTTAAAAATGGTAAATTAGAATCATTTTTAATATAGATAGGAGAATATTCAAAAACTTCTCCACCTTTCAATACTTCACATACTAGATAATCACTACCCTTATCATAGACTCTTAATTTGATTCTTCCATTATCAATAATGATATAATCTTCTCTATTAACTTCATCTACAATTTCTTTATAGTTTACTGATACTTTAGTATCATCCCCTAGTGTATTTTCAGTATAGATTCTTATTTTGTCACCAGTTTTAAAATAGCATTTTCCGTTACTTATTTTACCCAATCTAACTAATGGACTTCCTATCTCTATCATAGTACCAACAGCCACATCAAGTCTTCCGTTTAAAACTCTTACCATTTCTATAACTTTTCTAGCTTCTTCTCTAGAAACGTCATTCATATTTACCTTAATTGCATCAACACCATTATCAATTAAACTTGATATTACTTTTTCATCAATACCAGTACTTCCGATTGTTGCAACCACCTTTATTTTATTCATACTACCACCTATTATAATTATAGCATAGAATATAGAAAAAAGGAAGAAAACATTAGGCTTTTCTTCCCTTATTTATATTATTTTTGAAAGTTATAATTAAATCCATACTCCATATATTATTGCTGCCATAGAAAGTGTAAGTCCTACTGCCCAAAACAATTTAACAATATCTTGTTCTTTCCAACCTAACTTTTCAAAATGATGATGTAAAGGAGCCATTAAAAATACTTTCCTACCCCAATATCTTCCAGCAAATCTTTGAATAATTGCAGATAAAGTTTCAATAACAAATACGCCTGCTACAACTACCAAAGTAACTTCATGTCTTGTTAATATTGCAACAGAAGCCAAAGCACCACCTAAAGCAAGTGAACCAGTATCTCCCATAATTACCTTAGCTGGATGTGTATTATATAGTAAAAATCCAAATAAAGAACCAGTAAGAACAAATGAGAATACCGCGATTTCTTCATATCCTGTTATAGCAACTGAAGCCCAGCTTATAAGACCAAACGCTAAAAAAGCGATTGCAGATAAACCTCCGGCTAAACCATCCAAACCATCTGTTATATTAACTGCATTAGTAGTAGCTACTAATATGAATAATATAAACAATGGATAAGTATATCCAAAATGAATATTAAAGTTAAATAGTGAAATGGTTAAATCTGTAGGATTTCCTGCTTTAATATATAAGAAGAAGAATACCAAAGCTATAACAATCTGTCCAAATAGTTTTTGTAATTCTGTAAGTCCAACATTATTACCCTTCTTAATTGATAAAAAATCATCCAAGAATCCTAATAGCCCATATAATAAGAAAGTTATTAAGACAATCAATAAATTCATTGAATAATTTATTTTATTAGTGAGTAATAATATTAAAATCGCAACAATAGTTGGAATTATAAATATTAATCCACCAATAGTTGGTACTTCTTGTTTACTACTATGTTCCTTTTTTAAAAATATACTAATGTTTTGTTTAGCCTTTATTTTCTTTAATTGTGGTATTAAAAAAAGACCAAATATAGAACTTAATATAAAGCCTATCATCAGCGCTAAAGTTGCTTTGGCTAATATTAACATAAAATCACTCCTTAATGTAGTTTATAATTACCTCATGGTCACTGAAATGTATCTTTTTATCACCAATAATTTGATAATCTTCATGACCTTTTCCTAACACTAATAGTATATCAAATTTATTAAGCATTTGTATACCCTTTATAATTGCTTTTTCCCTATTAGTAATTATTTCATAATTAGAAGTGTCAACATTTTGTATAATATTGTCAATTATACTTAATTCATTTTCATCTCTTGGATTATCATCTGTAAATATAACATAGTCAGATAAAGTAGTTGCTATTTTACCCATCAATGGTCTTTTAAAAAAATCCCTTCCACCACCTGCCCCAACGACTGTTATAATACTTCCTTTAGCAATTTCTTTAACTGCGTTTAAAACATTGGCTATTGCATCTGGTGTATGAGCATAATCAACTATTATTAAAGATTCCTTATATTCTATCACGTCCATTCTACCTTTAGGACATACTAAATCTTCAAATAGTTTTATATCATATTCAATATTTTCTTTATCAAGTAGAATAATAGATATTAATAAATTATATATATTATATTTACCAATTAAATTAGTTTTATAAATATTATCATTCAATTTAAATTTAGTAATATCACCTACACTATATTCTGATATATAGTAATCTCCACCGGTAAAGCCATAATAAATATTATTAGAACACATAAAATAATCTTTATATTCTGAGTCATAATTTACTATACCTATATCTGCATTTTTAAATAATTTCTGTTTAGCTAAGGCATAATTTTCCATAGTTTTATGATAATCTAAATGTTCAATTGTTAGATTAGTAAATATAGCATAATCAAATTTTAAGTTACCGACTCTTCCATAACTTAATGCTTGACTACTTACTTCCATAAATACATATTTACATCCATTTTCAATAGATTCATTTATCATATTATAAATATCTAATATATCAGGTGTCGTATTATTTAAATTCCTAATTTTATCTTCGATATAAAAACCTATCGTACCTATATAACTTGATTTATATCCTAACTTATTAAATATTTGCCAGGCAAGATAACAAGTTGTAGTTTTACCATTAGTACCAGTTACGCCTATTATTTTAATATTTTTAAATTTTTCCTTATATAAATTATCTAAATATTCAGTTAAATACTTTCTAGTGTCTTTAACAATTAGTGTATCTACACTATATAATCCAGATTCACATATTACTCTAGAAGCACCTTTTTCTATAGCCTCTTTTATATAATTTTCATTATTTGTTAAAGATATATAAGTATCACCTTTTATAACTTTTCTAGAATCATCTTTCATATTTCACCTCTAATTAAAAATATGAAAGTATTATTAAATATATACAATAAAAAAATAGAATAGATAAAATCTATTCTATTACAGCTTTAATTCTTCTTACACCAGCAGAACTTGCTTCTTCTTTTACTATTTTAAATTTACCAATTTCACTAGTGTTTTTAACATGTGGGCCACCACATAATTCTTTAGATACATTATCCCCTATTGTATATACAGTAACAATATCAGGATATTTTTCTATAAACATACATTCTGCACCTGATGCAATAGCGTCTTCCTTTTTCATCTCATCACATCTAACATCTAAGCCTTCACTAATCCAATCGTTTACTAATTTCTCAGCCATAGTTTTTTCCTCATCTGTTAGTTTATGATCACAAGAAAAGTCAAAACGCATTCTCTCATCATTTATATTAGAACCCATCTGGTGTACAGTAGGACCAACTACTTTTTTCAAAGCAGCATTAAGTAGATGTGTTGCTGTATGATATCTTGTTTCAATCTCACTATTACCTGCAAGTCCACCTTTAAATTTACCAGCTGACGCAGTTCTTGAAAGTTCTTGATGTTCCTTAAATTTAGCTTTATAACCTTCAATATCAACATTAATGTTTTTTTCTTTTGCTAACTCTTCAGTTAACTCAATAGGAAAACCATAAGTATCAAATAAATGAAATGCAGTAACTCCATCGATATTATTACCATCTTTAGTAACTTTTTCAAATTCTCTCAAGCCTTTTTCTAAAGTTCTTGAAAATTTAATCTTTTCATTTTTTAATCCTTCTAATACAACATTACGATTAGTTTTAATTTCAGAATAGTATACTTCATACATATCCATAAGTAATGAGGCAATTTCTTCTTCCCAATTAGAATTAATATCAATTCCTAATTTTTTCGCATGTCTTATTGCTCTTCTTATTAATCTTCTTAAAATATATCCTTGATCAGTATTAGAAGGTTTAATACCTGCAGGATCAGCAAGAATAAATACAGCAGTTCTTAAATGGTCTGCTATAATTCTCATTGACGTTTCATTTCCTTCATATGGTAATGAAGAAATTTTTTCAATTAATGAAATTACTGGTGTCCAAATAGAAGATGCATAATTATCAGTTTTACCTTCCAATATTGCAGTTGTTCTTTCAACACCCATACCTGTATCAACATTCTTATTAGGAAGTTCTGTTATACTTCCATCAGCATGTTTTTCAAATTGCATGAATACGTCATTCCAAATTTCAACCCATCTAGTATCTTCAGTATCAAATTTTTCTGGAATTGGATCATTACTTCTCCAATAAAACATTTCTGTATCAGGTCCACAAGGGCCAGTTTCGCCTGCTATCCAAAAATTATCTTCTACAGTTCTTGCAATTCTTTCTTCTGGAATACCCAAACCAAGCCATAAATCGTGTGATTCACTATCAAAAGGAATTGAATCATTACCAGCAAATACAGTAACCGCAAGTCTTTCAACTGGAATATTTAAAACTTTAGTTAAAAATTCAAAACTCCAAGTTATTGCTTCTTTTTTAAAATAATCTCCTAAACTCCAATTTCCTAACATTTCAAAGAATGTATGATGATAAGTATCACCAATATTATCTAAGTCATTAGTTCTTATACATTTTTGATAGTCAGTAAGTCTAGTACCATAAGGATGTTTTGCTCCCAATAAATATGGTATTAAAGGTTGCATACCAGCAGTATTAAAAAGTACTGATGGATCATTTTCAGGTACTACTGGAGCACTTGGTATTTGCTTATGTCCTTTTTCTATCATGAAATTAATATATAAATCCTTTAAATTCATACTATCTACCTATAACCTTCCTAATATATTCTATAACCTCATCAATACTCATATTAGAAGAATCAATATATATTTGATCTTCAGTTCTCATCAGTGAACCTACTTCTTTATGAGTATCATTATAATCTCTTTTTATAATTGCTTCTTTTATTTTTTCTAAGTCAGATTCCATACCAGCTTCCAAATTTTGTTTATGTCTCCTTAAAGCTCTTACATCAACTGATGCATCTAAATAAAACTTATAATCAGCATTTGGAAAAACTACAGTAGTTATATCTCTACCTTCCATAATAACATCACCTGAAGCAGCCATGTTTTTTTGCAAATCAACCATATATTTTCTAACTTCTGGTATTGCAGATACAATGGATGCCGCGGCAGAAATTTCAGTAGTTCTAATCAGATTAGAAACATCTTTGCCGTTTAATATAGTAAGCCCTTCAGATGTAAATTTAACATCTAACTTCGAAGCCATATCTATTATATCAGAAATACTACTTAAATCAATCTTTTTTTCTAAAACCTCTAAAGCTAAAGCACGATAAGTCGCGCCTGTATCTATATAAGTTAAACCGCATAACTTACCTAATTTTTTAGCAATCGTTCCTTTACCAGATCCAGAAGGCCCATCTATCGCAACTATCATATACTATTCACTATTCCTTCCAAAGTTTTAGTTAAATCTTCCATATTATAATCGTTTTCTATTTCGAAGTCATAATTATTATAACTATCTAAAGAAGTTTCAGATATATGCTTACTTTGTTTATCAGTTAATATATTTTTATTTCCTTTCATATGAATAACATATACATTATCAAATTTATTTCTAATAGTATCTATCTCATTAGGGAATCTAGCATCATCAATAATAATTACATCATAGAAGTAACTATATACCAATATATCTTCTACCATTCTATCAACCAACATACTATCACTTATATTTTCTTTTATAAGTTCACATCCTAAATTTTGTAAAAATTCTCTTGGCTTAGTATCTGGATTTCCATCCCAACCAAGTATTTTTTTAGCGTAATGTTTTAAATAGAATGCATATGATAATATTATTGAATTTTTATAATGATCTTTTAGTAAGTTAGCAACCGCATCCTTGCCAGTTCCAGCTTTACCACTTATAACAAATATTAAAACATCTCTTTTTTTAAATTCCATATATCCTCCTTATAGAAAAAGTACCATAAAGGTACTTAATAATTACTTATCTTTTCTACCAAATATGGCATAATTATCATCTAAATATACTAATACTGATTTAATAGCCGCGATTACTGGAGTTGATATAAACATACCAACGATACCCCAGAAATGACCAAATACTAATAAACCTAACATAATAGTAACTGGATGTAATTTAGTTGATTTACTCATAATTACTGGTTGAATTAAGCTTCCCTCAATACTTTGAATAATTACTAACATAGCAAGAACAAGTAATCCTGTAATTGGTCCTTGTGATAAACCAACAATTATCGCAGGGGCACCACCAATATATGGACCTGCATACGGAATTACATTAGTAATACCACAGAAGAATCCAAATAATACTGGAGATTTCAAACCAACTATCCAAAGTAATATAGTTGTTACTATAAATACTAATGTTGAATCAATAATAGCTCCAGATATAAAGCTTCTTGCAGCCTTATTAATACATCCTAATATACCAGATACAATTTCATGAACTTTCTTAGGTAGAAAATCATTAATTGCATCGACAGGATCATCTATACTTACAAGTACAAAGAATCCGATAATCAAACCAAGTACAAATGTAGCTAATCCAGATACTATAGAAGTTGCTGTACCAATAGCATACTCTGGTAATTTTTCAGTTAAATCATTACCAAACATTTGCAATTTATTTAATAAATTTAATTTAACATCTGTAGCATTTAATCCTGGAACTGTACCTAATTTATCAAATACTTTATCAGTCCATTCTTGTACATCTGCAGAAATAGATGGTATTTGATTAATTAAATCACCTGTTTGATTATATAAAAGCGGAATTAAAGTAAATAATATCCATACTATAATACCTATAAATATCAAATATACAACAGATGCGGCAATCCATTTGCGCATACCCCTATTTTCTAATTTCCTTACTAACGGTTTAAATAACCACGCAATAATAAGACCTATGAAAAGTGGTAACAAAATCTTTATAAGTCTAAGTAAGAAAGTTCCTATTCCTAAAGCCTTAAATACTAAAATTGAAGCATATATACCTAAAATAATTACAATTACAAATAAAACTTTAACTAATTTCTTAGATGAATGTATAAGCTCATTTAAAGCCTTAGTATCTTTTATTTCATTTTTATCTTTCATATTATCACCTACACAGTCATTAACTCAGTTTCTTTTGCTTTAGTTTTTTCATCAACGATTTTATTATACTTATTGATTAATTCTTGTACATCTTCTTCATAAGCTTTTTTATCATCATCAGTAAGTTCAGCTTTTTTAATTTCATTATTAATATCTTGTCTAATTCCTCTTAAAGATATACGTGCATCTTCAGACATTGATTTAACCTGTTTAACATATTCACGTCTAGTTTCTTCAGTTAACGCAGGGATTACCAATATAATTACTTCACCATTATTGTTTGGAGTAAGACCTATATTAGCTTCGAAAATAGCTTTTTCAATTGCTGATAGTAAGCTTCTATCAAATGGTTTAATCATCAATTCCCTTGCTTCTGGAACAGAAATATTAGCTAAAGTTTTTAAAGGTGTATCAGTTCCATAATAATTAACCATAACCTTATCTAAAATACTTGGATTAGCTCTTCCTGCTCTTACGTTTAAAAATCTTTTTTCCATGGCTTCAATTGCTTCAGCCATTCTAAGTTCTGCTTCTTCTAAAAAATCCATATTATCACCAAATACATTATAATATATTAAACCGTTATTTTCAAGTAATATAAGTAGACTTTACACTTAAAACAAAAGAAAAAACAAGCTATTTGCTTGTTATAAATATAAATCTATCTAACTTTTGCATATCTTTTTCTAAAGAAATATCTACATTAGAAAAATATTTATTTGCAATACTTATTATATCGGATGCTTGTTCACTACCTATTTCAAACGCAATTATAAATTCATCCTTTAAATAATTAGCTGCATTTTTAAGTATTTCTTCATAAAAATAAAGTCCATTATTTTTTGCAAATAAAGCAATACTAGGTTCATTTTTTAAAACAATATCCATAACCCTTTCATCTTCCCTAATATATGGGGGATTAGAAACTATTACATCAAATTTACCTTCTACATTACTAAATATATCACTTGAAATAAAGTTAACTTTATTTTCATATCTATTATTTTTATTAGCTACTTCTAATGCTTTTAAAGATATATCTACTCCAACTACATTTGAAGATACCTTATTAGCTAAAGTAATAGCAATACAACCAGTACCTGTTCCAATATCTAATATATCCACTTTAGATGAGAATTTATCATTAATTCTTTTAATTAATTTATAAACTAACTCCTCTGTTTCAAAACGAGGCATCAAAGTATCATGCGTTATATTAAAATTAAAATCCAAAAAATCGACATTACCAACAATATACTGCACTGCTTCACCAGATTCTAATCTTTTAATCGCATCATTTATATCACCTTTATAATATTTTTTTAGATATTCCAAATCAGTCAATAGACTCTTCTCCTTTTAATTTACGTGCTTGATCTTCAGTTATTAAAGCTTCAATAACCTTATCAATATCACCGGCCATTACTCTATCTAAAGCATTTAAAGTAAATCCTATACGATGATCTGTAACTCTATTTTGTGGATAGTTATATGTTCTTATTTTTTCTGAACGATCACCTGTACCAATTTTACTTCTTCTTTCTACTCCTGCTTTTTCTTCTGCTTCACGAAGTTTTAAATCAGCAAGTCTTGCTTGTAATATTTTAATAGCCTTTTCTTTATTTTTAATTTGGCTTCTTTCAGTTTGTGAATAAACTACTAAACCAGTTGGTATATGCGTAAGTCTTACTGCAGAATCTGTTGTATTAACTCCTTGACCACCACAACCACTACTTCTAGTAATATCTACACGAACATCATTCATATCTAGATCTACATCAACTTCATCTGCTTCAGGCATTACAAGTACTGTTGCAGTTGAAGTTTGAACTCTACCTTGAGATTCAGTAACTGGAACTCTTTGAACTCTATGTGCACCTGATTCATATTTTAACTTAGAATATACATTATCACCTTTAACCATAAAACTAATTAGTGTATATCCCCCAGCTGTACCTTCCTCAGCTTCCATAACTTCAATCTTCCAACCTTCTTTTTCAGCTAAATGAGTATACATATCATATAGATCACCCGCGAAAATATTAGCTTCATCTCCACCGGCAGCTCCTCTAATTTCAACTATAACGTTTTTACCATCATTAGGATCTTTTGGCAATAATACTATTTCCAATCTTTTCATAAGTTCTTCTTTAGAAGCTTTTAATGTTTCTAACTCTTGTTTTGCATACAAAGCCATAGAAGCATCTTTAGCCATTTCTTTAGCCGCTTCAATATCAGATTCTAATCTTTTATACTCTTTATATGCTTCATATGCCTCTGTAAGGCTTGATTGTTCTTTAGAAAGTTCTCTTGTTTTTTTAATATCAGATAAAGTTTCTGGTTTCATTAGTTCATCATTAATTTCATTATATCTAGTTTCAATATTTGAAAGTCTGGCAACTAAATTTTCCTCTTTCATTCTATCACCCTTTCGAACTATATAGATTATACTATATCATCTTTATTTTAGCAAGAAAAAAACTAGCTTACTAGTCTTCTTCCTCGTCTTCTTCAATTATAGATAAATCTTCCATATCATCATCTAAATCATCATCAATTTCTTCATCTAATTCGTCGATTTCATCGATTTCTTCTTCAGAAGTTTCTTCTTCTTCATCTAAGATTTCTTCTTCAACAGATTCCTCATCATCATCTTCATCTACTGTTTCTTTAACAATATGTTTATCTTTTAAGTCCCATTCTGCTGTATCTAAAATAATAAATCTACAATCAGTTGTTAATGATGTATAAAAATCTCCAATCATAGATTCATAATCAGAATCACTAAGTTCTAGTAAATCACAAACTTTTTTAAATAATTTTGCAGTATTATATTTTTTCTTTTCTTCTTTTAATATTGCAAAAGCAATATCCGCGAAAGACATAGTCTTAAGTTCAGTCAAATTCATATCTTTTAATTTCATAATATCACTCTTTCATATATTCACAAGTATAACACAATTAAAATCTGTGTCAATAATTTTTTAATTCTTTTTTGCAGTACATGTTAATTTATATTCGATAACATTATCATCAGAGTCAGAAACATAATATTTCAAATAAATAATATCATTAGTTATATTCATATCAATGATGTTTAAATTCATATCTAAATCTAGACCATCGTTTTTAAGTATACACTTTAAACTACTGTTATCTAAATCAAAAATATACTTATAATCTTTTGATTCCCTTATCATTATATGCTTTAAAGGATTAATATGCATACTATAATCTCCCATATCATAAGTAATTTCATCATCTAAATATAAGCCATTAGTACATCTTTCAAGAGTACCGTCATTATTTTTTAAATATTCTAATATTTCTAATTCCATATTATGCACCGGGAAAATTATAACATACTTAAAAAGAATTGTATACATTTTTTAAGTATTATTGTTAATAATATTTTTAGGTGGTTTTATGAGAAAACTTAAAATACCTTTAATAATAATCATATCTATATTTTCAATATATTATATTACATTAATAGGCGCGAAAATATTTCCAAAATTAACAATTAATAAAAATAGTAACTATTATTTATATGATGCATTTGATAATCAATATAAAACAAGCAACGATACTTGGGTATCAATAGATGAAGTAAGCCAAAATATAATAGACGCGACTATATCAATCGAAGATAAAAATTTTTATAAACATAATGGATTTGATTTTTTAAGAATTGGAAAAGCTTTTTATAACAATATTAAAAATAACAAAGTAGTTGAAGGAGCATCTACAATAACTCAACAATACGCGAAAAACTTATACTTAGACTTTTCAAAAACATTTAAAAGAAAGATAAAAGAAGCTTGGCTAACTCTTAGAATAGAAACACATTATAGTAAAGATGAAATATTAGAAGGATATTTAAATACAATTAACTATGGTGGTGTATTTGGTGTTGCAAACGCGTCAAAATATTATTTTGGTAAAGACGCAAAAGACCTATCTTTAGCAGAAGCATCCATCCTAGCAGGTATACCAAAATCTCCTTCTAATTATGAACCTATAGGTAATTTAGAAAATGCAAAAAAAAGACAATACTTAGTATTAGAATCAATGGTAAAAAATAAATATATAACAGAAGAAGAAAAAGATATAGCTTATAATATACCTCTTACTTATGATGCTTATAAAAACATATATAATCCAAATACATTTTTATATTATCAAGATGCAGTTATAAAAGAATTACAAAATATTAAAAATATACCAGTATCACTTTTAAAAACAGGTGGACTAAAAATATATACATCACTTGATTTTGAAGCACAAAAAACTCTAGAAGAAAGTGTCAATAAACATGTTTACAATGACATGCAAGCAAGTGGAATTATAATGGATCCTTTAACTGGTGAGGTAAAAGCATTATTAGGTGGTAAAAACTATAATGAATCAGAATTTAATAGATCACTTTATTCTAAAAGACAAGTAGGTTCTACCATGAAACCATACCTATACTATACTGCCCTAGAAAACGGGCTTACAGCAACATCTAAATTCAAAAGTGAAAAAACTAATTTTATTTTTTCAAATAACAATATTTATACACCACAAAATTTTGCTGATAAATATCCTAATAAAGAGATAACAATGATAGAAGCATTAGCATATTCAGATAATATATATGCGGTTAAAACACATCTATTTTTAGGTGAAGAAAAACTAGTTGACATATCACATAAATTAGGAATTAAAAGTGAATTAAAACCAGTTCCTTCGCTTGCTTTAGGTTCTATGGAAATAACTTTAATGGAAATGGTTAAAGCCTACTCAGTATTTGCAAACGAAGGCTATAAAGTATCACCGCATTTCATAAGAAAAATTGAAGATATATATGGAAATACTTTATATGAATATGAAAATTATAAAGAAAAAATATTAAATGAAAACTATGTTTATATATTAAATGATATTTTAACTTCAACATACGATCCTGCTCTTATAGATTACGATTATCCAACATGTTATGTAATCAAAAACAAAATGACACATCAATATTCTATTAAAACAGGAACAACAGATACCGATTATCTAATACTTGGTTATAACAAAAACGCGATTGTTGGAATTTGGGCAGGATATGATGATAATAGAAAAGTATCTCCAACAGGTGGTATTCTAGTAAAAAACATATGGATAGATACTATAGAAGGATATTTAAAAAATAAAGAAGATATACCATATACTATGCCAGAAGATGTTATAGGTGTATTAGTAAATCCAATAACAGGTAACTTAGCTACAAACCAAGATAAGAATAAAAGAATCGTATATTATATAAAAGGAACTGAGCCTAAATAACTCAGTTTTTATATTATTTCATATAAAAAAGATATAGAATTCTATATCTTAATAACTTATTAATGTAATTTTAGCGTATCCATCGCCACTATTACCAGTCATAGTAGATTCTCCATCATGCGTTGGCATAGCTGCATTACCAGCTATAGTAGAGCCATCTGTAACTCCATCAATCCAACTAGAACCGCCGCCACCTGATGTACCATAATTACGGCCTGCTCCTCCACCAAAGTATCCTGCTCCTCCTCCTGCTCCTTGACTAGCGCTTGAAGTTGTATTATTATTACCGCCTTTACCAAATGCACCGCAGCCATTTGATGTCGTCGCGCTACAACCAGCAGCAGTTTGTGTTCCACCACGGCCAGTATCAAATCCAGAATAATTAGTTTTCATCACATTGGTACCATTACCACCAGTAGTACCGCCACCATAACCACCAACATTATATTGCAATGCGGAACTTCCAGAGTTAGCTCCAGCTCCACCACCACCGGCAGCGATTAAAAATAGTTCATTTCTTTTAGAATTATAGTTAAAAAGTTCACCTAAATTTGTTAACGCAATATGAGTAGCGCCACCGCCACCAGCTCCGCCAAGTTGCCATTTATAACTTGAATAATCTAATACGTTTGAGCCAATGCCGCCACCATTATAACCACCAGATGCAGTTTGATCACTAAACTCTGGACTAGTACCTTGACCTCCTACAACGATATAAATTGTATCGCTTTCAGAAAGTGATACATTTCCAGTAGAATATCCACCTTTTCCACCTAAAGCTCCAGTGCCTAAAGTATAGTCTCCACCTTGTGCTCCCCACGCTTCTAATTTATAAGTACCATCACAAGGGACATTAAAATCTTGTACATCTCCAGTATAATCAAATGTCCAAGTATGCCCTATTTCATAAGGATGAGTGTTCGCATAAGCACTTGCTTCTACCAGTGTTATTCTAGCGTATCCTGCTCCACTGTTACCTATCATAGTATCTTCGCCATCGTGTGTAGGCATAGCTGCATTTCCAGCAATAGTAGAGCCATTAGAAACTCCACCTATGTAAGAAGAGCCACCGCCACCTGGTCCTATTGAAGCACCAGATCCACCGTAAAGTCCTCCGCCACCGCCGGAACCTCCAACAGTTAAATTAGCGCCTCGACCAAATGCACCACAGTATCCACCGCTTTTCGCACATCCGGCCGCACTTTCCGTTCCACCTTGCGCCGTTCTCGCGTCATTTGCTAAAGTATCTCTACATAAACCTGTTGGATCAGCACCAGTAGTTCCACCACCGGCACCGCCTTTACCACAGTTAACACCATTGGTAAAGTGTCCACCGCCACCACCGGCTGCTACGATAAATAATCCATCAGTTGAACCGTGATTAGCAAGTAAGTCGTTAAACGTACCTATATGTGTGGCACCACCACCGCCACCAGCAGCCGCTCCACCACTATTATATGCCTTACTATTTCCACCACCGTTATATCCACCAACGCTACATGTTTCATCAGTAGTTAGACAAACGCCACCTACTCCACCAACATTAATATAAATTTTATCATTTGAACTTAAACTTTTATTACCAGTAGAATATCCACCTTTACCACCGACATAAGTAGTATTTGCATCTCCACCAGAAGCTCCCCATACTTCTAACTTATATGTTCCATCACAAGGAACTATAAATTCTTGACCAATGCCGGTATATTCAAAGTCCCATGTATATCCGTTTTGATATATACATGCATTTGTTACCATTCTAGATGGTTCAACCCCTTTTAAATATGTTGAGCAAGTCTCTTCACTATATATAGAAGTCCCATCAACAACATACACACATCCACTCATAATACTATTATCAATTGGACTTGTTATATTTCTTGGAAGATAACCTTTTTCTTGTAAATATGGTACTGATATTTGAACCAATACTCCTCCTTGATTATTCGCATATGAATTAGCCGCTAAAATTATATTTTCAATAACACCGTTATATGTATCTTCATTATTTATTTTTATAGACGTAACTAGTCTTGGTACAGCCACCACAGCTACTATAGAAAGTATTATAATAACCGCTAGTAATTCTACTAATGTAAAACCATTTTTCTTCACTATACCACTACCCTTCCTATTATTTATATGATATCACGAATTTAAAAAAATAAAAAGATATAATTAATCAATTATATCTACTATATCTCCTTGTTTTAACATAAATGCATTCGCATCATCTAAATCTATATGCATCTCAAAATAAGCTTCATCAGATACTTTCAAATCAACATTATGCATAACTCCACCTTTAATACCCGGAACTAAAACGCTTACTTTATTACCTTTTAATCCATAGTATTCTTTCATTTCTTTAGTTAGATGAATATGTCTATCAGCTATAATACAGCCTTCTTTCAAATTAAGTTCTCCGCAGGGACCTACTATAGTAATAGGACTACTTCCTTTTAAATCACCAGAAGTTCTAACAGGTGGATTAAGACCTAATTTATATGCATCGGTTAAAGAAATTTCTACTTGACTATAACTTCTAAGTGGCCCTAATAATTTAACATTATTAAATTCTCCCTTTTCTGTTTTAATAGTAAACGTATCATCAGATACAAACATACCTGGTTGATTAATATCTCTTACTTTAACAATTTTTTTATCCCCACATAATATTTTATAATCTGCCTCACATAGATGAAGATGTCTAGCTGAAACTCCTATACTTACCTTCATATACCCTCCTATATTCTTTTATTCATAATATTAAATGAATTTGGTTCACTGTATCCTAATCTTTCATATAAATTTATTATTTCATATGAATTGGGCTCTAACTTACTAGTTATAAATTTTTTTCCAAAAAAGGCTTCAAAAAAATCTTTATTTGTAATTACATATTTAATCAAGTTAGTAGCTACTTTATTATTTCTATATTCCTTATCAACAAAAATATTTTCAATATATAATGATGTTAAATAACTTGATACATATGCCGCACCAACTAATATGCCATCTATATAAACTCCAATAGCTATCATAGTTTTATTAGTAAGTGAGTTTATATAAAACTTATTTATATCTTCACTAAATCCATAAGCATATCTTCTTAATTTTTCAACACTATTAATATCATCAACTACCTTATAATCTGTCATATATACCCCTCGTATTAATTATATCATAATTAACAAAAATTAAAAATATAATTTATAGGAGATGATAAAATGAACTATTATGATGGATTATATACGCCTAATCAATCTTTTCAAAATACCGAACAATCTTATATTGAAAATATTTTAAGGATGAATAAAGGGAAAAAAGTAACTATCCATATGACATTCCCTGACTCAATAGAATTTAAGGATAGAGAATTTAAAGGGATCATAGAACAATCTGGTAAGGATCATATTATAATAAGTGATCCAATTACAGGAAAATGGTTCTTACTTTTAATGATATATGTAGACTTCATAACATTTGACGAATTTATAAATTATAACCTTCCATTTAAAACTAACTAATTGTAAAAATAATAAAATATTGCTATAATAATATTGGTGATAATATGAATACTCTAAACATAATATTGACATTAATTATCTTCCTTTGTGTATTAATAATAATATTTATATCTTTATATAATAAATTTCAAATAAGTATAATAAAAATTAATGAAGCTACGGCAAATATAGAAGCTTCACTAAGAAAAAAATTTGATTTACTTAATAAATCTATAAATATAATTAAAAATAATACAGATGAAAAAAAAGTATTAGAAAACATAAAAAAATCAAGATCAAAAAAATTAGATATGTTTGAACTTGATAAAGAGCTTTCTATTAGCATGGAAGAATTAAATGGATATATAAAAAAGTATCCTGATTTAAAAAATAATGAACAATATATGAATATTAATTTTGGACTTGCGGAAACGGAATCTGAAGTAACTGCATTTAAAAAATACTATGAAGATGTTATAAAAGAATATAATAAACTTATAAGAAGATTCCCTACTAATATAGTTGGTTTACTATCTGGTTATAAGAAAAAACAAACATTTGAACAAAAAAACGACTAAAAGTCGTTTTTATTATGCTTTTCTAATACGAGCTAAAATAACAAAGAATATAAGTCCTACCAAAGAAAAAGAGACTACACCAATTCTTAATTTTTTTAAATTAGAAGCATTTTCTAAAGCTATCTTTTCATTTTCTTCTATCTTAGAATCGGTATCTTTAATTTTAATAACAATTTCATTATCTTTAGAATAAGAATAATTTTCACGTGCATAATTAGCTATATATTCTTCGTCTTGTAATTGTTTTATTTTAATGTCTAAATCTTCTTTTTCACTTTTAAGTCTATCAAGTTCAGCCATAAGATTATTTTGTTCTTTTGTAAGTGAAATTATTTTATAACTATAATTAAATACATTTATACAAAAGAATACAAATGCGACTAAACTTGCAGTACCAATTACCAATAATCTTCTTTTTCTACTTTTTGATATTTTAGCCATACTATCATTCTCCACTAAGATTATATCAAATGCGTCTTTTTTTGTCTACATAGTATCCAACTACAAAACCTATAATAAGTAAAAACAAAAAATATATATGAAATATCCCATTATTTATAAATCTTAAAATAATGAAATATATAAATACATTATTAATTATAAATAATATATCTATAACTATAGAAAACTTATTATTGTATAAATATTTACTGTTTATACATACTAAAAAATAAAATATAAATCCATATAATAAAGAGAATAACAAGGATATTATTTGTAATTTTAAAATCATTTAAATAACTTAGATAATATACTTTCTTCTTTTACTTTTTTGTTATCTTCTTTATATATAATACTATTGATTACTCCTTTTATAGTAACATTACCTTGATATGTATCAAGTCTTATTATTTCTAAATCTAATCCTTTAATAGTTAAAAAGCCAAGAGATGTGTCCATTAAAAATTCTTTATCATCAAAACTTTCTATTTTTCTAACTCCAGTAATTGATATATTTTTTCTATCAGTTAATGTTAGAGAAGATTCTAATGAAGATACTACTTTTTGTTCTACCATAATATCACCTATTTAATAATATGTATTAAATTTATTTTTATGAAAAAAAAGATAGGATAACCTATCTTATTCTAATTCTAATAATGTGACTACTACTTTACCACCTGTAGAATTTTTAGAAGCTCCAGCATCAGTTGCTACATAATTGGATATAGAAGAATTTATGTAGTTAGAACCACCACCGCCTACTTCGTTTTGTCTATAGTCACCATATCCTTGTAAAAATCCAGAACCACCATGTGCACCTAATATTCTAGTATCTCCTAAATAAACATCTGTTCCACCACCAGAACCAGAACCACCGGATACACCTCCACGGCCACCATTATAACCGCCTCCGCCTGTTTGAGCTTGTGTACCATCCCAACAAACATCAACATTCATACCAGTTCCACCATTACCACCTACAACGAATTTCAAAATATCTTCATACGCTAAATGATAAGTTGCAGCAAGGGAATAACCATTTGTAGCAGATCCTGTAGAACCATTCCAAATACATCCACAGCAATCAGCCCATGGTCTATAATAAGCATCCCCGCCTTTAGCGCCCCATACAGCAATTTTATATTTACCATCACAAGGGACTTCCCATTCCTCAGGTGAACCTTTATATGTAAATTCAAACTCATGTCCTTCTTCATATTCACAGAATGATGATTTAGTAATAACTAATTCATATGGCGTTGATATATTACCAATTCTATCTATTCCATATATATAATATGTACCCATTCCAGAAAATTCATTAGTAATATTTTCACCATTCGTAGATAGCCAATTGCATAAAGATACTTTTGTATTGGATAAAATACAATATCCAGATACTCCACTACCTTCATCTGTAATATTAATTGTAGCAACATTTTTTCTTAATGCAACTGTTACTACAGGAGATATAGTATCAACATCATGACAATAATCCATCTCACCTTTTGATACTCTACCATCAAAATAATAAATACTATAATCACTTATACACATTCTAGCTTCTAATATTGTATTGGTAACAATATCATATTCTAATCTTACATATGAAGGAACTACTCCTCTATAGTTAAGTTTATTCAAAACTTCATCATCTTTAAAAGTCTCATAAATATATTTTTCTTCATCAACAGTAATTCCGCCATTATTGCCAAATAAATTTTTAGCAGCATAAGCATTTGCAATATCTATATATTCAAGAGCGCTTATTTCAGCCGTTTGAAACCTATGATTATCAACTATTTTCCCTATCAAAGGAACAGCTATTAAAGAAATTATTCCTATGATAATTATAACTGCAAGTAACTCAACCAAAGTAAAAGCTTTTCTTCTTTTTATTCTTTTCATATAATCACTTACCTTATATAAAGTTTATCATAAAATACAAAAAAAGAAAAGAAGGTTATCCTTCTTAACTTTGAAATTGAGAATTATAAAGTTCTGCATAGAACCCATTTTTATTTAATAACTCATCATGATTACCAACTTCAATAATATTACCATTTTTCATAACTAATATTAAATCAGCATTTTTAATTGTAGATAATCTATGTGCGATTATAAAAGAAGTTTTACCACGTGATAATTTATCCATAGCCTTAGCTACCAATTCTTCAGTTCTTGTATCAACATTTGATGTAGCTTCATCAAGTATTAAAAATGGAGTTTCCTTAACCATACCACGCGCAATAGTAAGTAATTGCTTTTGCCCACTACTTATACTATCATTATCGTTTACCATCGCGTCTAATCCATTAGGTAATGTCTTGATAAAATGATCTACACCAACATATTTACATTTTTCCCATATGTCTTCTTTATTTGCTTTAGTATTATTAAACTTAATATTTTCATATATAGTTCCATCAAATAACCAAGTATCTTGTAATACCATTGTAAATAATTCATGAATATTTTCTCTTGTTAAATCTTTGATATCTACTCCATCTATTAAAATCTTACCACTATCAATATCATAAAATTTCATAAGTAAATTTACAAGTGTAGTTTTTCCTGCACCAGTAGGACCTACTATTGCAACTTTATATCCTGGTTTTATAGACGCGGTGAAATCTTTTATAATTTTTTTATTCTTATCATATCCAAATTTAACATGTTCAAATATAACTTCACCTTTTACTTTAGCAGGTTCTAAATATACTTTTGGATTTTCTAAAGGCATTTCTTCCTCTTCTAAAAATTCAAATACACGTTCTCCTGCTGCTACTGTAGATTGAATTTGAGTTACTATTTGAGCTAATTGTGAAAGTGAAGATGTAAACATTCTAACATATACCATGAAAGCTACTATAACACCAAAACTAATCTTACCTTTAATACATAGTATAGCTCCTACAATACATATAGCAACATATCCTAAATTACCTACAAATCCCATCATAGGAGGCATTATACCAGATAGAAATTGACTATACTTACTACTTTTATATAGTTTATTATTAATTTTATCAAATTCTTTATTTACCATTTCCTTGGCATTATAAGTTGTAATTACATTATGCGCTGAATACATCTCTTCAATATATCCATTTAATGTACCAAGTCTTTCTTGTCTTTCAACAAAGTATTTTTGACTTTTGCTTAATATTAGACCCATAAATATAAATCCTATTAAACTAGCTACAATACCAGTAATTGCCATATAAAAATTATTTATAAACATCATAATAATAGAACCTATAAATAGCACACTTAACGTGATTAAATTAGAAAATCCTTGATTTAAGTTTTGTGATAATGTATCAATATCATTAGTTACACGAGAAAGTAAATCACCATTTTCATGATTATCAAAATATCTAAGTGGTAACTTATCGGTCTTTTTAATTATATCTGCTCTTAAAGTTTTTCCATAATTATTAGTAACTTTAGCCAATATAAGTTGCACTATATATGAAAATACTGCACTAGTAATATATAATATAGCAAGTAATAAAGATATGTTCTTAACTTTATCCATATCCATTACTGGTTTAATTCTTTCATATATTGGCTCAGGTAATTTATCCATACTTTCTAATGGCTTTTCCATATCAAAATTAATCAAAGATGCTTTGTCTATATCAGATATTTCTGGATCTTTCATAATAGATAATATTATATCTTCACTTACTCTTGGCTTTAACCCTTCAGTTATATAATCTGTTAATGTTGATAATTTATTTGGTGATATTAAACTTATATACGCGCTAAATAAAGATAAAATAAGAGATACTATGATAGGTCTTAACCAAGGTTTTAAACTTACTAGGATTTTTTTAAGACTGCCTTTTAAATCCTTAGATTTTTCTATTTTATTATTTCTAGGCATTTTCTAATTCCTCCTTTGTAAGTTGTGAATATGCAATTTCCTTATAAACTTCACAAGTCTTTAATAACTCTTTATGAGTTCCTATTCCAACACATTTTCCTTTATCTAAAACAACAATCTTATCAGCATGCATAATAGTACCAATTCTTTGAGCTACGATTAAAGTAGTCGCGTCTTTAGTATATTTTTTCAAAGATGTTCTAAGACGCAAATCAGTCTTATAATCTAATGCAGAGAATGTATCATCAAATATATATATTTCAGGATTTTTAGCTATAGCTCTCGCTATTGATAATCTTTGCTTTTGACCTCCTGATATATTAGTACCACCTCTAGCAATATGACTTGAAATACCTTTTTCTAATTTAGATACAAAGTCTGCTTGTGATACTTTTAAAGAAGTTTTAATATCTTCATCAGATACTTTTCTACCAAAACTTACATTTGATTTAACAGTTCCAGTAAACATAAATGCTTTTTGTGGAACATAACCTATAATATTATTTAAAGAATTAAGTTTATAATCTTTAACATCAACACCATCTACTAATATAACACCATCAGTAACATCATAAAATCTTGGTATTAAATTTATAAGTGTTGATTTACCAGAACCGGTAGATCCTATAAATGCGACAGTCTCACCCTTATGAACTTCAAAAGAAATATTTTCAAGTAAATATTCATCCGCATCAGGATATTTAAAGCTTACGTTTTTAAACTCGATTGTGCCAACCTCATGACCTTTATTTTTATAACCATCTTTAATTGAAACATTGCTTTCTAATACTTCGTTAATTCTTTTAGCTGATACATTAGCTCTTGGTAATATCATAAATATTAATGTTAACATTAAAAATGACATTATTACTTGCATACCATAACTTGTAAATACAACCATATTACTAAATATTTCAATTTTATCTACCATAGTAGCTTTAACAATTAAAAAACTACCTATAAAATATATTCCTAAAGTTAGTGAATGCATAACCATATTCATAACTGGACTCATTCTCGCGAATGTTTTAGTTATAAAAATATGCGTATCTGTAAGTTCAGTATTAGACTTATCAAATCTTTTACCCATAAATTTTGATGCATTAAAAGCTCTTATTACTCTAATACCCATTAAATTTTCACGTGTTAAACTATTAATTGAATCAGTTAATTTTTGAACAACTTTAAATTTCGGAACTACAGTTATCATAATTGTTATTATATTAATTAATAAAATTAATACCCCTGCTCCAACTATACTACTCATCTCTACACTTTTACCTACTATTTTGGATACTGCCCAAAAAGCCATAATAGGCGCTTTGATCATCGCAGAAAGTCCCATAGCAAAAAGCATTTCTATTTGAGTAACATCATTAGTTGTTCTAGTAATTAAACTACTAGTTTTAAATTCTTTCATCTCTTTAGAAGACAATTCATTTACTTTCTTAAATACTTTTTCTCTTAATCTAAGTGAGAAAGAAGCTGATAAACTAGATGAAAAATATCCTATTATAATTGCAGATATCATGCTTCCAAACGCACATATAAGCATATATGAACCTTGTTTTATTATTTCACTTATATTATCATTACTAGATTCAATTAATCTTGTTATTTCACTCATGTAATCTGGAAGTTTTAATTCAATCCACACTTGAAATATAACTATAGAAATACATACAAATATGATTAATAAATCTTTCTTAGTTAAATTTTTAAATAATTTGAACATAATTACTCCTTTCAGTAAAAAATAGGACTTATAATCCTATAATTCAACATTATGATAAACAGTTTGTACATCATCTACTTCATCTAAAGCATCTAAAAGTTTTTTAAATGCATCTAAATCTTCACCAGATAATGTGATTCTTTCTTTTGGTAACATTGATATTTCATCAACATCAAATTCAATACCACTTTTTAAACTTGAAATAGCTTCTTTAATTCTAAATAAGTCTTTAGGATCTCCATATATTAATGTATGATCACCATCATTTTCCATATCAACAATATCAATGTCATTTGAAATTAATGCATCCATAACAGATTCTTCATCTAAACCATTAAATCCAACGGCACATAAATTATCATACATATATGACACAGAACCCATAGCTCCCATTTTTATTTTGTTTTTATTAACAACTGCTCTTAGGTCAGATACAGATCTATTAACATTATCTGTTAAACATTTAACAATTAAAGTAGAACCTGCTGGACCAAAAAGTTCATATGTTGTTTCTTGATAATCTTCAGAAGCTCCAGAATTTACTTTATCAATTGCTCTTTTAATAATATCAGCTGGTACTTGTTCTTTTTTAGCCTTTTCTATTAATCTTTTTAAACTAGGATTACCTTCTGGTGTAACCCCGCCATTTTTAGCTGTTTGGTATATTTCTCTTGCATACATACCATATAATTTACCTTTTGCTGCGCCTGTTTTTGCTTTAGCCGCTGCTATATTCGGAAATCTTCCCATTATATCACTCCTTATAATAATTTCATAAAACTTGTATTAAATTTTTCATCAAATTCAGATAATTTTATATTCATATATTCATCTTTTTCAAACGGTCTACTAGATATTACTATATTATGAAATAAGCATCCTAAATCTGTGAATAATTCTAAAAATTCGAATTTTTTTTCACGCATAGGAAGACATGTTACAACTTTAATTTTTCCTATACCATGATTATATAATTCTTTAGTAAATATTGATAATGATAGTAATTCATCATTACAACTTTTTTCTTTTTTATTTATTGGCATACTAAGATTATATATATAACATACATCATTTGATATACCATAATTAATTGTTGGAAGATAATATTTATCTTCACCATCTATATACGCCTTAAAAGCGTAAGGTGTTTCTTTAAGTATTGGTTCTACATTTCTTTTATAAACTATATTTCCTTCTTTTGATGAATTTTCTAGAAAATCATCATTAATATAAAAGTTAATACGATTTTCAATAAATAAATTAGGGTTTGAAAAGTCCTCATAACAAGCGTTTGAAAAAAGTGATATAATTATTTTTCTTATATCAGAATTTGTACCTTTCAAATTATCATGTTCTAATACAATATCTATGTATGTCCTTAATTTATTTAATAATTCTTTCTTGTTTTTTATTATTAAAATTGGTACATCATTATATGTTCCAGTTAAACTAGTTTTTTCTAATGTATGGAATTTAATGAATATATCATCTAATTTAATTCCATCATTTGCGTCAGCTAAAAAGGCATCAAAAACAGTTTCTAGATTATCCATTTTGAGCTTTCTTTAGGGCATCACAAGCTGCTTGTTGCTCAGCCTCTTTTTTACTTTTAGCTATACCTCTACCATAAATGATATCATCAATTTTAACAACAACCGTAAATGTTTTATCATGTGAAGGTCCCGTTTCACTTACCACTTCATATTTTAAAACACGTTTATCAGTTTGAACCAACTCTTGTAATACTGATTTATAGTCTGTAAATAAATCTAGAGTTTTATCTTCTATTTTAGGTATTACTACTTTATATATGAACTTCCTTGCTTCATCTAATCCTTGATCTAGATATATTGCTCCTGTAAATGATTCGAAGATATCAGCTACTATTGCTTTTCTAGTCCTTCCACCATTTTCTTCTTCTCCATGACCCAATTTTAAATATTCGTTTAATCCAAGTTCCATCGCATATTCAAAATTCGCGTTTTCACAAACATAGCCACTTCTCAATTTTGTCATCGCACCTTCTTCATACTCAGTATTTTTATATAAATATTCACTTACGATTAACTCTAATACCGCGTCTCCTAAATACTCTAATCGCTCATATGATTCACAATCATTTTCATTCGCGTATGAAGTATGTGAAAATGCTCTTTCAAAAATTTTTATATTATTTGGTTTAATACCCAAATCATCTAGGATTTTCATACATATCACCTACTTGATATTATATCAAATAATGACTAAACATTGAATATTTATTTTACATTTTTTTGTAATTTTAGTATAATTATTTTGGTGATATAATGAAAAAGATATTAATCACACTCATTAACATGTATCAAAAAATACCTTTTAATACTCATAAGTACTGTAGATACACTCCTACATGTAGTGAGTATATGAAACAAGCTCTAGAAGAATATGGCTTTTTCAAAGGTTTAAAATTAGGTATTAAAAGATTATTAAGATGTAATCCATGGGGTGGATATGGATATGACCCCATTCCAAAGGAGGAATTAAAATGAAAAAATTTTTATTAACACTTTTACTTGGATCTATCTTTATAACTGGATGTAGTATCAAAAGAGACTCAATGGAAAATATAAATATATATACTACTTCATATCCAATTGAATATATAACTAAATCAATATATGGGACGCATAGCAAAGTATTAAGCATATATCCATATGGTATTAAGAATAATGAATATACATTAACTGATGAACATATTAAATTATACAGTGATGATGCCAAGTTATTTATTTTTAATGGTATCAGTAATGAAAAAGATTATGTATCTCAAATGATTGGTTATAATAAAAATTTAAAAATTATTGATAGTACTAAAAGTATCGATTATGAAAATGGTGAAGAAGAACTTTGGTTAAATCCATCTAATGTACTTATGATGGCAAAAAATATTAAAGAAGGACTAGATGAATATATATCTAATCAATATTTAAGAAACGATATTAAAACTAAATATGAAGATTTAAAACTAACTATTTCTAAATTAGAAGCTAAAATATATTTTATGGTTGAAACTGCTGATGATAAAAATATTATAGTTGCAGATGATACATTAAAATTCTTAGAAAAATATGGTTTTACTGTTTACTCTTTAGATGAAGACACAGTATTAGAAAAGACTAAAGAAACTATTAAAGGTTTAATAAATAAGAGTCATATTAATTATATATTTATGCTTAGTGATGAAAAATCAGATACTATAAAAGATTTTATAAATAAATATAAATTAGAACCTGTACTATTAAATGATTTATCAAATTTATCTGATAATGATAGAAAAAACAATAAAGATTATATAACTATTATGAACGATAATATAGACGCGTTAAGAAAAGAAATATATAACAATTAAAAAGCATCATAAGATGCTTTTTATTAGTTTAAATATTAAAAGAATTAAGGAAATTAAAAGAGCCATTTTAAAAAATAAAGAAAATATATCACATTTTTTATTAGCAATATTACTTATACTATCAGCAGATACCCAACCAGTATTATCAATTTCATACGGATGTTTAGTACCATATGAATTATATATATTAGTTATCTTAGATAATTTATTAGATACTTTTTTTACTATATTATTATCTAATGGACTTTCATAAACATTACCGGTTACCCTTACTAAATTACCTACACTATATTCAAGTTTAATAGGATCATCCATAGTCTTAAAAGTTAACATATCTGACTCCGTATAATTATCTGTATATTTTCTTCTAACTTTAATTATTAAATTATATTCATTATTAGGTGTTAAATTAGTAATAGTATCCCCTTCCAATTTTTTAAAATCACTTCCATCTAAAGAATATAGAATGTCACTTATTGGCAAATCAGTTTGATAAGATATAGTGACGCTATTCTTAGTTATATTAGTTATATTAAATTCTTTAATTGAAGCATATGGACTATTATATTTAATATAAGGTAATCTTCCATGTTTTTCCCAAGTATATACTTTTATATTATATTTGCTTCTATCGCCATTCAAAGAAACATAAGAATCTAAGACTTTGTCATCCCAAGCCTTAGTAGCTTCAATAACTATTCTTTCACCAACATAAATACCTACATGTCCTTCTAAATATAATATTTCACCAACTTCAATGTTTGTAAAATCATATGATATATCTTCACACAATTCAATCATACGATTCGCATTTACATCAGGTACACCATTCGCTTTATAAATAGCTCCACCATGTCCACCTATACTAAAATTAAATCCCCAAAGGATTGATTTAATTAGACACACACAGTCAAACAAATATATACCATCAATTTGTTGACCCCAACCTCCTAAATAGTATCTAGTGGGTATCTCATACGCGATTTTTTTAGCAATATAGGCAAATTCATAATTATCTATATTATCACCTCCACTATATTAGATGCAGGTAATATTAATGTAAAAAGTTATAACACACAAAAAAAAGTTAGCTAGCTAACTTTTATTTTTTTTGTATTAGTTTCATATTCAATTCGCTGAACCATAGTCAGTGAAAGCATTAAACACATCGTATAAGTACCACCATATGATAAGAATGGTAATGGGACACCAGTTAACGGTATAACTCCTAAAAGCCCTCCTAAATTTATGAATATATGCATAAATATACCTACAGCTACTCCTAAAGCAATATATCTTCCTCTTATAGTAGTTGCTTTAGCTGATATATTTAAAATTCTATATAAAATAAATAAGTATGGAATAAATACTAATCCTAAACTAGCAATTACACCCCATTCTTCACCTATAATAGCAAAGATACTATCAGTATGTGGTTCTGGTATATAAGAGTATTTTTGCTTACTTTTACCTATACCAAGTCCAAGTAGTCCACCATCATTAAAAGCTATATAAGCATTACAAACCTGATAACCACCTGTTGTATACTTACTACATGGATTAAAATAATCAAAACGTGCTAATTGGGCTTCTGATAAAATATATCCTCTACTTACTTTTAATCCAAGTAATCCAACCACTAAAGTTATTATAAGTATTTTAAAAATATTTACTTTTTCCCTATATAAGATAGGACTAAAAACTAACAATGCACCTACGATGCTTACAATAATAATTGCAGTACCTAAGTCTTTTTGTAAGAAAATCATTAAAGGTATTAAAAAACCAACAAATAGTAATATACCAATAATAATTTTATGTTCATCCTTACAATTAGGATTTTTAAGTTTATCATACCATTTTTCAAATAAGCAAGCTAGGCTAACTATAATAACAGGTTTAGCAAATTCACTTGGTTGAAATTGAAAACCACCTATTGATATCCAGTTTTGAGCTCCACGCTTCGCACTTTGAAAGAAACAAAATGCACAAAGTCCTAATACTATGGCATAGGCAATGGGCATTAATCCTTTATATGATTTAGTTGGAAATTTAAATAGAATAATAGAACCTATCAAAGAAAGAATTAATATAGCCATTTGTCTATAAAAATAGAAATATACACCTGCCCTATTAACTAAAACTGCTTCTCTACTTGATGAAGTAACAATATTCAAAAGACCAAAAACGAATAGAAAAAGTGAAACAAAAAGTAATCCCTTATCAATATTTTTTAATATCTTTTTCAATTACCTCACCTACCTTCTAATATATAATACCATAAAATGAATATTATTTAAATAGATAGACTTTTATATTAAACATTTTTACCCTAATTTAATAAAATATAATGAAAGGTGGGATAAAAATGTACTACTATGGTGGATATTCAGGATATGGTAATAGCTGTTGCCAAAATTATGGCTACCCAGTAGGTGGATACGGGAATGGCTATGGTGCAGCAATTATATTAGTATTATTTATTTTATTAGTTATAGTTATTGGTACACGCGCATTTTCAAATCAAGGAAGATAACCTTCCTTTTTTAAATGTATTTCAATACCTTTAAAACTAAATTATCCTTTTTAGTTTTCTTAATAATACCTACATATTTAAATTTACCAAATCCTCTTATAGAAAAGATATCCCCATCTTTTAATTGGTAACTTTTATTTGTTAAAACATTATAATTTAAAATAATATTTTTCTTAGATATTAAATTATCAATGTCATTTCGTTTTATATTGATTAATCTTGATATAACAGAATCAATTCTAGTACTACTAGAAACAAATTCTATATCCATATATTTTCTTTCATAATATGGTAAATCTATTTTTTTAATAGTTATACTATAATTACCAACCATTTTAAAATTTTCTAAAAAATAGTCTTCCATAGATGATAAAATATAAAAATAATATTTAGAATTATCTACTAAAATATCACCTATAACATTTTCATTAACTTGAAAATTATAAATAGATCCCATTATATCTGAATGTTTTAATTTGTTATAACATTCAATTTCAAAACATGTAACTTCTGGTTTTTTATTATATATAATTACTTTATCAGCATCTTCAATTACTTCATATATTTCATATTTTAAAGATGCTTTTTTAAGTATATTAATAATTTCTAAAGATATATTTCTATTAATAAAACCAGTGTATCCTATTTTTTTAAAACGTTCCACTTCTTTTTCAATTTTATATTTATCAGTGCGCATAAAACCACCTAATTAATTTTAACATATTTAAAAAAAGATTTCTATTTTAAGAAATCTTTTATTCTTTTAAAGAAAGAGTCATTATTCTCAATTTTATCTAACTCTTCATATAATTTTTTTTGTTCTTTAGTTAATTTAGTAGGAATTTTGATATCTAAAATAACATACATATCTCCCTTACCATAACTGTTAGGGTCTTCTAACCCTTTACCTTTAAGACGCATCTTATCATTAGGACTAGTTCCAGCAGGTATTGTTAAAGTAACATTACCATATAATGTCGGAATATCTTTTTTACATCCTAATACTGCTTCCGGAACTGTAAGTGGTAAAGTAAGATATATATTTTTACCATCTCTATCAAATATAGGATGATCTTTAACAATAAACTCTAAATATAGATCCCCATTAGGTCCACCATTATATCCGGCTTCTCCTTTAGATGGAACTCTAAGTTGATTCCCATTATCTACACCAGCTGGTATTTTAACTTCAATAGTCTTATGAGTTTTAACTTTACCTTTACCATTACAATAAGTACATGTCGTTTTATACGTTACACCTTTTCCATTACAGTCAGGACAAGTAGTTCTAGTCATATAAGCACCTAAAATAGTTCTTTGTTCTACTGTAACTACACCACTACCATGACATTTAGAACATGTAACTTCACCAGTTCCACCTAATCCATTACAACGGCTACAATTATCCATTACATCTAATTCAATATCCTTTTTACATCCAAATGCGGCTTCTTCAAAAGTTAGATTCATTCTATATAAAGTATCTTTACCTTTACTTGGTCTAGAACCTCCTCTAGAAAATCCTCCAAATCCTCCAAAGCCACCGCCAAATATTTCAGAAAATATATCTGAAAAATCGAAGTCAGAGAAATCATATCCTGCTCCACCATTCATATTATCAAATGCAGCATGGCCATATTGATCGTATTGACGACGTTTACTCTCGTCAGAAAGTACAGAATATGCTTCTTCTGCTTCTTTAAACTTTGCAGGGGCATCCGGATCTTTATTTATATCTGGGTGATATTTTTTAGCTAGTTTTCTGAATGCTGATTTAATTTCATCTTGACTAGCTGTTTTACTAACACCAAGTACCTCATAATAATCTTTTTTCATTTTATTCACCTTCTACTTCATGATATGTTTTAACAAATTCTTCTAATAATTCCTCAAACATATTGATTGCTGATTCAAATACTAAAGTTTTACTTAAATCACAACCCGTATCTTTTAGTAGCTCCAACGGAGACTTTTTAGAACCACTACTTAGGAAGTTTATATATCTATCACGAGCACTTAAATCACCAGATAATATATCAGTAACTATCTTAGATGCACATGATAAGCCTATCGCATATTTATATACATAGAAATTATAATAGAAATGTGGTATTCTCATCCATTCATATTTAATAAGTTCATCAACACAAACTTCTTCACCAAAATATTTTTTATTTAAGTCATAATATATATCTGACATTGCTTCGCCTGTTAAAACTTCACCTGCTTCTTTTTTCTCATGAATAATTTTTTCAAATTCAGCAAACATAGTTTGTCTATATATTGTACTTTTATATAAACCTAATAGTTCACTTAAAATAGATAATTTTTCTTCACTGCTTTTACTTACTTTAAGCATATACTTAGCAAGTAATAACTCATTTACTGTAGAAGCTACTTCCGCAACAAATATTTTGTAATCACCTGTTTGATATGGATTATTAGTTCTAGTTAAATAACTATGCATAGAATGACCTAATTCATGTGCAAGTGTAGAAACATCATTATACTTACCTTCATAATTTAAAAGTACAAATGGTTTAGTATCATATACTCCACCACTATATGCCCCTCCTCTTTTACCATCATTAGGATATATATCTATCCAATGCTCTGTGAAGGCTTTTTCTAAATTTTTTGTATAATCAGTACCCAATACCTCAGTAGCTTTTAATACTATCTCTTTTGCTTCATCAAATGAATATTTTTTATCATCTTGTTTAACTACATTAACATATGTATCATATAAATGTAATTCGTCTATTCCAAGCATTTTTCTTTTTTCTTCATAATATTTAAATAATACATCTAGATGTTTAGATATCGTATCAATCAAATTATCATAAATTAAAGGATCTATTTCCTCATTAAATAATGACGCTTCAAGACTTGATTTATATCCTCTTAATTTAGCTAATGTTGTAAGAACCTCTACATTACCATTCATCATAGAAGAAATACTATTAATATATCCACTATAAGTACTAAGTAATTTTTCAAAAGCTTGTTTTCTAACTTCTCTATCTTTGCTTGTCAAATAAATACTATAATTACTTTCAGTAAGTTCTACTTCCTTACCATCTACTATAATATTACCGAACTTTATATCAGAATCAGTAAGATATGTATAATTATCTTCTACATTGCTAAATATATTAGACATACTAGATAAAATACGTTCCTCTGCCTCACTTAAAGTATGTGGCTTATATCTAAAAATTTCTTTAAATAGTTTATCATAATTTGAAAGTTTAGGCTCTTCTTTATAGTACTTAAGGATTAAATCATAATCATATTTAAGTAATGTTGGCGAAACATAACTTGTATATTCACCATATTTAGAATATAAATCTTTAGCTTCACCATACATCTTTTGATATTTACTACATGTAGTATCAGCATCATTATTCATGTGAGCATAAGTATATAATTTTTCTACTATACGGCCTAACTTTTCATCAAGTTCCATAAATTCCAATAATCTTTTTGAACTTTCCATTAAATCAGTATAGTCTTTTAATTTTTCTATTTCTTTTAATATATTCTTATACTCTTTATACCATTCTTCATCAGTTTTATATATACTAGTTAAATCCCATTTGAAATTTTTATTGATTTCACTTCTTTTCATATAGTCTCCTTAATAAGAAAGTTCTAGTCACCTAGAACTTAATTTTATTTTTCTTCAAATTCAGCATCTTTGATATTATCATCTTTTTTATCTTCAGTTGAAGATGATTCTTCAGCGTTTGCTTGATTTGCTTTAGCAGCTTCTTCATAAACTTTAGTAGCTAAAGCCATAGCAACTTCGTTTAATTCATCTTTCTTCTTATTGATATCTTCAGTTGAATCTTTTTCACATACTTCTTTTAATTCTTTAATTAAAGTTTCTGCTTTTTCTTTATCTTTAGAATCTACTTTATCGCCTAAATCTTTAATAGCTTTTTCAGTAGCATTAATTAATTGTTCAGATTCATTTCTAGCATCTACTAATGCTTTTCTTTTTTCATCTTCTTCTTTATTCTTTTCTGCTTCTTTAACCATTCTATCGATTTCTTCATCTGATAAATTAGTTGAAGATGTAATTGTAATAGATTGTTCTTTGTTTGTACCTAAATCTTTAGCTTTAACATTTACGATACCATTAGCATCTATATCAAATGTAACTTCAATTTGTGGTACTCCTCTTGGTGCTGGTGGGATATTAGTTAATTGGAATCTTCCTAATGTCTTATTATCAGCAGCCATTGGTCTTTCACCTTGTAAGATATGAATATCTACGGCTGGTTGATTATCAGCAGCAGTTGAGAATACTTGTGATTTAGAAGTTGGAATAGTTGTGTTTCTTGGAATTAATACAGTTGATACTCCACCTAATGTTTCAATACCAAGTGATAATGGTGTAACATCTAGTAATACTACATCATTAACATCTCCTGTTAATACACCACCTTGAATAGCTGCACCCATAGCAACTACTTCATCTGGGTTAACTTCTTTAGATGGTTCCTTACCTAATTCATTTTTAACTAATTCTTGTACACATGGAACACGTGTAGAACCACCTACTAATAATACTTTATCAATATCAGATGCTTTTAATTTTGCATCAGATAAAGCATCACGAACTGGTTTTCTTGTACTTTCTACTAAATCATGAATTAAATCTTCAAATTTAGCTTTTGTTAAATTCATATTTAAATGAACTGGTTCTTTATCATCATTTTGTGAAATAAATGGTAAAGATATTTCAGTAGAACTCATTCCTGATAAATCTTTCTTAGCTTTTTCAGCTGCTTCTTTAATTCTTTGCATTGCCATTTTATCTTTAGATAAATCAATACCATTATCCTTTTTGAATTCTTCTACTAAGTAGTCCATAACTTTTTCATCAAAGTCATCACCACCTAAATGGTTATTACCTGCAGTTGATAAAACTTCAAATACACCATCACCAAGTTCTAGGATTGAAACATCGAATGTTCCTCCACCTAAATCGTATACTAATACTTTTTCAGATTTTTCTTGTTTATCAAGTCCATATGCCAAAGCAGCAGCTGTTGGTTCATTTATAATTCTTTCAACTTCAAGTCCTGCAATTTTACCTGCATTTTTAGTAGCTTGACGTTGAGCATCATTAAAGTATGCTGGAACTGTAATAACAGCTTTTGTAACTGTCTCACCTAAATAAGCTTCTGCAGTCTTCTTCAAATCAGATAAGATCATTGCAGAAATTTCTTCTGGTGAATATTCTTTACCATTTGCTTTAACTTTTTCTGCAGTACCCATTTTTCTTTTAATTGATGAAATTGTATCTTTATTAGTGATAGCTTGGTTTTTAGCCTTTGCACCTACTATAATTTCACCATTTTTAAACGCAACTACTGATGGAGTAGTTCTCATACCTTCTGGATTAGCAATTACTTTAGCTTCTCCACCTTCAAAGATTGATACACAACTATTTGTTGTACCTAAGTCAATACCTATTATTTTACTCATATTATCTCTCCTATTCTGAAACTTTAACCATTGCTGGTCTAATAACTTTATCTTTTAATAAATAACCTTTTTGCAATACTTCCAAAACCATTCCAGGTTCAACGCCATCAATGTGTTCTGTTAATACTGCTTGATGATAAGTAGGATCAAATGGTTTATTAAATCCATCGATTGCCTTAACATCATATTTATTTAAAACGTTTATGATATTAGCATAAATCATTTTAAAACCTTCTAAATATTTTAAGATAGCCTCATCTTCTACTTTAACATTAATTGCTCTTTCAAAACTATCTACATTTGGAATTAATTCCATTACGATATCTTCATTTGCGTATTTAAGCATTTTAACTACTTCATCATCTTTTCTTTTACGGTAATTAATTAAATCAGCTTGACTGCGCATCAAAGAATCTTGTAATTCTTTTATATGTTCAGATGCTTCTTTAAAATTAGTTGTAACTTCATTTAAAGAAGATTCTAATTCTTTTATTTTTTTATTATCCATATAATTTTCTTTATTTATTTTTTTCTTTTGAGGTTCTTTTCCTTTTTCCACAGTACACCTACTTTTCTAAATTTTCTAGTATGTAATTAAGCAATGTTGTTGCTCTTGCATATTCCATTCTCTTAGGCCCTATAAGCGCTATAGTACCTTCTTCTCCATTTAATGTATAATGTGTTTTTATAATTGACACATCATCATCAAATTCTGATTCACTACCTATATATATATTTACACCATTTTTATCTTCTTTTATACTAGAAACCATATCTTTATCTTCAAATTTAGATACAATTTCACGTATCTTTTTAGTATCATCAAATTCTGGTTGCATTAATATATTTTTAGTACCACTCATTCTTATGATTGGATCTGCAGTGAAATCTGAAAATGCGCTATAAAATGCATTATATAATACTTCATGTTGACGTACATATTTACCAATTATTGGTTTTACCTCATATTCTAATAAAGCATTAACTTGATCAATTGGTGTTCCTACAATCAATTTGTTAATCAAATCTACTGTTTGCTTTATTTCTGAAGCATCAACATTTTCTTCCAAAGTTATATTTTTATTTTCAACATGGTTTTTATCTGTAACTATAATTGCGACTAATGAATTAGCAGAAATTGGTACAGCTTCTACCTTAATAACTTTGTTTTCTTTTGAAGTATCACCTAAAAGTACACATGTATAATTAGTAAGTTCAGATATGATTTCCATACTTTTAGAAATAGCATCACTTAATACTAATGATTTATTTCTAAATACAGTTTGTAATTTTAACATATCTTCTCCGCTTAATTCTTTTGGTTTCATTATATTATCAACATAATAACGATATCCTTCATCAGAAGGAACTCTTCCAGATGATGTATGAGTTTTTTCTAGAAAATTTAAATCTTCTAGGATACCCATTTCGTTTCTAATTGTTGCAGATGAACAATTAAGTGCATCACATAATGATTTTGAACTAACCGGTTTTACATTTTTAATGTATTCTTCAATTATCATTTTTAATAATTCTTCTTGCCTTTTAGTTAACATTACTTCACCTCTTTAGCACTCTACTTTTTTGAATGCTAAATTAATTATACTATGGTATTTTAGCAATGTCAATAGCAGAGTGCTAAAAAAATAAAAAGACGTAAATTAACGTCTATTTAATATTTCATCGATTGCCCACCAAGATAATAATGCACACTTTTTTCTATTTGGTTGGTTTGCTATATCAGAATACACTAATGCTTCTTCTAGCTTATCAGGATCATATTCTAAATTATTAATCATATTACTAAAATTTGTAATTACTTCTTTAGCATCATCCACTTTTTTTCCTTTTATAACTTCAGTCATAATAGATGCAGATGATGTACATATAGCACATGCCTCTCCATCAAATCTAACATCTTCAATAATATCATTTTTAATAAGCGCTTGAACTGTAACGTGATCTATGCAGCTTTCATTATCCATATCTGAAACTTGATATTCACTATTATCAACTAATCCTCTATTTTTTGGATTTTGATAATTATCTAGAATTATTTCTCTTTTCATATTCTGATCCATAGTACACCTCTTTTTTTAAATAAGTATACATCTTTTTTCTAAAAAAGAAAAGAGGTTAATTAGCCTCTACAATTAGTTTTATGGCAGTACGTTCTTCACCATCTACTAATATATCAGTAAACGCAGGAATACATATTAAATTTTTTCCAGTTGGTGCTACAAAACCTCTAGCAATTGCTATTGCCTTTACTGCTTGATTTAAAGCTCCAGCTCCTATTGCTTGTATTTCTACTACCCCTTTTTCTCTAAAAACATTAGCTAACGCTCCTGCTACTGAATTTGGATTTGATTTAGATCCGACTTTTAGTGTTTCCATAAACTCATTCCTTTCTAATTTAATATATGCTTTAAATATTTTTTTATAACAAAAAAATGTAGCATGAGCTACATTAATTATTTTTACTTAAAAGTTCTTTTACATCAACATTTCTAGTATGTAAAATTGGTTTCCAAGTAATATCTTTTTTAATCATACAAATAATATTAATTGGAATCCATGTCGCTATGAATAATGCGAATAAGAATACACTACTTAATACTTCACTTAATTTTTGTTTATTAATTTTATATACGAATATATTTGTAATAATTCCAATTACATACATAGCTAAGAAGAATACTATACCTGATGCAAATATATATGAGAATAAGTCGAATAATTCAACACCTAAATATTTAAACTCTAATAATACGAAAGATAAGATAGTTGCAACTACTTGCATTATTGGAGCTGCAAACATCATAAACATATCTAAAGAACTCATATTATTATTAATAACAGCGTTTTTAATTAATCTAGAACCATATATTCTAAAGTTTTGTAAGCATCCTTTTGACCAACGTTTTCTTTGATTCCATGAATCTTTAAACTTAATTGGATGTTCATCATATGTAATAGCCTTTTCAACATATGCTATTTTTTCTCCATTTAATGAACATTGCGCTGCGAATTCAGAATCTTCTGTTAATGTTAAAGGATTAAATCCATACTTTTCAATTACAGTCTTTTTAATAACAAATCCTGTACCATTAATTGTAGAAGAAAGTCCCATATTCATACGTGCTTTATTGAAGAAGAAATTTTGCATATAGTAAAATAAACTATAACTACCACTTAACCAGTTATCGGTAGCATTTTTACTATCTCTATTACCTTCAGCTACATTAAATCCAGATAACATTGCATTATTCATTTCTTTTAAGAAATTAGGATCAACTATATTATCTGCATCAAATATTGCAAAAGCATCAAAATCATTATTTCCTTCAAATTTTCCAAATATGTGTTTTAATACTTCACCTTTTGTTTTAACTGGAATTTCACAAGGAATAATTGACGCACCATATTTTTTAGATACAGCAGCAGTATTATCTGTACAGTTATTAGGTACTACAAATATTTTATATGAATCTTTTGGATAATTTTGATTTTTTAAACTTTTGATTAGATTTCCAATTACTTGTGCTTCATTTCTAGCAGCAATAATAATTGCGAATCTAGTTTTAGCTTTATGATTAGATATTCTTTTAGAACCTTTTTTAGAAAATCCAAAGAAGCCAGTTACTAAAAAGAATAAACCATAAGTTAAAGTTATATAGAATACGATATAATATATTACTTTTATCATACAATACTTCACCTCACAAAAAATTATTGCCAGCAAGCTGGAAATAATCGCTATATACATTTTACTACTTATTTAATATAAATGCAAATTTTTTGATATTTTGCATAATTATAATTTTTTTTAATTTTTATATTGACTTTAATATGATTTATAGTATAATTAAAAGTGCCTACTATTTTTGCAGGTGTAGTTCAATGGTAGAATAAGAGCCTTCCAAGCTCCTGACGTGGGTCCGATTCCCATCACCTGCTCCATTTGTATTTTAACTAGTCTTATGACTAGTTTTTTTTGCAAAACTGTCAGAAAAATAGAAATATCCGAACTTCAAGGTATTTAAAAAGATTTACACAAAAAAAGTTAAGGAACCCTAACTTTTTTATTATAACCACTATTTTAAGTTTTTTCTTCTTCTTACTTCTTTTTTATAAGCTTTACCTAACGAAGTATTTGAATTAGTTGCGTATCTTCCTATGACTTGTTCAGCAAAATCTAATCCATATGGTGAAAAATTAATCATAACTTGACCAAGTAAAGAAATACTAATATTAGAATGTCCTTGATCAGCTACGATTTTTTTAATGTCATCCATCGAAACACCATTCGCTAATTTTTCCATTATATCTCCGGCTTCTTCTCTTGATTGTAATTCTTCTAGTATATAATAATCTTCTATTTCACCAGCAAGACGTATAAGGCCTACAATTGCTTGAGTCCAATTTTCTTTTTCTTCTGTTTTACAGTAAACAGCATATTTTGACATCTTTTCAATATATTGATTTGCCATCATGCTATCATATACACCATCTTTTGTTATACATAATAACTTTGTCATTTTCATATCTCTAATGGCGTTTTCAGCAGTTACAGCTGTTAATCTTTGTACTAGTTCCTCAACAGTAGCAGGTTCTTCTTCGGCATGTGAAGATTCACTTATTTTTTTCTTATGTTCATCCCTAGTACATCCACATATAGCTAAATACGCTGAATCATATGTAACATCAGAAGAGTGTAATTCTACACCATTAAATTTACAAAACATATGGTTACCCTTTTTTTCTTCTTCCAATAGTTTTCCTACAACTTGGTCTATGCTGTCACCAAAATTTACTTCCATCTCTTTTTCCATTATTATTCCCCCAAAAAAAGTTTATTTATATTATACATGATAGAGCAATCTATTGCAATGTTCTTAAGCAATTTTATATTATAAATATACTATTTAAAAAAAGCCAGTTCTTAACTAGCTTTTTTTTGATATATTTTAGCAGGGTCTTTTTTTAACTCACTAACTGTTTTACCTAAATCTCTTATATTGTCATCATTAACTACTACAAGTCCATTTTTAATCGCATATGCAAAATTTATAAAATCTATCTTAACATATCCATGTTTAAACTGATTATAAACATATACATCAGTTTTATCTTTACCTCTTATAGTAACCATACAAAAATATTTTTTCTCACCATTAATTACTTTATAACAATCTCTAAAACGTATTCTTCCTGTATTTTGACAGAAATTAAAATCCGCTAATCCGAAGAAATGTTCAAGTATAGTTTTATGATACCATTGTCTATCCATATAATCTATTTTATCATTTTCATATACCTCAATATTTTCTAATATAAATTTTATTTTTTCATCAAAGTCATCGGTCTGATTTATATCATGTTTCAAATTATATAAATATTCATCCGTATAATAGTTATCTGAAGATATATGACCCAACTTCCTATCCATAGATTCTTGTTCAAAACGTGAGATAATAGCCTTAGTTGGATTGTTTACTGACATACCATAATTTTTAGTAAACGCGCGCATCTTAATAAGGTACATATCCTCTTGTAAATCTAGTCTGTATACCCTGCCATCTTTTGCTTTTATTATATTATATACATGTGGTGTTCTATTACCTGGGTTAACTTCCTCCCTAGATATAATATCAACATCAAAAGCCTTTAATACATATTCAAGTATTTTGGCTGCTGACTTACATATTACCTTATTAGTTCTCATACATTCATTTAAAGTCATTTTATATTCACTTTGACGATACATTTCTATGCGTTTTTTAGAATTTCCAAATGGTTTATAACTTGTATCAAATGAAAATCTATTCGCCAAATCATAATATACATATCTAATTATCAAATCTTCTTCATGTATTTTTAAAACATCTAACTTTCTTTTTACTTCCTCTACATATTCATCAAGCATAAAATTCACCCTTTTTAAATAAATTTAAGTGATTATATCATAAATATATAAAGAAAAAAAGATAAATCTTATCTTTTTTTAATCAATTTTAAATTCTTCTATCATAAATTTAATAAATCTATCTTTTTCTTCAAATTGTGGGAAGTGCGCGGATTTTTCATATAATATAAATTCCTTTTTAGGCGCTTCTAATTCATTTAAATATTTTTCTGCCTGTGTAGGGGATGTTAGTCCATCATACTTACCCATTATAAAATATAGTGGAATATCTACTTTTGTAACTATTTCTGGCAATTGATTATTTAGAGTTTCTAAAAGAAGTTTATCAGAATATTTACTTGACGAGATAAGTAATTTAATATAATCATAGCCATTATATTCTGCAGATATTAAAAGACTTTCCATCCAATCTTTAGTCTCATTTATTCCCCTTGCGGCATATCCATATTTTCTTATTATACTTCTAGGTATAAACATTTTCCCTTCATGTACATCCTTAGAAATTCTATCTAATAGACCTAAATCTTTCAAATTACCTTTCGCGTATGCATCAGTATATAGCTTATTTAATGTTTCAATCTCTCCATCTTTAGAATATGATACTTGACCTATTCCTACATAAGCATCATATAATAATGGTTCTTTAAAAGCAGCTTGTAAAGCTATATATGTTCCATATGAATGTCCCATCAACACAATACTTTTAGGATTTAAATAATTTTGAATATATTTAGTTAACTCTATTAAATCTTCTACCATTACTTCAGATGATAAATCATATTTTTTAAAAGGGTTATATGATTTACCACTTCCTCTAGGGTCATAATTAACAACTACAAAGTTTTTTTCTAACTCATTTTGGTATTTTCTTATATATGGAATCTCAGATATCAAAGGGCCCCCAGGTACATTAATAATTACAGTACCATCATTATATCCTCTCATCATTACCTGTAATTTTGTAGAGTTAATATTTATAGCCCTATACTCATATATATGATTATTATAAACTCTTGGTGTATATGTGGGTTTAAAAAGCAAAAGTAAAATAATATATACAAATAGAAAAATTATCATCTTCTTATTCATAGTATCACCATATATATCATAACATAAAAATTAAAAGGAGCAAACTCCTTTTAATTAGTAAATGTTAAAGTTGCAGTATCAATAGGCAGATTAGAATAATTTTCATCTGTTAGATTAATTGTTCTTGTTGCTCCTGGTGCATTTGTAATTTCCAATGTTGATGTTTGAGTGGTTGATGTTGTACTTTGAACAGTATCATCAAATTCATGATTACCATCTGAAGATAATTGCTTATAATAAATAGTAGGCGCAGAAGAAGTCGCATATGGAACATTTAAAAATACAGCATCTCCATTCGAATCAGTGGTAATTATACTACCATATTCTACTCCTGTACTATCAGTTCTTGAAAATGTTGCACCCACAATTGGTGTACCAGTAGTAGTTCCATCTTCAGTAACATGAAGTGTTAATGTACCATCTGCAGATATAGTAAAAGAATAAGTATCAGTTGAAGCATCAACAGTAATACTGCTAGGATTTATTGTTGTATTTTCATAACCTGTTACTTCCGCTGTGATTGTATAAGTATCGTTTATAAGTTCGCCTGTACCAACTCCGTTTTGAATGTTAATTATCTTTGCCATAATAACAATTCCCCTCTTTCTATTGGCAGATTATAATAATAATCAGTTAATAAAAAAGTGATAGAATTATTTGTAAGCATTGAATGTTCAAACATAAATATATAAGTATCATTTCTATTTATATATAGTCCTTTTATTAATGTTTCATTTAAAAAGGTAGCAACCACTTTATAAGCAGCGCCTATTTTCAAACAAATATTTAATATGCCATCATAAGTTAATCCTTCATAAATTAAATTATTCATATTATCGTATACTCTTACAAAAGCTTGAAAAGATGAATTATAGCCTAAACCACAAAATTTTAAATATACATTTTTCATACTATCACCTTTCACTTTAATATATGCAGTACTGAAATTAAGAATTATAATTTTAGACCATTAAAAAGAAACTAAGCTTCTTTTTTCTTAGTTTCTTTTTTTTCTTCTTCTAAAATACCATAATGTATTCTTACAGCTTTATCAATTTCTTCATAGATTTTAGGATTATCTTTTAAATACTTAGCAGCGTTTTCTTTACCTTGTCCGATTTTTTCACCTTTATAAGCATACCAAGCACCACTCTTTTCCATAATATGCGCTTCACTTGCAAGATCTACTAATTCGCCAGCTTTAGATATTCCTACTCCATACATGATATCAACTTCACATGTTTTAAATGGAGGAGCAACTTTATTTTTAACAACTTTAATATTTGTTTTATTACCAATAACATTACTTCCATCTTTAATAGCTTCTGCCCTTCTTATTTCTAATCTTACTGAAGAATAGAATTTAAGTGCACGTCCTCCTGGAGTAACTTCTGGATTACCAAACATAACTCCTACTTTTTCTCTTAATTGATTTATAAATATTGCAATTGTATTTGTTTTTGAAATAGTTGCAGCTAAACTACGTAATGCTTGAGACATCATACGTGCTTGTAAAGCCACGTGAGTATCTCCTATTTCTCCTTCAATTTCTTCTTTTGGTACTAATGCAGCTACTGAGTCAATTACAATTACACTAATAGCTCCACTAGCAACTAATGCTCTACAAATTTCTAGAGCTTGTTCTCCATTATCTGGTTGTGAAAGTAAAAGTTCATCTGTATTTACACCAATTTTAGCTGCATATGTAGGATCTAGAGCATGTTCTGCATCAATAAACGCAACACGTCCTCCTAATTTTTGTGCTTCGGCAATTGCATGTAATGCGAATGTAGTTTTACCAGAAGATTCTGGTCCATATATTTCTATAATTCTTCCTTTAGGATATCCTCCGATTCCTAATGCAACGTCAAGCGCTAAAGAACCACTTGGGATTGCTTCTATTTTTTGGTGTTCAGTACTTCCTAATTTCATTATTGAACCTTTACCAAATTGTTTTTCTATATCCATTAATACTTGATCTAATGTTTTATTGTCTTTCATATATTCCTCCTAATGTACAATTTCATTATATATAAATTAAAAACGAATGTCAATACTTTTTGCGAAAGTTTGTTCGTTTTTTATCACCTCCTATAATTATTATACAATTTCTATTATCAATATCCTTTAAAATAAAAGAACATTTATTAAAAATGTTCTTAAAATAAGCTAAGTTGATTAGATTCAGGTAAATCACCTAATATATTATTAGCCTTCATATAATTAATTATTGTATTGGAAATTGAAGTACGTTTAGATAAATCTTCTATACTCATAAATGGAGATTTATCTCTTTCTTTAATTATACTAGCAGCAACTGCACCACCTAGTCCATCAATTGCACTAAAAGGAATTATTAAACTTTTCTCATCTTCTGTAATTTTAAAATGAGAAGCATCAGATGTCTTAATATCGACATTCTTAAATGTAAATCCTCTAGCTACCATTTCTAAGCAAGAATATAGTGTATCACAAATTTCTGCTTCCTTATTTGAAGCTTTTTTAGTTGCAATTTTTTCTTCCAATTCATCAATACGTGCCCTAATTGCATCTTCACCCTTTATCATAGAAGCAATATCAAATTGTTCACAACGTATAGAAAAGTATGCTGCATAATAATATATCGGTTTATGAACTTTAAACCACGCGATTCTAAACGCTGATGTTACATATGCAGTTGCATGGGCTTTAGGGAACATATACTTTATCTTTTGACATGAATCAATATACCAATCCGGAATGTTTGCTTCACGCATTTCATTCGCAAAGCCTTCCCATGTAGCTGGATCTTTAGAGGCTTTGCCCTTACGAACAAATTCCATTATTTTAAATGCTTTGGCTGGTTTCATACCCCATTGCATCAAATTAACCATGATATCATCACGACATCCAATGACATCTTTAAATGGAACTTTAATGTTTCCATTACTATCAGGTGTACATAAATCTCTAGCATTACCAAGCCATACATCAGTTCCGTGTGAAAGACCTGAAATTTTAATTAATTCTGCAAATGTAGTTGGTTTAGTCTCTTCAAGCATTCCAAGTAAGAATGAAGTACCAAATTCAGGAACTCCAAGTGTACCTGTAGGGCAGTATTTTCTACCATCTTTAGATACTCCTCTAAGTCTATCTTTAGTAACTCCTAATACTTCTGGACCTGTAAATATTTTCATAGTATCTAAATCTCCTAAGTCAATCTTAGTGACATCAATACCAGATAGGTCTTGTAACATTTTAAGTACCGTAGGATCATCGTGACCAAGTATATCCAGTTTTAATAAATCTGCATCGATAGCGTGATAATCAAAGTGTGTAGTTCTCCAAGGAACTGTAGGGTCATCTGCCGGGAATTGGAATGGTGTAAAGTCCCATACATCTTTATAGCCTGGAACTACTACTATTCCACCTGGGTGTTGTCCTGTTGTTCTTTTAACTCCTGTACATCCAATTGCGATTCTTTCAACTTCTGCATTACGTTTAAAAGATTTAACAATTCCTTTTTTCTTTAAATCATCTTTAGAAGGAATTGAAAGTCCATAGCTTTGTGTTTCTATATATAAACTGTTGTATATCTCTTCTTCATAATAACCTAATGCATAACCTACTGCAGTTTTATCCGCTACAGTACCAATTGTACCTGCTCTATATACATTATCTTCACCAAACAAAACTTTCGTATATTCATGTGCTGAAGCTTGATTATCACCACTGAAGTTAAGGTCTATATCTGGAACCTTATCAGCATTGAATCCTAAGAATGTAGCGAACGGCATATCATTACCTTGATGTACCATTAAAGTACCACATTTTGGACAGTCCTTATTAGGAAGATCATAACCAGAAGAATATTCTTCAGTATATTTTCTTCCATCATCAAATTCAAAACTACTATACTGACATTTTGGACAATAATAATGTGGAGGAAGTCCATTACACTCTGTAATACCCATCATAGAGGCTACGAAAGAAGAACCTACAGAACCTCTGGAACCTACTAGATATCCATCATCATTTGAATGCTTAACTAATTTTTGAGCAATCAAATATATAACGTCAAAGCCACCACCTATAATACCACCAAGTCCTGCTTTGGCATCACTTATAGCTTTTTCTTCTTCTAAAGTAGAATCTTCTCTCATTAATTTTTCTTTTAAAAGATTTACTACTCCATCATAACCAGACATTATAACTTCATGTAATCTTTGACTAAACACATCATCTATATTGGTTATACCTTCTAATTTTAATTTATCTTCTACTAAGCCTAAAATCTTATCACCATAAAATTCTTGAGCAATACGTTCTTCTATCATTCTTGGTAGTGGATTTCCATACATACTATGTGCTTTATCAAATACCAAGTCTCTACAAATTTCTTGTGAATCTGGAATAATTGGTGAGAATGGTTTATCTGGATATATTACTACTTCCAAAACATCTACCATATCACATATTTTATTAGTATTTGTAACAACTATTTCATATGCTAAATCATCATCTTCTAAGAATACGAAATTATCAAGCATTTCTTTAGTAGTTTTAAAATATTGATTTGGAATATGACCAAGTGTTGGTTTCTCTGTTACATTATAATATTTAAATCCTTCTTTAAATGTATATATAACTTCATCATTTTTTCTAAAACTAACTAATATTTTAGAAGATTCTAAATTTCTTAAAGATGTAGATATTGCAGTTTCTATATCAAAATCTTTAGTAAAGAATATTTCTTCTTCTTTCGTTTTAGAAGGAACATATAAATTCATTAAATTATTTAAAGTAATAGGAATAGATTTAATATTTGAAAGTGCATAAATATATTTTAATACTTTAATATCAATAGCACTTAATTCATCATGTTTTTTAACTAGTTTATCGATATTTACATTATTAATATTATATTTAGATTCTCCTCTTAAATATCTAGCTAGAGGGTGTCTTCCTTTACCTGGTACATTTTGATTTACGATTATTTCTCTTGAAATCAAATCTTCAGGTTCAATATTATGAACGTCTCCTGTAGCTACTACTAATTTACCTATCTCTTTAGCACATCTAATTATTTTCTTTATTGCATATTCTAAATCTTCTTCATTATTAATATCATGTCTTAATAATAAATGTCTATAGTTTTCCAATGGTTGAACTTCTATATAATCATAAAATTCCATAGCTTTTTTTAAATCAGCATCACATCTTGTTAAAGCAATATCAAAAATTTCGCCATTTAAGCAAGCTGAGCCGATAAGTAATCCAGCCCTATTTTCCTCTACTAATCTTCTTGGAATTCTAGCGTTTTTCTCTAAAAAGTTACTATTTGCATAACTAATTATTTTAAATAGATTTTTTAATCCTTCCATATTTTTTGCAATTAAAGTTATATGTCTTCCATATGAATAGATATTAGCTATATTTTCATCAAATGTTTTAGAAGGAATATTTTCATACATTTGTAAGCAATCATTCTTACACCATTTATACTTCCATACGAATTTTTTATTTCCATATTTTAAAAATGGCATTACATCTTCAGATACTTCTTCATCTTCTTTAATTTCTCTTACATAGTTTTTATAAGTACATAATGTATCTATTTTTTCTTTTAATTTATGATCATTTGTAAATATTATATCTTCAAGTAGACTAAGTTTATTTAAATCACTTATTTTTTCTATACCTTTAATTTGTTTTAACATTTTAATAAAGATATATCCTGTATTTTCAGCATCGACATCGGCACCATGGTGTTCACCAACATAAATGCTTATTCTAATACTATCAAATTGATTATAATTAATATCTACTTCATTTAACGCTGGATGTAGATCAATATCATAAGTAATTTCCTCTCCATCAAATGGAATTACTTTAATATTTGCTTTATCTGATTTACTAGCCAAGTGTTTAACACTTAAATAAACATCTTTATCATTTTTATTTAGAATGGATTCATCATTAACTAAAATATCTTTAATACTGTTTTTAGCACCACTATCTAATTTATAGTTTTTAATTTGTGTATCATCATCTTCTTCATCAGCTTCACCAGTATCAACCCCATAAAACTTACCTAATGCTTTTAAACTATGTTTTTTTAAGTCTCTATTAATTACTCTAGAAAGCATTAATGTATCTATAATTGGATTTTCTAATTTACCTAAATCATATTTAAAATATGCCATATCAAGTATATTTTTATCGAATCTAGCATTATGCGCAACTAATGGTAAATTGCCAATCCATTCTTTGAATTTTTTAGTTACTTCTTCTTCATTAGGTGCATCTTTAACATCATCATCTGAAATATCAGTAACCGCTGTGATAGCTTCATCAATGTGATGTCCTGGGTTAATTAAATAGTCAAATCTGTCTAATATTTCTCCATCTTTTATTTTAACTGCACCAAGTTCTATCATAGAATCAGAAAGTCCTGGATTAAATCCTGTTGTTTCTGTATCGAATATAACATACGTATTATCGATAGGATCATCACTTGGATTAAAACATACATTTAATGTTGATTCTGTCATTTCAAGTTCTACACCATACAAAGCTTTAAATGGCTTATAATCATCTAATGCTTTTTTAGCATTTTCTAACTCTTTTGTTAAATCTTCACTTTCACCAGATTCTTTTATTTTATTTTCTATTTCTTCAATCTTTGCTTTTAAAGCTTTTTTATTATTTTTATTGAAAGACGTTACTTCTCCAAATACATGTGGGAAAGATTGACAACAATCATGATCTGTTATAGCTATTCCTGGATGTCCAAATTCCATAGCTTTTTTAACTAGTTTTACCTCATCACACACTGAATCCATTTGACTCATCATTGTATGTGCATGTAATTCAACTCTTTTAGTATCTTCTAAATCAACACGTTTATTTAACTCTTTTTCAACTTCTTCTATATCTCTTGGATTTAAAACTAATTCATGAGAATATTGATCATCTTTAACATAACCCCTTATACGATACCAATTACCCTCTTTTATTTTTAATATTTTTTGATATTCATCATCTGATTTCGCGAACATCTTCATAAGCATAGAATCTGTATAATCAGTTACCTTTATTGTAGCTATTTTAAATCCATTTTTTGTTTCCATAACTTCTACACCAAATGGAGTTACTTCTAATATTACTGTATCTTCTTCTGTTAAAATATCTTTAATAGAATCTATATGTCCTTCTATATGTTTACCTAAAATACATCCTTCTTCTGTTTTACTTCTTCTGAATATTTTTTCTTTTTTAGGTTCTTCTACCGGTTTTATTTCTACATTTTCATATTTTTCAAATGATTTTTTAATTTTTTCTTCAAACTCTTTACTAAAATTATCATTAATTACTACACTTATATTTAATTTGCCAAATCCTATATGCATAAGATCTTTAGTAAGATTAGGTATTACACTACTAAGTTTATTTTTCTCAGCTACATTATCAACTTCTATTTTAATGTCTTCATCTATGATTATTTTATTATCTTTAAATAAGTCTATTAATGTATATTTAATACTATAAGTATCTAATAAATATTTATAGTATTCTATAATTAAATTTTTATCTATATTAGTAACTTTAAATGATGGTATGACATCATTATAACTACTATATGTATTTTCTAAGCTTTCTTTAAATACTTTATATACATCTAATGGTAATATATTATCTATTTCTATTATGAAACAATAACTATCTGTATTTTTATTACATAGTATTTTAACTAACTTTGCATCAGAAAAATATGATTTTATAGAATCATCTAATTCTAATTTATTAAGTAATTTTTCCATGTTACTTTCCATACTACCACCATTAATATGATACCATATTAAACTTACCATTTTCAAGTAAACAAATAAAAAAGATAGAATAAAATTCTATCATTTTCTCACATCTATATATTCACAGTTATTTGCAACTTGTAATTGTTGTTTAGTTCCCTCCGCATAAAATTTACCATCTGATAAATAACTTGCTTTAACTGTCTTATGATCTATCATAATAATAGTCCCAGATTTAGGAATTTCGCCTTCAATATCTAATTTTGAATCTCCATCTGCACAAACTTTACCATCACAGATAAAAACCATTGGATATGTAAGATCACATTTTTCATCCCACGTATATTTACCTACATATAGTTCTGCACTTCTTAAAACATTTTTAACTGATTCTTTAAATTTTTTTCTGTGTTCACTATCTATTAGCTTTCCTATTGATATAGTAATAAATATCCCTACGATTGATAAAAGTAAAATAATCGCGAGTAATTCAATCTTTGCATATGCTTTCTTCTTATTCTTCTTCATAAAGTTCTCCTACTCTATAATTATTATATATTAGGAAATAGTTATTTGTCAAAAGAAAAAAATATAACATATGTTATATTTTCTTTAAATAAAAAACAACTTTATTTTATTCAGCTTTATTATAAGCTTCTAAAACTTTATCTTCGAACATTTTTCTTGTCTCAGGATTAATTGGATGTGCAATGTCTCTATATTCACCTACACTAGTTTTTCTACTAGGCATAGCTACGAATAGACCATTATCGCCTTCAATGATTCTAATATCATGGATAGCAAAACAATCGTCTAATAATACAGATGCAATTCCTCTCATTCTTGAATCTTCTTTTTCGACTTTACGAATTGTAACTGATGTAATTTCCATAACTTTTCTCCTTCCGTATTATAAGTCAAGTATATCAAATATTTTTTAAAGTTTCAAGTATTAATATGTTATTTTAAGTATCTTTGTCATTATATCTTTATATGTAAATGATTTTACTTCATCTCTATCCTTTAATTTGACTAAAAATACATGTTCATAAGTTTTATCTATTCTAACTCTATAACTTTCATATTTATTTCTTCCAAGATTATATTTTAAAGTTGCTTCACATCCTAAATGAGCCTTTATATCACTTCTTATTTTTGATAATAACATAATATCTCCTATCTAGGATAGCCTATATACATAGTACCCTTTGTTTTAATTCCACCAATACCAGAACTACCATATTTAGTACTTTCTAGTATCTTTTTTAAATCGATATCTACTCCTACATCAGATAAACTCATCATACTAGCAATAATAGCAGGATCTATAGCATGAATATTTATTCTTTTAGGGCTGGAAGCAAAATTAGCCCCTGCCTTAATTAGTGATTCATAATTAGATTGACATGCTCCTGCGATGATAATTAATTTATCATGACTTTTTTCTTTTTTTCTAGCTTCTTTTATAGCCTCTTCAAAATAAATACTATTTTTATATTTATTATTACCATAATATGCATCATGACCAGTTATTACGATTATATTAGGCGAAAATTCATCTATCCATTCTTTAATATGATTTTTAATATCTTCTTCATTATCTATTATTCCTTTAGCCCATATATTCATTCTTTCATAATAGTCTAAACATCTTTTTAAATAATCCTTATCAGCATCGATATGAAGTATTTTACCTGGTAGATAAAAATAATCATCTCTATTTAGATTTACTTCTATCATTCTTTTTTCAAATTCATCATTTTCTAAATCTATTCCACTATATATTACTAAATCATCAATAGAAGAATCTGCCTCTAATCTTACATTAACCCCTTTTAAATAACATATATTATTGTCTATTTTTTGTATAACAAATACCAAATCATTATTATGAGACTTTCTAGTAACTTTATCCCCTATTTTAAAATCCATATCATCACCAATTAATTATATGAATTAAAAAAGAAGATATAACTATCTTCTATCTATAATTATCAATTAAACCTTTAACAAAATTTTCGGCGTTGTTCTTTCCTTTACTAGCTTCAACTGAATATCTAGCAAGTACTGTGTTATAACTAATTGTATCAAAAATATATTTCTTATAATTTTCAACACCATAGCTTTTAATATCGTTGCCTATTTGAGATAAATCTTTTATTTCTGTCAATGAATCAAAATATAATGTTTGATTATTAATATCCCCACTCCACATTTTGGCAGGTACACCTGTAACTAATTCTTTTAAAGATACACCATCATAATATAAATATACATTATGTTCTAAATAAGATAATTTATCAATACCATCTATACTATAATCACTATCAAAATATGGTAAGAATCCATTTCTAACAATATAATACCTATATGTATCTTCATTTTTTGGATCAACTTCTGGTAATTTTATATCAGTTTTAGGATTAGCTAAATATTTATTAAATCTTTCACCTCTATCAAGATAACGATTTTCAGTTGCTTGTTTTTCGGTTGAAATAGCTTCTTCATGTTTTTCCCTATTTAATTCTTCTGCTCTTTCAATTACACCAATCATATATTCATCGTGTTTACTAGATACTTTCAAACAAAGCGCGATTACACCAGCTACTGTTATAAAAAATATTCCAGAGAACATAAAAGTAGCTAAAGTTAATCCTGCTCCAAAAACAAGTGCCCAAACACTTAGCTTAGACTTGTCCTCAGCATCAGACTTTAATCGTTCTAAAGTTTTAAATTTTCTATCTCTAAACCATTGCTTATCACTGTTTTTATCTTTAAGTTCGTCTACATTTGGCATAAAATTTCCCCTTTCAATATAAAAAGTATTATAACATTTTCCTTATATATGTCAATAAAAAAGAAGATATTATCTTCTTATTATCTTTTAATTATATATACCATTCATTTTTTGACGACGTTTTATATCATCAAGTTCACGTTGACTAGCTGCTTGTCTACAAACTAATGCATAGATAAATTTTTTATATTCTTCCATTTCTTCTGAATATATTCTTACGTTCTTTAAAGCTTCATCCATTTCTTCTTTTGAAACTTCTTTTAATGATTCATAATATATACAATCAGTTCTATAAGATTCATAATTAATCTTTTCAAGAGGTAAACCAGTTATTGCTTCAACATAACCATTTCCATAGTCTATACCATATAAACCAATTCCTCTATTTGTAACACTATCATTTGCAACTCCATCATAAGATTCATCACGGTAATTAAATCTACAACATCTAAGTACACCATTTGAATACACACTAGTCATATCTGTTTTCAAATTTTCATTAGACCAGTTTATAAATTCATATGTTCTTTCACGAAATAATTTTTCTTGTTTCGGACTTAATAAACCTCTAATTTGTTCTTCTATATATCCGTACTCATTCATTATTTTATGTGCTTCATACCTTAAATTTTCTAAAGCTCTTTCATCAAGTTCCAAAGCGCCATTTTGTGTTTGTCTATTATAATCTCTTTTTAAATTAATAAATTCATACTCCTTCTTTTCTAACTCAGATAAGATAGAAGTCATATTCATTTTATATTGGCTTGCTTTTTCTTCTTTTTCTTTAGTTGATTTTTTAAATGAATCAAAATTTACTTTATAGTCTTCCTCATCAAAATTTGATTTACTAATTCTATTAAATTCTTCCATACGTCCTTTTGATTCTGCTTCTTTAATTTGATTATATCCTTTTTTTGCTAACAAAACAGAACCAGCTACAACTGCTAAATAAGCAAGAGGAGCCGCAAAAGCAAGTTCTAAAGTAAATGCACAAATCACAACAGCCCAAACTATTTTTGATGTCCCTTTACTTTTTAATTTATCAATATTGCTCATAATTACCTCCTATTTTCCAAATCTCTACAGGTTTTTCTAACCCATAAAACAAGTTGTTTTTCTTTCTCGCAGAAACGCTTATAGTAATCGTCACTCATTGAATCAATATATTTAAATTTATACATAGTTAATGAAACCTCAATTTTATCTGCTAATTCACGTAAACGTCCAGAAATTTGAAGATTAATAGGAGTTTTTATAATACCATCAGCTACATTTGATTCGATTAATTTCAACTTATTAATACTATCTTCAATTGTTTGTTGATCTAATTCCATCATTCTACTGTTAGACTCAGTTAAATAATTATCTTCATTACTAATAGCTTTTCCACCATTAATTTCAAAAATAAAACCTTTTATTTCTTCGATAAGATTTTCAAAATCCGTCATATCATTATCATCAAATTCAGGTAAAGAATGTCTTAGCATACTAAATAATTCAAGTAAAATTTTATTTAGTTCTGAAACTGCCAATTCTTTAGATTGCATTTTTTCCTTAACTGAAGTACTTTTATTCATAACTCCATTATTTGTTTTAACCAATTTATAAGCACGATCACGTGCGTTTTTTATATTTTCTGATATTTCTACATTTGGCATAAAAATTCCCCTTTCAATATAAAAAGTATTATATCATTTTACTTATATATGTCAATAAAAAAGAAGATATTATCTTCTTATTATATCTTCATAATTTGATACAGCTTTATCTATAATAGTATCCGCATAAGTTAAAAACATATCATTATTTTTTAAAGACTCATAATACTTACTTACGTCATACTTAGAAACCATATCAGTAGATTCATAACTTATAAATCCAAGTTTTGGTTTTTCTTCTCCAGTCAATAACATAGTATCAGTAACAACTTCTCTTAATACTCCATCATAATCAAATGCATATAAAGGACAATCATGTTCTTTTATTTTAACTAAAGAAAGTCCTTTACCAACCTTTTCTTTGTATGATATTCTCATTTTAAAAGAATCGACCAAATTAATTTTAATACAAGGATATTCTTCTATTTCATGTTTCTTTATAACTAATTTAGCTATTAAGTCTCTATATTCACCAATTGTATCTTCTATATATATTTTTTCTAAAAAACTTAAACATAAAGATTCTTCTTGTAATCTTTTTTCTAATAAAGTAATTTCTTCTTCTAATTCTCTAATTTTAGTTTCACAATAATTTAATGTCATTACTTCTTCTTTTAATGTTTTGCTTAAACTCATATTAATACCCCCTTAATAACTTCTAAAATTAACTATAGTGTTTTTAACTTTTTCTTTTGATTTGTTTTTTAAAACACATCTATAATTATATGCATGTGTAGTATCTTTGGATAACTCATCAAAAAAAGTTTCTACTTCTTCTTTTGATACAGGTTTAATCCATCTATAATAAAGAGCAGGCTCAAGTCTTTCACCATAACCTTCTAACACTTTAATATCTGTTAAAGCTTCTTTTAATTCTTTTCCATCAAATATCGCGTATATAGGATATTTCTTAGTATCTTCTTTAGTCTCTATTAAAGTCATTCCATGAGTCTCTTTAGTTACTTCCTTCATATATTTTATATTTATTGTATATATATCTTCTAAACACACTCTATAAAATGTTTCTGAAACAGGCTTTTCTAAAAATATCTCATTATATAAATTAGTAAGTTCATTTAATCTTTTTAAATACGCGAATTGTTCTGAAGGTGTTAAATGGATGAAATTCTTCTGCATATTTCTATTCAAATATTCAATATCATTTCTTAATGCTTCTTCATCCACACCTGCTGCAGATTTATATTTTTCTAAAATACTATTTAATTTTTTAAAACATCTACTCATATTAACCTCTTTTTAAGAATTTAGCTATAGTATCTGAATCACTTAAATATACTTTTTCTAAAGGTTCTCTTTCAGTCTTTTGTCTTTCATACATATTTAGTATTTTTTCTTCATACAATTTATAACTTTCATTATCTTCTAGTTTTCTTATAAAATCAGCTATTTCTTTTTCAGATACTTTAGTTTTACTATAATAACCTAAATCATCATCAGTAGATTCTTCATGTGATTTTAAAGGTATTCTAGTTACTAATTCTTTTAATATACCATTATCTACGTATCCATAAATATTATAAGCAACAGATTTTATTGATAAAGCCTCTGGTAAAGGTACTCCGATATAATTATCTGGACATTTAATAACATGACCCAAACACATTTTGTAAAACATATAATCGCCCCTTAATTACACATATTATATGGTTATATTACTATAAAGTCAAATTAAAAAGATATAACTTTGTTATATCTTTAAATACTTTCTTACAGCTCTTACAGAACCATACATACCAACTACCATACCAATTAAAATTAGTATACCAGATATCATATAAATAAATGGTTCTGGAATTATTAATTTTATAATTGATGAGAATAATTGACCATGTAATTTTGTATATAATGCGACATATCCATAACATGTAACTATTACTGGTATAATAGAACCTATGAATCCTAAGAATAATCCTTCAAATATAAAAGGTATTTTTATATTTATATTAGAAGCACCTACAAGTCTCATTATTTCAATTTCTCTTTTTCTAGAATCAATAGTTATTTTAATAGTATTTCTAATTAAGAACGCAGTGACTAGTATTAATGCAATTACAATTATTACAGTAACGTTTTTAATTATCTTAAATATAGATACTAATTCTTCTACCATTCCTTCTCCATATTCACATAAATTAACACCTTTAATTTTTGAAATAGTATCAGCAACTTCTTTGATATGTTCAATATTATTTACTTTAACTAAATATGTATCTTGTAATGGATTTTCATCATGTGTCCAATCTGACATAATGTTTTGATATGTATCAGAAGATTTCATCATATCTGAAGCTATTGTATCTTTACCTTTAAATTCAATTGATTCAACATATTCTATTTTATTAATTTCTTTATAAACATCTTTAATAGCTTTTTCATCTACATCTTTATTTAAAAATGTAACAATTGTAACATCATTTTCAATTTGTGAAGTAAAACTATTAACATTAGCAGATAAAATCATGGCTATAGCTACTACTAATAAAGTTATCGTAATACAAGAAATTGATGCGAGAGATAAAGATAAGTTTCTCCAGATTCCTCTTATAGAATCTCTTATATTTCTACCTAAAATTCTTAAAGCTTTCATTTAGTATACTCTCCTTCCGGATAGTCTTTTAATACTCTACCTGCACTTAATACAATAGTCCTTTTCTTATATTTATCTACTATATCAATATCATGAGTTACCATAATTACCGTAGTGCCTAATTTATGAACTTCTTCTATAACTTTCATAACTTCAAGACTAGTTTCAGGATCTAAGTTTCCTGTTGGTTCATCACAAATTAATAATTTTGGATTATTTACAATAGCTCTTGCAATCGCAACCCTTTGTTGTTCACCACCAGATAATTCTTTAGGATACATTTTTACTTTATTTTTAAGCCCTACAAGATCTAATGCTTTTATTACTCTTTCGTGAATTTCATCTTTAGAAAGACCAAATATTTCTAACGCAAATGCAACATTTTCATAAGCTGTTAATTTTTCTAATAATTTATAATCTTGGAATACTACACCTATTTTTCTCCTTATTTTATAAACTTTTCTATTAGGTAATTTACCTACATTTTCACCGCCTAATAAAATAGTTCCTTTAGTTGGTTTAATCTCTCTATAGAAAAGTTTTCCTAAAGTTGATTTACCACAACCTGTTTGACCTATTATGAATACAAATTCACCTTTTTCAATAGTAAGGTCTAGGTCTCTCAAGGCCGTAATACCAGTTTTATATGTATGTGTAACTCCTTTAACCCTAATTAAATCCATAATACCTCCTATATATTTACTGATTCATATGAATCGGTAATTAAAATAACCGCGTCCTTATCGATTTTTAATACACCATTTTTTAAATTAGTATATTCTGTAGTTGGTACAATACACATAATAACTTTTTTATTATGTCCTGTAAATCCACCTTTAACATCAATAATAGTAGTCGCGTATGCAAGATCATGCATAATATATTTTTCTACTTTTTTCTCTTCTGCTGTAATAATATAGAATGCTTTAGATGATGATATACCAAGTATTACCTTATCAGCTACAATACTTATAATATAAATAGATATAACTGAATATATAAATGAAGATATACCAAGTACAAATAAACTACATAGTATAATCATACCATCTGTTAAAAGCATCGCTGTACCTAATGTTTTTTTACCAAATTTAGATACTATTTGATTTAAAATATCAGTTCCACCAGTAGTAAAACCTGCCTTCATAACAAGACCTAACCCAACACCTGTCATAACCGCACCAGAAATTACTGATACAATTGTCTCAACTTCAATTTTTGGAAAATAAGGCATCGCAAGTGAAATTAAATAAACAAGAAGCGGATATAATAAACTTCCTACAAATGATTTTCTACTTTGTTTTTTACCTAACAGAATATAACTTATGATAAGTAATATTACTGATAAAGTAAATATTACTTTATTAACACTAAATGAAAATAATTTATTTAAAAGTATTGCTATACCACCAACACCATATATTACCTTAGTTGGCAACATAAAAAGTTCATAACCCAAAGCTGTTATTAATACACCTAAGAAAAACATTAAATATCCTGATATATCCTTTTTCATAACTAACCTCTTTTCAAATTATCGTTTATAAATGGTTCTATATATCCATCTAATACTTTATTAACATCAACTACTTCTGTATCAGTTCTATGATCTTTTACCAATGTATATGGACACATTGTATACGTTCTTATTTGTGAGCCAAAATTAATTTCAGTATTAATACCCTTTATTTTATTAAGTTCTTCTTCTTTCTTTTCAAGTTCTAATTCATAAAGTTTATTTTTTAAAACTTCTAAAGCTCTTTCTTTATTTTGAATTTGACTTCTTTCGTTTTGACAAGTAACTACAATCTTAGTTTTTAAATGTGTAATTCTAACTGCTGAATCTGTTGTATTAACGCCTTGTCCACCTTTTCCAGAAGAACGGTATACATCAACTCTTATATCATCTGGATTTATTTCAATATTAATATCATTATTATCATATACAGGTGTTACTAATACTGCGGCAAAAGATGTATGACGTCTAGAATTTGAATCAAACGGTGAGATTCTAATTAATCTATGTACACCTTTTTCACATTTTAAATTACCATAAGCATAATCACCATGTATCATTATGGAAACACTTTTAATTCCTGCTTCTTCACCATCTTCTAAATCCAATACTTCATATTTATAGTTGTTTTTATCACACCATCTTGTATACATCCTATAAAGCATTTCTGCCCAGTCGCACGACTCAGTTCCACCGGCACCTGGATGAATTTCTAATATTGCATCTAAAGTATCATATGGCCCATTAAATAAGAAGATATTCTCAAGTTCAACTAACTTAGATTCAATATCAGTAGATTCATCTTTAATCATCGCAAATGTATCCGTATCTAAATCATTTTTAAATTCATTTATAATACTTAAATTACCATCTATTTTATCTTTTAATTCTTTGGTAGAATTATATTTGTTTTTTAAACTATTTAGTTTTTTTATAACAGATTCACTTTGTTTTTTATCAGACCAAAATGATGGTTCATTAGTCTTATTATTTAAATTTTCAATTTCCTTTAAAACACTATCTGGGTCAAAGTAACACCCATAAGTCATTTATTCTTTTTTGATAATTTTCATAACTAGTTAATAGCTCTTTATAATCCATACTATCACCATATTAATTATAACAAAAAGTAGATATAAAATCTACTTATACTTTTTAAAAAATTTATCAATTAATATAGTGGATGCAATATCACCTGTCGCGTTTAACATAGTTGCAGGCGCGTCTATTAAAATACCTATAGTAGCTATTATAGTAAACACTTCACTAGGTAGTCCATACATGCTTATAATTAGTACCTCTCCTATTAATCCTCCACCCGGAACTCCTGCCATAACAACCGCGGATAATACTGCTATAAATAATGCGACTAAAATATTTAAGATAGAAGGTTTTATATTTAATATAGCAAAAACAAACATTATTTTTAAAATAGCTCCCATACTAGATCCTTCCATATGCATAGTAGCTCCAAGTGGTAAACTTACCTTAGCAACTTCATCATCAACATCCATATTTTCAATAGTTTTTAAGTTTACCGGTAAAGTAGCAAGTGAAGATGCAGTAGCAAATGAAGTTATAATTGTAGGAATAACGTTTTTCCAAAAAATTTTTACCTTTTCTTTTCCACCAGCTATATATGAATATATTGTATAGAATATTAACATATAAAGTATAGAAGCGACAAAATATATAATTAATGATTTAATATATCCAACAGTTATCATAGGACCAAATTCAGATACTGCAGAGGCAAAATAACAAAATATTCCAATAGGCGCGTATAACATTACTATCTTAACCATTTTTATACATATTTTAGATAAACTGTCTAATCCATCTTTAATGTTCTTATTTTTAAGCATTGAAATAGCAATACCAAATATTGATGAAAATACTATTAAAGGCAGAATATTACTTTTTGAAAACAGCATTGAAAAATCAGATACTGTAAATAATTTTGGTAATTCTTTAATAAAAGATACTTTATTTATTTCAGTAACGCTTAGATTGATTGATGAAGTAAATGGGTTTGTTATTTTCAAACATATAAACATGAATATAGCAGATATTAAACTAGTACTTATGAAAACTATAAATACGTATTTTAATATTTTACCTAATTTTTTTAAATTAGACATATTAGCAATTGAAGATGATACTGTAGTAAATATTAAAGGAACAGCTAAAGTAAACATCAAATTTAAAAATATATCTCCAAATGGTTTTAAATATGTTGTATCAAAAAATATACCAACTATGGTACCTAATAATATTGAACCTATTAATATAATAATAGATCTATATTTTTTCATATAATCACCTAGTTAAGTATATGCATCAAAATAAAAAAAGTACTTTCGTACTTAATTTATTTTTGCTATTTCAATTAATTTATCATTATGAATCAAAATTAATTTTACTACTTTAGGATAATCCAAATCTTCACTATAACTTACTGTACATTTTATATTATAAGCATTTGAATCTATAGAACCATATTTTACAATTGATATATCATCTATAGACACTTTAGTTACAGTAGGAAGCAATTGATTTCTTTCATCATATAAATTACTTTTAACTGCTTTATAAATTGTATCACGTGCTTTTTCACTGAAATTATCTTTATATTCACTAGCAATAAATTCTACGCCACCTACATCACTACTACTAAACTTATTACTTAAAGTATAAAAATCTGTAACAAATAATTGTGATACTAAAGAAGCATACAATTCTTCATCAACATTTTCACTTTCCAAAACATTTTTAAGTTTTGTAAATAGTTCTTTATAATAAGTTGTATCAGTATCCATAAGTTCATACGCGTATCCATCTATTTTAGTAGTTACAGATGATTGTTTTGCTTTTTTAGAATCATCTTTTGTTTTACCTGATACAAGTAATATTACACCAGCTACAATAAGTGTGGCAAAAACAACTATTAATAAAATTCTTCCCTTTTTCATACTATTACCTCTAAAAAGATTATATCAAAGAACTTATTGCTCCTCAATAGTTTTATTGTACTCGTTTACATTAATAGCAGTTCCTAAAACTAAAATTATACTCATGATATATAACCATACTAATAGAATAATTATATTAGCTAAACTACCATAAAAATCTACATATATTGTCGCGTGAGATACGTATGCAGAATATATGGCTGACGCGAAAACCCAAAGTATAGTTGTCACCATAGCTCCCTTACTAGTAGAATCACTTTTAATTTTTATATCTGGAGCTAGAGTATAAATAATTTTTAAAATAAAATATATTATAATAAATGAAAGTGGCCATTTAAGTAAACTAAATAAAGTTAATATATTAATATTTAAATTAAATAAACTTATTACAAATCTAAGTAATGCATCACCAAATACTAATATGCCTAAGTTTACTATTATGATAAATATAATTAAAAACGTTAATAATAAAGATTTTACTTTTTCCTCTATATATTTTTTATTATCACATTTATATATAACATTTGAAGCAATTATAAGTGCCTGCATACCAGATGAAGCTGATATAAGCCCTACTATCATGAACACTGTATTATTCCAACTATTACCAGATAAGAATGTAATAATAATTTCAATTACTGGTCCTGGAATAAAATTAGATAATTTATTACTTATTATTGGAAATGAAAAATTTAATATATTAAGTATAAAAACTACAACTGATAAAATTGGAATTATAGCAAGCATAAATGAAAATGCGATATTGCCAGGCAATATTTTCATATATGGCTTACCTAAAAGTTTAAATATTTTTTTAATTTCTCTTATCATATAAAGTAAAAGCAAAGACTAGTCTTTGCTTAATTCCTCCTTATTGTTTTTCATATCAATTGTAGCTTCATTAATAGCATCATCAATAGTTTTAATCGCATCGTTTATAATACTATAACCAATTGCTGCACCAAAACCATGCGCTAAGTCCTTAAGCTCTTTATTAAGTTTTTTAATATATGTTACGATTTGTTTTTCATCATATGAAACCAAATATATCAAGAATTCATTTCCATTTGTTCTTATTATCTCACTATTTGGATTTTGTGTTTTAATAAGAATATTAGCAGCTTCTTTAATAACCATATCACCTTCGGCATGTCCATAGTTATCATTTATATAAGCTACGTTATTTAAATCTACAATAATAATAGTCTGAGGATATACTTCTTGTGAATCCCATTTTTCAATATTATCATTTAAATAATTTCTATTTTTAAGTGAAGTTAACATATCTATGTATTTTAACTTATCACCCTTTGATAGTGTTTGCATGCTATTATTATTTTTAATTTTTGAATATATATACATACAAATACCAAATACTAAAGCAATTGATATTGCAACAATAATATATCTTATAGCGACAGCAAATACATTAATTTCTAAAGAATTAATTAATCCTTTATTAACTAATAATTTAGTTGAATTAAATGTTAAATAGAAATTAAATAATTTTATGAAATCATTGTTATCAGATATTTTTCTAAATGTATATGTATAATCATTATCTAAATTAACTTCATATACTTTATGATATTTTTTAATACCTTTTTTAATATAATATTCATAATTGTAATTATCAAAAGCTTTATACTCTACTTTTTTATCATTCATTAAAGATTTAATATCATCAAATTCTTTAATATCTTTATTATGTTTCTTCAAGTATTCACTTATTTTACTATTTTTAAGTACTCCAACACTACTATCAAGTGAATTAACAGAGTTTACTATAGCGTCACTATTTTTAGCTAAGATAACTATTTTTTCACCAACTGGTGATACTGAATTAAATGTATCAATATTATATGTAAAATCTTTATTTAAATTAAAGAAGAAATCTATTTCATTTTTATTAAATGCTTCTTGCATAGATTCTATATTTTTATATTGTTTAAATTCAACAGTTACACCAGATACTTTAGAAAATGCAGCAATAATTTCATTATTAATACCAATTAAGTTTCCATCGTTTACTAAATCGTATGGTGCATTTTCTATAAATCCATATACATATCTTTTACTTCTTAATTTTGCTATATTTTTAGAACTGTCTAATGATGTTGAAAAGTATGTATTTAATAAATAATTATTAAATGTTTTAGTGAAATTAGTTTCGCTCCATTTTTTATAATATTTAGTTAATATACTATTTAAATTATTATTATTTCCAAGTCTTAAAACATAGTATGTTTTATATTCATCAATATTATATGAAAGACTTAAATCTTCATTAGAAAGTACTTCTGATAGATATTCTATTTTAGGTACTACAATTGCGTCTACGTCTTTTCCAACAGATGAAAACATAGCTTTATAATCAGAGAATGTCTTAAATGTAACATCACTACCATACAAATAGTCATTTACTCTATCTAAAGTATTATTTAAAACACCTACTGTAATATTTTTAATTTGATCCAAGCTTAAATATAGATTATCTTTAGTTGATACTAATACATAGTTATCAACATACATTAATATATCATTATCATCTACACTAGATTTTTCCATAAATGCATAATCTGTTTTGACATCTGCATTCATTTGATATGATACTTTATTAAATTCTAATCCTGTATTAGCTTCTAAACTAGCTAAGTAATCAAATACTACACCTTCACTATTGTAGCTAAATACAGGTACATCTGTGTAAATAGATATATCTTGTCTTACTTTTTTATTGTTATCTATCCATTTCTTTTCAATCATATTTAAAGATGTTGTTGCATCTTCATTAGTATAATACCAGAATATAAATAATCCTAATAATACTAATATAATTGAAACCGCGATTAATATTTTCTTTTTCATTTTTATGACACCTCATTTGTAAATACAAATTTAGCATTTGTTTTATTTTTATATGCTGAACATGGGAATGACTCATCATCCTCTTTAGTAAACATTACTTCAATGTCATAATAATTTTTAACATCGTCATTTAATTTTTCTAATGCTTTACCAAGTAGTAATTCTAAATCTTTTCTTTCAACGCCAGAATTTACCTTAGCAACAAATCTTATTGTTTTAACAGCCAAGTTAGAAGAAATTTCTAATACATCCCCATCTTTAGTTAAAACTTCTTTAAAAGCTTTAATCTCATCATCACTAACTGGATGAGAGGCTATATCACTAACCCTATTACCCCAAATATTCTTCTTAGAATTAGGCGCTAAAGTATGAATAATCGCAAAAAGAAGTACTATTATTAATAAAACAATCGCAATAATTAAAGCCTCTTTTTTATGCTTTTTTATATAATTCATATCATCACCTCTATCTTAAATTATACTATAATTCTATTATATTTACAATCAATAATTCTTAAGCATTTCAATGATTAAATTAGAACAAACATTAGGATTTGCCTTACCTTTACTTTCCTTCATTACTTGTCCCATTAAATATTTTAATGCTCTATCATGACCATTTTTATAATCATTTATTGATTCAATATTATTATCTAAAACAGTTTGAACTAATTTTTTTAATTCAGATTCATCTTTAATTTCTTCAAGACCAAGTACTTTAATAGCAGATATAATATCTCCACCATTTTCTAATATATATGGTAAAACTTCTTTAGTTTGTTTACTTGATAATTTATTTTCTTTAATCATATTAACTAATTCTATGAAATTTTCTTTAGTTAATTTAACATTACTGATTGATATAAAGTTTTTATTTAGATAACTTAAAATATCTCCTGTAATTAAATTAGCCGCAATTACTGGATCAGTATCATTAATAACACTTTCCAAAAAATTACATAAATCTAATCTACTTAATATTGTTTTAATATTATTATTATTTATACCTAAAGATTCATATTTTTCTTTAAGTTCATCAGCAAACACCGGCATATTTTCTTTTACTTGATCAATCCATTCATCAGAAATAGATACATATGGAATATCTGGCTCTGGAAAATATCTATAGTCATTTCCTGTTTCTTTTACTCTCATTAAAATAGTAGTCATAGATTTATCATCAAATCTTCTTGTTTCTTCTTTTAACGTTTCACCTTTTTCTAAAAGTTCTATTTGTCTTTTAGTTTCATATTGAATTGCTTCACCAACATTATTAATTGAACCTATATTTTTAACTTCTATTTTTGTTCCAAATGGAGTTCCTACCTTATGTACTGAAACATTACAGTCACATCTCATAGAACCTTCTTCAATTTTTACATCAGAAATTCCTAAATATAATAAGATTTCTCTTAATTTAGTTAAATATTCTACTGCGTCACCAGCGCTTCTCATATCTGGTTTAGACACTATTTCAATTAATGGTACACCTGCTCTATTCGCATTTAACATAGTACCATTTTTACCATGAATACTTTTACAAGTATCTTCTTCGATATGTAATCTTTCAATACCAATATTTTTATCACTTATTTTAATATATCCATCATATCCAATTGGAGTATCTTGTTCTGTTATTTGATATCCTTTAGGTAGATCTGGATAGAAATAATTTTTTCTATCAAAATGCATTACTTTATTTATTTTACAGTTTAATGCAATTGAAGCTTGTAAAGCCATATCAATAACTTTTTTGTTTAATACTGGAAGTACTCCAGGCATACCTAAATCTATTTCATTAACATAAATATTAGGTTCAGTAGAATACTCATTTTGACTATGTGAAAATACTTTAGAATTACTTTTAAGTTCTACGTGCACTTCAATACCTACTACTGTTTCATACATTCTTATCACCTCTTGGATCTAAGTTTAAATTAAGTTCCTTTTCAATAAAACTTCCTAATTGGTAAATTACATCTTCTTTAAAATAGTTACCTATAATATGCATACCTACAGGTAGACCGTTTTTAAATCCTACTGGAATAGACATTGCAGGTAGACCTGCCATATTAACTGGTATAGTAAGTAAATCATCATAGAAACTTTTTAAAGCGTCATCAGCCTTCGTACCAATAGGATACGCGACATTAGTATTTGTAGGTCCAATAATCAAATCATATTTAGTAAATATATCTTTAAATTCATCAGTTAATTTTTTTCTTACGATTAATGCTTTTTTATAATATTTATCCGCATTTTTACCACTTAAGATATATGAACCTATCATTAATCTTCTTTTTACTTCTCTACCAAAGCCTTCATATCTAGTCATTTTATAAAGTTGTTCAATATTATTAAATTCTTTGGCTTGATATCCATATCTAACACCATCATATCTAGCCAAGTTAGAACTTGCTTCACCTAAAGCTATTACTTGATACAAAGGAATAGCAGATGAAACGTATTTCATATCAACAAAATCAACAACGCAACCATTATTCTTTAATAAATCTATGATATTAGATACTTTACTTCTTACTTCTTCATCAATAGTATCACTCATATAGAAGTTAGGTATAGCAATCCTCATACCTTTAATATCACTACCTATTAAACTAGTATAGTCTTTTACCTCTTCCTTACTAGATGTCATATCCTTATCATCAGATCCTGCAATTACGTTTAACATAAGTGCATTTTCATATACATTTCTAGTTATAGGTCCTATTTGATCTAGACTTGATGCGAACGCAATCAATCCATAACGTGATACTCTACCATATGTTGGTTTTAAACCTACTACACCACAAAAACTTGATGGTTGACGAATGCTTCCACCTGTATCAGTGCCTAAAGAAATTGGTACTAATCTTTCAGATACAGATGCAGCTGAACCAGAAGAAGATCCTCCTGGAACCATACTATGATTCCATGGATTTAATGTGTTACCAAAGTAACTAGTTTCACCAGTTGATCCCATGGCAAATTCATCCATGTTAGTTTTACCAACAATAATCATATGTTTATCTTTAATTCTTTTTATTACTTCCGCATCATATATAGGATCAAAATCATCTAATATATGTGACGCAGCAGTAGTTCTTAATCCTTTAGTTACGATGTTATCTTTTATAGCTACAGGAATTCCAAATAATATATTATCTACTTCTTTACCTTCTAATTCTAAAGCCTCTTTTAAAGCTTTTTCTTTATCTAAAGTGATAAATGCATTAATATCACTTCTTTCAATTCTTTCAAACGCTTCATTTACTAAGTCTATTGGTTTTACTTTATTATTTTTTAATAATTCATTAATTTCTTTAATACTTAAATCTAAATACTTTGTCATATTATATCTCCTCAGAATCAGCAACTACTCTAGGTACAACAATATAATCTCCAACAGTATGCTTAGCGTTTTTAAGTACATCACTAGTCGAAAGCATTGGCCCTATTGAATCGTTTGAATATGTATTTATATTAGTGCATGGTGAAATCATCATTTCAGTTTCACCTTCAACGTCTAAATCTTCTATTTTTTTTATTTCTGATAATATATCTGATAATTGTTTTCCATATAGTTCGTATTCACTATCATCTACATGTAATCTAGCTAAGTCTGCAACATGATCTACTTCACTTTTAGATAACATATTATCCCTCCTTAATAAACATCTATATAATTATACCATAAATAATAACAAAAAGGATGGTTTTTCATCCTTTATAAAAACAATTGATACAATAACGGCATTATTATACCTAATATTATACCTACTAATACCTCTTTAGGCCTATGACCTAATTCTTCTTTTAATACGCCATAATTTTCTATATTATTTTTTTTAATATAGTCATTTAACATTTTCGCGTGTCTTCCTGTTTCCATTCTAACATTCATACCATCATAAGCAACTATCATAGTAACCACTATCATAATAGCCGCATAAGGAGACGTAACTCCTTCATGCATTATAAACATTACGGCTAATGAAGTGGATAAAGCAGTATGACTAGAAGGTATTCCACCAGAACCATTGAAAAGTCTTTCAACTACTACTCTTTTTTCTTTAATACTTTCAATTATAAATTTTAATAACTGACATATTATTAAAGTTGATATTGGAACTATTAAATATTTATATTCATTCATTTTATTCACTTACTTTCAAAAATCTTTTACTTTTAAAATATAGACCTGTATATCTTTCATAATATCTATCTATAAAATTATGTATTTCAGATACTATATCATCACTTATACTTAGCTTGTCTATTTTTTCTATATCTACATAATAAAACATTCTAACAAGTTTAATTGCTTTTACTGATACAATAGGCTCATTAGTAACACAATTACTACATAAATATCCTCCTGCATCAGAAGATAATGTTGCTACTTTAGCTGATCCACATTTCGAACAGCAATCTAGATTTGGCATAACACCTAAGTATTCTAAATATTTTAAACTTACAATATCAGAAATAACTATAGGATTAAAACCATCATCTATCTTTTTTAACGCGTCACATAAAATCTTATAGATTAGGCTATTATCATTTTGTTTTATTACTTGATATGCAAGTTCTATTAGATAACTCGCATATCCAACTTTTTTTAAATCTATTATTATATTTTTATAATTATCTATCACATCTACACTTTTTAATGTGGATAATTTATCTTTTTTATAATATACATTGAATACTCCATGGATTAATTTAGTACTGACACTTCTTAAAGGACTTTTTAACGTTTTACAACCCTTTGATATAACACTTATAAGGCCATACTTTTCTGTTATGATATCTAATATTTTACTTGTTTCACTGTAATCTAGTTCTTTTACTACAATACCTTCTAAAGCTTCTATCATACTATTTTCTCCTTTTAAGTTTTAAATACTTCATATAGTATTCTATTTTACCAGTATGTCTAAACATCTCCCATAATAGTTTTTCCATATTATCACCTAATATATAGTGATAATAAATTTAATTTTTATTCATCTATATCGTAAAAACCTAATTCTTTTAGATAAGACTGTCTATCTCTCCATTTTTTAATTGTTTTTACATATAATTTTAAAAATACTTTGCTACCTAATAATTCTTCTACTTCAGGACGGGCAAGTGTTCCTACTTCTTTAAGCATTGCTCCACCACGTCCAATTATTATTTTTTTAAGTGAATCCCTATCTACAACAATGCATACAGATATTTCAAATGCATTATTATGTTTTTCTACATTTTCCACAATACAAGTTACAGAATGTGGTACTTCCTCATGAGTTAGCTGCATAATTTTTTCTCTTACTAATTCAGCTATCATAAAATTTGTACCCTTATTTGTATAATAATCCTCATCATAATATTTAATATCATCATTCAAATATTTTTTCATTACTTTGATAAGTTCATCTATATTATCTTTTTTCAAAGCAGATATTGGTACTATGTCACTAAAATCATATAAACTTTTATATTCTTCTATTTTGCCTAATAAATCTTCTTTTTTAATTTTATCAATTTTATTTATAACTAGAATAACTGGTTTATTAAGTTTTTTAATTCTTTCAATTATAAACTTATCTCCACCACCTATAGCTTCATTAGCTGGTAATAAAAGTAACAAAGCATCTACATCTTCCATAGTATAGTATGCTTCTTTATTTAAGTAATCTCCTAATTTATGATTAGGCTTATGTATACCTGGTGTATCCATAAGAACTATTTGAGTATCAGAATCATTATATATACCTTGAATTAAATTTCTTGTTGTTTGAGGCTTATCTGATACAATAGCTACTTTTCTACCAACAATACTATTTACTAATGTAGATTTTCCTACATTTGGTCTTCCTATAAGTCCTATTAAACCTGACTTCATAAATCACCTTCTTATACCATAACTATCTAAAATTTCATCTTGTAATTTAAACATAACTTTTTCGTCTTCTTTTTCCATATGATCATATCCTTGTAAATGTAGAAGACCATGAACTGATAAAAAGGCCAATTCTCTTAAAAAACTATGTCCGTATTCTTCTGCTTGACTCTTACATTTATCTAATGAAATATAAATATCTCCTAAAATTCTTCCTACACTGCTATCTAAAATCATATCTTTTTCATCTTCTAGGGCAAATGAAATAACGTCAGTAGGTCTATCTATACCTCTATATTCTTTATTTATTTCATGTATTTTTTCATTATCAACTATTATTAAATTAAAACTTACATTTTTTAATTTACAATATTTACACGCATAATTTAATAATTTTTTAATTTCTTTTAATTCTTTAATTTCTACATCTAATGTATTATATATTTCTATTTTATTCATTTTAACACCCACTTAAATACTAATAAAATACTTACAATAAAAAGCAACAATATTATATTATAAATATAATCTTTTTTCAATGAATTTGGTAGTTTATCCTTAATAACATGAATTAATCTATAACCTAAATATCCTAAAATACCACCAAGTAAATTTAAGAATATATCATCAACATCAAATACTCTTCCAATAGATAACTGAGTTAATTCTATAGTAAGTGATGTAATTATAGATAGAAAAGTAATTGAATATACTTTTTTTAGTTTTAATAAATAGCTTACAAAGAATCCAAAAGGTATAAATAAAACTGCATTTCCTAAAACGTTTTTATAAAATAATCTAGATCCTATTTGATACCTTAATATTTCCTTAAAAGGCGTGAAATTAGAAGTCGCCCAAGATACATCTTGAAAAGTTACAACATAAAATAAACATAGAATATACATAATAAAAAAGTAATACATTAATTCTTTATATATAATTAATTTTTCTTTATTTTTAATTAGATATATCAATCTCATAGAAAAAGATACAACAGTTACAAGTAAAAGTGTAGGCCATGTATCTTTAAGTATTAAAAGTATACTATCTTTGTAAATCATTATACCCCTCTATTTCTATATATGTTCCTATATTTTCATATACCGTATAAAATACATCTACTAATATTTTACTATCTTTTATCTCACTTTTCAAACTTTTTTCAGAAATTATATATTCTTCTTTGCTTAATTTTTCTTGAAGTTTGATACGTCCATATTCTAAGGCTTTAGATAAAGCTTCATCATATTCTAATTTTATATAATTATCATATTTTTCTTTTCCTATTTGATACACTAAAGATATTGGTAATATCATATTTTTTAAAATATCTTTATCTATATACGTATAACCATTTTTAGGACATATATATTTTGTAAAAAATTTTAAACATAGTCTTTTTTTTACTTTTTCACCATATTCTATTTTTCTTTCATACATAGGATATTCTAAATGTATTTTATACCAAGTCTGGCCAAAAACGTTTCCTTTAGCAGATACTATATTTTTAATATTTTCATTTAATTTAATCTCACTATCTATTAATATATCTCCTTTATGAACATATTTACCCACATATCCTATTACCTCTCCTGATGACGCGTCGATATGTCTTATAAGGCCATCTTTAGACGCGACTAGTTTATATATTTTATTATCTATATCTTTATTAAAATTATATCTTTTAAATGCCTTAACTATATATTTAGTACCTACTCTTTTAATAGATAACCATTCTATCTCATCCCTCATATCATTTAGAATAGTCTTTTTTATATTATCTAATTCATCAAATGTTTTAGCCTTACTATATTTTTTAATACCGTAATCTTTTAAAATGGTAGAAAAATTATTAATATCTGTATATACTTCAATATTAAATATAGTATTTGTAAGCAATATTAGTATGATAAGACCTAGAAAGATACTTAGAATAATATATCTATTTTTAGATAATACTTTTTTAATACCAGTAACTCCTATATATTTTTTTATTTCAATAGAATTACTATAACTTAATACTTTATCCAAATCTTTTTTCAATATAGTTATTTCTATATTATTATCTATATATTTTATTTTAAGTAATTTAATTTTATCTTTATGTGCTTTATGAATAAATTTATTTATATCAATATTATTAATAGTAAGTATTACTATATCCATTATATCAATTCTATCTTTTCTATATCTCCGATAATCAATATTTCATTATCCAAAAGTTTAGAAACAGATAAATTATTACCTTTAATAGATATATTTTTATCACTCTTTATAGTTATATTTTTATCATCTATAGATATGATATCTAAATAATTAATAATATCGATATAGTTATTAGAAAGTATTATTTTAAAATCTTTTTCTAATATATAATTTTTAATATTCATATTATCACCTATTAAATATATGCCAAAAAAAATGTAGATATTTTATCTACATTATTTATCAAAAGCATTTTCATATATTAATACTAATTTATCATAAATACCTGAGTCTATTTTATTTAACGCGTTTAAAGAAATTTCTAATGATTTATTATAATCTCCTTTAAAGAATAATACCTCCGCGTTTGATAAAGACTTATCTAAGTCACTATCTAATGGTCTATATCTATTACCATATACAATTGCAGTTTCAGCTAATTTTGCATTTTTAACCATCTTTTTAGTATTCGCGTATAACTTAAGTACTAAATCCCTTGCTGTATCAACACGAGTATTTAGTGTTGCAATATTAATAGGTTTATTATTTAATTCTTTAATTATTTCTTTAATTGCAGATGCTGCTTCTGCTGATTCTATAAAATATGCATCAGGAATTATTGGAAAACTAAAATCACGCATCTTATACTTAGAATCTTTTAATATTGTTTTAATTTCTTCTAATTGTTCACGTGCTCTAGCTTCATCATCCTTCATACTACCAATCGCGTTTAGACTATTATCAAGTCTATCTTCTATAGAAATTAATCTATTAGCTAATGATGTTACTTCATCAATTAATTTTGAATATGCGAATGTATTATTAGAAATATGCATTAAAAGTACTTTATAGTCACTATTTAATTCTTCTAATGATTTAGCTATATCATTTAAAAGTTTAATATCATTTTCTTTAAAATCATATAAATCCTTAACATCACCTAATTGAGAAAAAATATTCTTAACCAAGCCATTGACATTATCTAATTTTGTTTTAAAGTTTTTATTTAATTCTTCATATGTACTTTTATTTAATTTTTCTTTATCTAAATCTTTAAATACTCCATCAAAATATTCCATTAAAACTTTAAGTTCTAATAAGCTATCTTCAATATTTAATACTTTTAATCTATCAACTATATCTTTAATTTTTTTATTTGCTTCTGTAATATTATATTCAACATTTAAATAATCAAGTGGATATTTTTCACTTATCATTTGTTTATATATTTTTTTAAGTTCATTTATTCTAGATGGTAAAACACTAAGTGATAATAATACTATATCTGGAACTTCTTCTAGTATAGTTTCCATATGATCTAACATATCTTTAATAGATCCTACTATAGAAGATGCTTCTAAATAATCATTTTTATCCATAAAATTTTCAAATGCTTCAAATCTTTTAGAAATATTTTCAAATTGCAAAGAAACATATTTAGCAATAGGACCAAAATCTTTAATTATTTGATTAAACTTATTATAAAGTTCACGATATCTAGTTTTTAAATTAGTTATTTTTTCTCTGTTTTCAGCTTCACTATCAGTTACTTTTTTAACTTCTGATAATAATACTTCTGAATTACTTTTTACTTTATATAATTCCATTTCTAATTTTGCTATTTTATACATCGCGCCTTTATAATCCATTTTAGAAAGTGAATAATCAGCTTCTATCAACATATTATTGATAAATGGTATTTGTTTTTCTTTAATACTTTCAAGTCTATCTCTCCATTCATCGTATTTTTCAGATAAACTATCGTTATTTAAAAATGATTCTATTTTATTTAATTCTGGAGTAATTGGAGAACTATCAAGTTTATTTTTTTCAATCTCTAAATTTTCAAGCATATTTTTATATTTTTTAATTTTAATTGCTTGTATTATATTTAAAACCGCGATTATTAAAATAACGGCTACTATAGTTGTAGTTGTAATTATAAGTACTACATTATCCATAACATAATCACCTACTATATTAATGATATCACATTTTTAGACATTTTCCTATTTTTTTATCAAATATATTTTATAATATTATATGTTTTATTAAGAATTACTTGACTTAAATAGCATTTAAGCATATAATTAATATTGCATTGAGCAGCATCTTTTGATGTAGGTTTATATGTTTATTACCTATAGGGGTTATAAGTAATACTTTAAGCTGCTATGTGAACATAATTTAAATAAACATATTCTATTGGCAAAAGAGCTAATGCTAGAAAGGAAATTTATATGGCAAGATATACAGGACCAATTAACCGTAAATCTAGAAGATTAGGTTTCTCAGTATTAGAAAATGGTAAAGATTTAAAACGTCCTTATGCACCTGGTCAACATGGTCAAAAAAGACAAGGTAAATTATCTAACTATGGTGTTCAATTACAAGAAAAACAAAAAGTTAGATTAATGTACGGTGTTAATGAAAAACAATTCAGAATCACTTTTGATCAAGCTGGTAAAATGAAAGGTGTACATGGTGAAAACTTCCTAAAATTATTAGAAAGTCGTTTAGATAACTTAGTATACCGTATTGGTTTTGCAACTACAAGAAGAGGCGCTAGACAACTAGTTAACCACGGACATATCACTGTTAATGGTAAAAAAGTTGATATCCCATCTTATAGATGTAAAGCTGGAGATGTAATTGCTATTAAAGAATCTGATAGAGATTTAAAAATTGTTAAATCTTCATTAGAAGCATTACATAATAGATGCGAATTCGTTACATTTGATGAAGCTAAAATGGCTGGTACTTATGTAAGATATCCAGAAAGAAGCGAATTAAATAACGAAATCAATGAATCACTAATCGTAGAATTCTACAACAGATAGGATCAATTCCTATCTTTTTTTGTGCATAATAAAAAAGCAAATTTAATTTGCTTTTTTTATTTCTTTTGGAGTTGCTTGAATACTATCAATACGATAATTCATAGGATACATAGTTAATACATCGTGCGAATCACACATACATGATACATATATTAAACTATCTGAATAAGGGCAACCCATTAAAGATAAGTCCATGACATAAATATCTGCTATACCATCATATCTTTTCTTAGTATCGTCTAAGTTTTCTAAAATATAATAATATAGGCTTTCAATATCAGTATCAGGGGCAAAAGTTTGACATTTATTAGATAAATGATTTTTAGTTTTTATACGGTCTAACATTAAAGTACTATCATAATTTTGTAATTGTGAATAATTATAATCACTTAAAAGTGTACCTCTACAAATAAATGTGTATCCCATTTTTTCTAAATATACACGCATATACTCAACTTTTAATAAATCTTTTGTATATATTTTCTTACCATTTTTATCCTTAAATGTTTTATCTAAAATAAAGTATTCGTCTTTAAATCCTTTATAATCTTTAAGTCTAAATAATGTTTGCGCAAGTAAGATATGTACATCTTTATATTCACCATTTGTTTTTGTAGGAATACTAGTTAATAGCTTCTTAGCGTATTCAAAATTACCCATAAAATACTCTACCCTAGCATGACCTAATAATTTTGTAAAATCACTACATCTATTAAAACATTCTAAAGCTTTCAATGGTTCATCTAAATCTAGATATTTGCTTCCTAAAAAGTCATTAGTTTTATTTAGTATTTTTGCATTTCCACAATCCATTAAAATGTTTTCACACTCTTCTATCATCTTCTTAGAATCTCCTAGCAGTTGATATACTAAAGCTAATGAAAGTTCAGAGTCATAATATTTTCTACTTTTAGTACTATACTTTCGCATAGCTTTTTCATACATTGCTATTGCTTCATCATATTTTTTTAATTTGACATAGCAATCTCCTTGTAATCTTCTTTTATCACCAGGAGATGACGGATTAACATAATCTTCTGTTTCAACTTCTTCCAAAACTTCTAAAGCTTCTTCATATTGATTCATCTGCATGTATACCTCAGCGCGAGCAACTTTTAATTCTAAAGTATTAAGAACCTTAAAAGTTAAAATTTTTAAAGCTTTTTCATACTCGCCACATTTTAGATATGCTTGAGAAAGTTTTCGTCTTATTTCAATATATTTTCCACCTTTAATATAGGCAAAAAAACTTTCATAATATGATATTGCTTTTTTATAATTCCCTAGATCAAATTCTAAAGTACCAAGTGTTGATAAAGCGGATGGAACACCATCTTCATATACTACATCTAAAAGTATTTCTCTAGCCTTATCTATATTACCTAAGCTCATATAATTACGGGCTTCCAATACTTTTATATAACTATCATCTGAATGATCAACTAGATATTCATCAATTAGTTTAATGTTTTCTAAATTTCGATTACTATATTTCGTATTTTTTACTTTTTCTATAAGTTCATCTCTTGTCATAAAAACACCCCTTCAAAACAGGTGTTATTATATAATATTTAAAATAAAAAAGCAAACTATTTAAAGTTTGCCACAAAATATTTTTTCTTTCCTCTTCTAATAATTACTACGCCATCCAATGAAATTTCTTTAGTAATCATCATATTCTCATCTGTTTGAATATCTCCATTAATAGATATTGCATTAGAGCTTAAGAATTCTCTTGCTTCTCTTCTAGATGATGCAACACCATTATTTGTAAGTAAATCAATTAGAGAACATTCTTCTATTTCAAAATGAGGAACATCTTTTAAACCTACTAATAAGTCTTTAATATCAATATCTTTGATATTTCCACCAAATAAATTTTCAGATACTTTTAAAGCTTTTTCGTATTCTTCAACCCCATGTAAGAATGTTATAACTTCCTTAGCCAATGTTTTTTGAGCTAATCTTAACTCTGGATGTTCATTATGTTTAGATTCAATATCTTCTATTTCTTCTTTAGTTAAGAATGTTAATTTTTTCAAATAATCAATAACACATTTATCATCACTGTTGATTAAGTATTGATATAATTCATAACTAGATGTTTTATTTATATCTAACCATAAAGCATTACCTTCAGTTTTACCAAATTTAACACCATTAGAATCAAGTACTAAAGGCATAGTAAGGCCAAATAATTCAGTATCTTTCATTTTACGAGCAAGTTCTATACCTGTTGTAATATTTCCCCATTGATCAGAACCCGCAACTTGTAAAGTTACTCCTTTTGCTTCATTTAAATGAACAAAATCCAATCCTTGTAAAATAGTATACGCGAATTCACAAAAAGTAATTCCTGTATCTAATCTTCTAGCTATTATATCTTTATCAAGCATATAATTAACATTTATATATTTACCATAATCTCTTAAAAAGTCTATAGTATTTATATCTTTAATCCAATCATAGTTATTAACAACTTCAAAACCAAATATTTTTTTAGCTTGATTAGTTAATCCTTCTACATTTTTCATAACTTCTTCTTTAGTTATCATTTTTCTTTCTTGACTAGGTTTAGGATCTCCAATAAGTCCAGTAGCTCCTCCTACTAATAATATTGGATGATGTCCATATTTAGCTAATCTAGTCGCGATTAAAAAGCTTGAAAAATGACCTATATGCATAGAATCAGCTGTTGGATCTGTTCCTATATAAAAAGTTAATTCTTCATTATTTAATTTATTTTCTAATTCGGGACTTGATATATCTTTAATTAGTCCTCTCCATTTTAAATCTTCAAAACAGTTCATATTAATCCTCCTTATCATGACAGTGACATTTATCGCCACAATGACAATCTTCACCGCAGTTGCATTCATCACCGCATTGGCAATCATCACCACAGTTGCATTCTTCACAATCACAACTATCGCCTTCAATAATTTTAACTGCGTTTGATGTGCCAATTCTTGTAACTCCTAATTTTAAAAATTTTTCAGCATCATTTTTAGTTTTAATTCCACCAGATGCTTTTACTTCTAAAACATCACTTTTATATTCATTTATTAATTTAATATCTTCTATACTAGCTCCTTTATTAAATCCAGTACTTGTTTTAACAAAATTAACAAATGTCTCATTACAAATTTCTACTGCTTTAATAATTTCTTCTTTAGTTAGCAAAGATGTTTCAATAATTACTTTTAATACTTTGCCATCTAAAACATTTCTAACTTGTTCTATTTCATTTTTAACGTATTCTATCTCTCCATCTTTTAAAGCACCAATATTGATTACCATATCAAATTCATCTGCGCCTGCTTCTACCGCATCAACTGCTTCATATACTTTAACGTTTGTAGTAGCAGCTCCTAATGGAAATCCTATTACTGTTGCAACTTCTACTGTAGAATCTTCTAATAATTCTTTTGCAAGTGGCACATAATATGGATTTACACATACTGTGGCAAAATGATATTTTTTCGCGTCCTCACATAGTTTAGTTATATCTTCTATAGTCGCGTCAGCTTTAAGTAATGTTGAATCTATATATTCATTCATTTATAACATCTCCTTTAAATCTAATATATTTTTTATATCTTTACCTACTTGATATGTTTTAATACCTAATTTTTTAGCAGGTTCTATATCAAAATAATAATTATCACCTACCATAATGCATTCGGATATATCACTATTACCTATGGCTTTATTAAATGCTTCTACACTAGGTTTTTTATATACTTCTCCACCATATAAATTTTTAAAATATTTATAAATACCCGCGTGTTTTAATCTGGCTATTTGACAAGTACTTACCCAATTGGTTAGACAAACAAGTTCATATTTACTAGATAAATATCTAAGTAGATCATCCACTTCTTTAGAAACACTTCCAGTATTACCTAATTTTTTTAACCAATCATTTATAAAATCTATAGTTAAATTTAGATTATGTTTTTCATTTAAATATTTTAATAGGTCATAGCTATTATATATATTACTTTCATAATCATATTCATCAATTGATTTAGATAATAGTTTATAATCAAATTTAATATTATATTGATTTAATGTATCCCTTAGGGGATAATCATACTCATCTATCCAATCAATTAATGTATCATCTAAGTCAAATATAATCTTCTTCATATATCCTCCTAATAAAAAAATACCTATAAATATAAGGACGAGTTCTCGCGGTACCACCTTATTTCATAGATATCTATGCACTTTATCCTTAACGGGGATATCCGTTTTAACTCCAGATATGTATTTTCATTTATAACCTAGGTTAGTTTTCATCAACCACTAACTTTCTACTTTCTAGATTTTAAATTACTATTATCTTTCTCTGTTAATTTATTTATTTCTTCTTCTAACATTTTAGGAAATTCATTATTCGATTTTTGTTTTTCATCTTCTTTTACAGAAGTCTTTTCGCGTTTATCCTTATAAACAGGTAAAGACTCAATAACTTTAAGTGTATTAGGATTAACTTTTATAATCACACCCATCACCACCTAAAGTTTAACATAAAACATTAATTAAATCAATCTTCTTTATGAATATCTTCAATTATCTTCTCTATTTTATTTCCATACTCTATTGATTCATCATAGACAAATTCTAATTCGGGTATATTTCTAATATCCATACGGTCTTTAAGTTCATTTCTAATGAAACCTTTCGCATTATTTAAAGCTTTAATAGTTTCATTTATATATTCTTTATTTAATACAGTAACATATATTTTTGCGTATGATAAATCATTTGTTACATGCGCATCTGTTACAGTTACAAACTTAACATTAGGATCTTTTACTTCCATCATTAATATATAACTTATTTCTTTAACCATATCACTAGATATTCTATCAATTTTAAAACTCATAAAATCACCAATAATATTTTATCATATATTAGAATAATTAGCCAGTATATAATCTTTCAATATAAAATAATCATTTTCTAATATGCCATCTAATATTTTAGATTCTAAATCATTTAATATATCTTTAATATAAGGTCCTGCTCCCTTAGATAATATATTCATTATATTAGAAGGTGTAGTTATAATATCATGTTTACTTTTAATAGGAAGCTTATTATATTGCATAGTAATATTTCTTTTGCTAATACCTTTTATATTAGCTACTATAGATACAATATAAAGTCCATACTCATATAAAATACGATTAGTAATGGGTTTATCGATTATTTCATTTATCTTTTTTATAGTATCATAATCATTAGAATTAAAATCATATTTATCTAATACATTCATTTGAGCCCATATACCAATAGGATATTCTGTAATAACCAAATTAGACATATCAAGTTCTAAATAAGTATCTAACCCTAATTCCTTAATTAGTCTTATACCATATTCCCTATTATCAGATAAAAATATTTTATTAAGTTCTTCTTTTTTACGGTAGTAAGATAAATTCTTAACCAAATATCCATATTTTTTAATATTCTTATATAAGTTTTCATCTAATTCAAAATTAAGTTGGGTAGCAAATCTGATTGCTCTTAATATTCTTAAAGCATCTTCCCTTAATTTATCTTTAGGATTACCTACCATCTTTATTTTTCTATCATTAATATCTTTAATACCGTCTAATAAATCAATTACATTTCCTTCTTGATTAATACATATTGTATTAATAGTAAAATCTCTTCTTTTTAAGTCATCTAATAAATTATCTATATATTTAATCTTACCAGGGACACGATTTTGTACATATTTATATTCTTTTCTAAATGTAGTTATTTCAAATCTTACTTTTTTATATATGACTGTAACCGAACCATAATTTACTTTAGGAAGCATTGCATCTCCAAATATTTCTTTTAAATCTTTTGGAGTTGCATTAGTACAAATATCTATATCATTAGTAATTCTTTTTAAATATAAATCTCTAGGATATCCACCTACTATATAAGATGTATATCCTGCATTATTTATTTTAGTTAATAATTCAATTGCTTTTTCTTTCATAGACCATCACTTTCCAAGAAAAAAGAGACATAAAAGCCTCTTAGTTTAAAGCATCTTTTAATTTAGATCCAGCTTTGATTGTAACAGCAGTTCTTGCAGGAATTTTAACTGGTTCACCAGTTCTTGGGTTTCTACCAGTTTTAGCAGCTTTTTTCTTAGCTGTAAAAGTAGCGAATCCAGTAATAGTTACTTTTCCTTCTTTTTTTAATCCTGCTTCAACACCAGCGATCATAGCTTCAACAGCTCTTGAAGCATCAGCTTTAGTTAATTCAGCTTGTTCTGCAACATAAGTTACTAAATCAGTCTTTGACATTTCGTTACCTCCTATTATTTATATGTCATATTTTAAGTAAGACAATGTATCTTGCTTACAATTAAATATTATCATTATTTAAGGAGGAATGCAAGTATTTTTAACGTTTTTAAGGCGTTTTATTAGAAAAAATTACCTTTTTTACCTATATTCCTAACAATAAAGAAGCTATTTTAAAATATATAAGTAATGATGTTGCATCGACCACTGTAGTTATAAAAGGAGATGCCATTACAGCAGGGTCAAAACCTAGTTTTCTAGCCAAAATTGGAAGAGAACTACCTATCATTTTAGCCACCATTATAGTAAGTACTAAAGTTAGACATACTACTAAAGCTATAGATACTCCTACTGAGTCTATAAATATAAGTTTTAAAAAGTTAGCTAACGCTAGAGTTATACCACATAAAAGTGATACTCTAAATTCTTTCCAAAGTACTTTAAATGTATCTTTATAATTAATTTCTTTTAAAGATAGGCTTCTTATAACTGAAACAGAAGCTTGACTACCTGCGTTTCCACCAGTATCCATAAGCATTGGAATAAATGCGGTTAGGCTGACATACATAGCTAAGGCATTTTCAAAATGAATTATAATACTTCCTGTGAATGTAGCTGATATCATAAGTAAAAGTAACCAAGGAATTCTTTTTATAAATGTTTCAAATACACCAGTTTTAATATATGATTTATCAGTTGGCGTGATAGCAGCCATCTTTTCGATATCTTCTGTAGTTTCTTCTTCCATAATATCAATGATATCATCGATTGTAATAATACCTACAAGTCTTTGTTCCATATCAACTACAGGAAGTGTTTGATAATCATAGTCTTTAAATATTCTAGCTACTTCTTCTTGATCCATAGTAGTTTTAATAATATGTTCACAAGGTAACATGATATCATCAATTAAAGTATCAGAATCATTAATAAGTAAATCTTTAATATCAATATATCCTAATAGTTTTCTTTTACTATCTGTAACAAAACAAGAGTCAAATGATACAAATTCATCTTTTTGTTTTCTAATTCTTTCAATTGATTCTTTTATAGTTAAGCCTTTTTTCAAATGGATATATTCCATAGCCATCAAAGACCCTGCAGAATTTTCTTTATATTTTAAAAGTTTATTTATAGATGTTCTAGTATCATTAGATACATTCGCAAGTAACTTAGATACCATTATCGCGGGCATTTCTTCGAATAAGTCAGCCGCATCATCACTATACATATCTTCTACTAAGTCAGTAGCTTCTTTTTTAGTTAATGAACTTATTAGTGATACTTGTACATCTTCATCCATAGATGAAAATACATCAGTAGCCATATCTTTTGGTAATAGACGGAATAACTTAATTCTTAGGTTATCATCTAACTCTTCTAAAATATCAGCGATATCAAATTCGTTCATTTCACTAACAATATTTTTAATATCATTATATTTTCTTTTTTCTAGTAATTCTTTTATATCCATAACTTCACCCCTATAATACTTTAAAGTTTTTTCTAATGTAATTTTAACACAAAAAAAAGAGTATTACTACTCTAAATTACAATAGCAAATAAATTACCATTACCCTTATTTACTAACTTAGTTAATGTTTGTTGAAGTTTAAATCTTACATTCTCTGGCATAAGTGATAATTTAGCTTGAATACCTTCTTTAACTATAACATCTAAACTTCTTCCAAATATTTCACTTTTCCAAATACTATCAGGATCATTTGCAGAATCTTTTTGAATATAATCTATTAATTCTTTACTTTGAATCTCAGAACCTATAATTGGTTCAAATGTAGATTCTACATCTACTCTTATCATATGAATAGAAGGCGCTACTGCCTTTAACCTAATACCATATCTACTACCCTGTTTTATTACTTCAGGAGTTTCTAATTTCATATCTGAAAGTGTTGGAGAAGCTACACCATATCCAGTTGTTTTAACCATTTGTAAAGCATTTTTAATCTGATCATATTCACATTTAGATTTATTATATTCTTGGAATATTTTAATTAAATCAGCCTTAGTATTTATATCTATTCCAATCGTCTCTTTTAATATTTTATCAAATAACCCATCAGGTGGTGTTAAAGTAATTGTTACCTCTCCTTTAGATGTGTCTATATCAGATAAATATGCCCTAGAAATATATTCGGATTCTTTTAAATGTGTAGTTATAGTATCTATATCTCTTATCTTATCTATTTCTATAACTGCTTCCCTGATTTGATCTATATATATTTTTTTAAGCCAATTATCATATGATAATGAGGCAATCCAATCAGGAATTGAAGCTTTTACTTCGATTACCGGGAATTCATATAGCGCTTCTTTTAAAATTGAATATATATCTCTTTCAGACATATTTTCAACACTTATAGGTATTACTGGAACACCATATTCTAATGATAAACTATCTGCCAAATTTTCTGTTTCGTTTAATGTTGGATGAAGTGAATTTAATATTACTATAAAAGGCTTACCTATTTCTTTTAGTTCTGATACTATTCTTTTTTCGGCAGGTTCATAACTAGATCTTGGAATATCTAATATAGACCCATCTGTAGTAACTAATATACCAATCGTAGAATGATCTTTAATAACTTTAGTAGTACCTATTTCTGCAGCTTCTATAAAAGGTATTTCCTCATCATACCATGGTGTTTTTACCATTCTAGGACCTGCATCATCAATGTAGCCTTTAACCCCATCTATAACATATCCAACACAGTCAACAAGTCTTACTTTAGATTCTACCTCATCTATTTTTATAGTAGCAGCTTTAGAAGGTACAAATTTAGGTTCAGTAGTCATTATCATTTTACCAGCAGAAGACTGTGGAATCTCATCTAAACATCTTTTTTTCTCATACGTATCTTCTATATTAGGGACAACTAACGTTTCTAATACTTTTTTAATAAATGTAGATTTACCTGTTCTAACTGCACCAACAACTCCTAAATATATTTCACCACCTGTTCTTTCAGATATATTTTTTATTATTTCTATTTTATCCATTTAATCCCTACTTTCTTACAATAAAATATATGATTAAATAAATTTGATATTACAAAAAAATCTTAGAATTATCTAAGATTTAATATTTTGTATTTTCATTTTTAAATTCTTTTAATCTTATTTTATAAGCTGTTATTAATTCATCTTCAATATATAAATTACCATTATATCCGATTAAACTTAATAACTTTTTAGTAAAGTATGGATTTAATACCAATATTGGTCCTAATAAGTTAGTACCATAAAAATTATTTATATGAATACCTTCATCTTTAATATTTTTCTCTTTAATACAGTTAAATAGATAATTAGATGAAATATTGGAATTACTACTTTGAGCTTTATATCCAACTATTTCATTTTTCAATCCTTTATATTTACCTATAAATAAGCTCGTATATCTACTACCCTCATCTATAAAAGATTCATAATCAAAGATATCTAATGCAGCATCACCATTTATAGATTTTCCCATTATCTCTAAAGCATTACCAGTAAATAAAAATACGACACCTTTATTAATTAATTCTTTTAATCTTTCTTTATAAGGCATTAATTTTTCTAATACTTTTTTTTGATTATTAGGTGTAGCAGGACCCATATAAATAAAATCAACATCATTTTTAACAAAATATGGTTCATCAAGTAAAGTAGTTTTAATGATACTAGCTTTTTTCAAAGTATTTTCCAAAAGCATTACATTCCCACTATCACCATATAGGTTACATACTTCTGGAAAAAGTATTTCAATTCTCATTTTTTCCACCTGCTTTTCTTATGTCTTTTAAAACTTCAAGTGATTGATCATATAACGTTATATCATGAAGTAAATATATTTCTTTTATATCTTTAAATGGTATATATGAAGCCATTTTAGCTTCTTCTGTTACAACCATTTTTTTAGAATCAATCCCCGCGAATAATAATCTTACATATACATCATATCCACGTGCACCACTAATTATAATTTTTTTAACTTTAGAATTTTTAAAAAGTTCAAAATCTGTATCATAATACCATGCGATAGTCTCAGATGATTCTCTTCTATCAGTAACATCATCTAACATAAGAAGTATTGCTTTATCTTTATTACTTTTAACCGCATATTCAAAAACAGAAGAACAAGCAACTGGATTTTGACCCTTGGCTAAATGATTGATAAGTTTAATATTTCCTATCATTTCTTCACTATATCTCGTTTCAATTAGCCTCATATCATTTAAATAAGATGTAATAACTTCATCACTATATCCAAGTTCTTTAAATAGTGCGATTGAAGCAATATAATTATAAATATTAAATATACTACTTACTTTTAAAGGATATTTTAATATATCTTTTTTATGTTTGATTATTATTTCATTTTCTTTAATTGATGCATCATAATCTCTTTTAGGATTAGTGTATCCACAATTAGGACAAGAAACATTTCCTATATGAAAATACTTAGTATCTTTAAATTCTAATTTAGACATGCATTTAGGACAATATACTAAGTCACTAAATATATGTTTAGTATTACCTTTAATTTGTTCAGAAATACCAAAATATATAGCATTTGAATTTGCAAGTGATACAGTAAGTAAGTCATCCGCGTTTAATATTAACTTCGCATGTTTTGGCATACTAGATTTTATTTTATTTGCAATATTATCTACATTACTATTATCATGCATAGAATCTCTAAATAAGTTAGTACATATATAATAATCTGGTTCTATATGTTTAAATATATGTACAGTAGTTGCTTCATCTATTTCCATAATAGCAACATCTGCTTTTAATTTACCAAATAAATTCATATTTTTTAAAAACATAGATATAATACCAGTTTCTATATTAAAACCTTTATTATTTATTACTCTATATCCTTGTTTTTCAAAAAAGTCTTCTAATATTCCGCATATTGTAGATTTACCATTAGTACCAGTAACCGCGATTGTAAGTTTTGGTTTTTCCACCATACTTAAAAAGTTTTTACAAAACTTTCTTGCTATATAGCCAGGAAAATATGGAACTTTTTTACCTGCTAGTCTCATTCCTACATACGTTAATTTTCCCATTAATATTGAAAATAAATATTTAACTTTCATATTCTCACCTAATTAATTATATCATTTATTTTACAAAGAAAACAAGTATTACTACTTGTTTTTAAATATTATTTTCTTTTTAATTATATTAATCGCATTACTACCCAAAACCATATCAAATATCTTAAGTTTAAATGCGACTACAAAGTATGTCAAAGCTCCTAATATACTTGCAATTGCCATATAAATAATACAAGATAGTCTATTTAATTCATCATAATGATATACATTTTTCATTAAAATTAACGGAATAAACATTACTATAGATGGAATTATTGTTTTAAGCGTAACTTTAATTGTATTAGTATATTTAATATTATGTTCTTTATTTAGTTTAACTAATGGAATAAATATACTAATAGAATATCCTACTACGCATGCCATAAATGCACCTATATATGGCATTAAACCTAACTTGTGACACAAAATCATAAATGGTACATCTAATATTGCATTAGCTGCATATCCAAATACTGTGGATAATAGTACCAATTTAAATTTATTAATACTTTGCAAAGTTGATGTAGTTATCATGAATAGATTATAGAACAAGCAAAGTATAGTATAAATAGCAAGTATAGAAGCACCTAAATCTAGTTGCTCAGCACCATAGAATACATTCCATAAAGGTTTAGATAAGAACATAATTCCTAAAATCATTGGTACACATACTGTTATGATAATTTGAATAGCTTTATTAAATCTATCACTTACCATATCCCACCTTTTTAAAGTATATGCCTCTACTACGTTAGGTATCAAACTTACTGTAAGACCCATCGCGATAGCATTTACTATCATACCAATTTTACCAGACCAAGTTGTTACTGCAGAAGTTACAAATTCAGTAGTAGCTGCATCATAACCTAAATAACTCATTGTTCTAGATATAAATACCATATCAACGAAATTATAAATAGATGCGGCTATATTAATAGCTATGAATGGAAGAGCGTATCTCCATATTTTAGACATTATTTCTTTATCTGTTATTTTATCTTTTGGTAAACTACCTTCTAAAGATAATTCCTTTTTATGTTTTCTAATTTTAATATAAATATATAAAATAGCTACTGCACCACCGATGAAAGCTCCTAGAAGCGCAAGTGAAACAGAATATTTAAGTCCTATTTTAAATACTTTAATACCTAAGTAACTACCTAATATAGTTACTATAATTCTAATTAATTGTTCTATTACTTGTGATGCGGAAGATATTCCAATAACATTATGCCCTTGTAAATATCCTTTAGTAACTGATAAGAATGGAATAATTAAAATAGCAAGTGATACAGCTCTAATTACTAAAGTTACATCTTCTATAGTATTTCCACCAGATAAATCACCTAATATTAAAGTAGCAATATTAGAAGCAAATATAAATAAAGTAATAAATATTGCCATTGAAATAAAGAATATCATTTTCCTACCAATCTTATAAGCTCTTACCTTAGCATCATCATATCCTAAGGTTTGATATTCTTTAATTATTTTAGACATCGCGGATGGTATACCTGCAGATGAAATATCTAAAAATATAACATATATATTGTAAGCATAGGCATATAACGCACTTCCTTTTACGCCAACAATAGCATAAAAAGGAATAACATATAACATACCTAATATTTTAGTAATAATAATCGCTATAGTAGCAATTACAGTTCCTTCAATAAACCCACTTCTTTTTACATGCATAATTAATTCCTCATTTTCCACATAAATAGTATATCACGAAAAAGAAAAAATAACTATACATCAAAAAAGATATAGTTATAACATCTTATCTATATCTTTTGGAACATTATCATTTTTAACTGTTTTAATTATTTTTTGAATAGATTCTTCACTTACTTCTTTACCTGTTATTGAAGATAATTCACTAATTACTTCTCTTAGTGTCCCTTCATTTTTCATATCATTTTTTTGTAACTTACTAGCAAGTGATAGAATAGTTTCTTTATCAACATTAGTTTTTTCTTTTATTCTTTTAAAAAACGAATCTCCTAAAGCCATAACATCCTCCTAATATATGATATGCATATATTAGAAATTTGTTATTAAGAACCAGAACCACATCGATACTCTCCTACGACTCCTTTTCCTATACTTCTACTAATATTATCTACATCAAACGCGGTGATACTTATACTTTCTCCAGTATCAGCCATAGTCATTATGCCCGATGCAGCTTGAAAATAATTTTGTAGTTTAAGGAATTCTGGTGCATCTAAATTGTCTATCTCAGCAGGAGTTAAATCTAAATAAGGCAATATATCTGAACGGATATCTTTTTCTGTAAAATATTTAACCTCAGAACTACATGATGCTTTTGCATTAGCTCCATATTTTTTATACGCGATTTGTTCTATTATACGTGATGGAGTAAATACACTATCATCGGTTCCTTTTCGTTCTTTGTAAACGTATTCATATGTTTCAGCGCCATCTGTACAAGTAAATCCCTCCACACGATATGTACCACTTTCTTCTAACTCTTGAATACGTGATGCAGATAACAATGTACAGTAATTAGTAGATAAAAGTCCATTATTATCAGATACTACTTCACTCATACTTATTCTTTTACTACTACCTATACAATTTTCTTTACCAGCAACATTAGTACATAATTCAGCATATATCGATTTATTATTTAAACGTGTAAATTTATTATATCTTTTCCAATCTGATCCGGGTTCAGACATCGTTCCTGGATCGCCTACATTAGGATCATAAGAATCCATTGTATGATATCTATAGTTAAGTTCACAACCATCTTCTGATATTATTTCAGCTTTACCTTTACTATATTCTATTACGTAATTATCAATACATAAAGTTCCACTATAAACTTTATTATTAATTAAATTTACTGCACCTGCTGTAGGTTTATTTCCACTAGCATCTACATCAAAACGATCAATTGTAACATTATATTCAAAGTTATTGACCATTGGATTATTAGGGCTTTTTAAAAGTTCTGCTTGAACTGCAGTATCAATTGCAGAAACATAATTAACTACGGATTGTCTTGCCGCACTATCCTTTGCTCCTTTAATAACTTTTGATATTGTTGGAGTAACTATTAAAGCTATAATTGCAAGTATTACTATTACCGCAAGTAACTCTATTAATGTAAAACCCTTCTTCATAAAACCACCTATTCTATATTTATTTTAACATCAATAAAATATATTTGTAAAGAAAAAAAGACTCAATAGTCTTTTTAAATTGAATTAGCAAAAGCACTTCCAGATGATCCTGTTTTAAGACCATACACAATACTTTTAACTACTTTTGCTGTATCAGAAAAAGTTTCACGAGTTTCAAAGTCCATATATATCGCATCAGATGTTTGGAAATAAGCTCTTACTTTATTGAAATCAGCAGTTGGTATAGCATCTATTTTAGCCCAAGTGTCTTTATCTTTAATAATATCTAGTACATCTGAACGGATATCTTTTTCTGTAAAATATGTCTTTTCAACTTTAGCGGTACTTTTCTTACCATTCGCATATCCCTTTTCTATAATTTGTGATATAACTCTTGCAGGTATAAAATGTTCTTGACTACTTAAAATTCTTTCTTTATATGTATATTCATATACTTCTCCATCATATGAACATGTAAATCCATGTACTTTATATACTCCGTTTTCTTCTAATGCAGTAATTCTTTCTTGTGATAAGTTACTACATAATTCTGTAGATAAAAGTCCATTGTTATCAAAAACTAAATCACTCATTTGATATTCTTTATTACTACTATTGCATACAGTTTTTCCATTTACATTACTACATAGTTCTATAGATATTTTTTCATTATTTAATTCATTTGTCTTAATGTATCTTTTCCATAATGGGTTTACTTCAGTAGGATCTATATTTTCTGTACCAACATTAGCGTCATACTTATCGTATACCGTATAGCTAGTTCCTACATTACATCCATCTTCTGATACAATCTCAGCATTATTATCCTTGTATTCAATTACATAGTTATCAACGCATAAAGTTGCACTGTAAACTTTATTATCAATTATATTAACAGCTCCTGCAGTTGGAACTTTTCCACTTGCTTCTACACCTAAACCATTGATATCTACTTCATATTCAAATCTATTAGCTAAATTAGGGCTTTTTAAAAGTTCTGCTTGATTTGTAGTATCAACTGCTTTGACATATCCTATTGCTGATTGGCGCGCTGTGCTTCTCTTACTGCCTTTAATAATATTAGAAATTACTGGAGTAACTATTAAAGCTATTATCGCAAGTATTACTATTACTGCAAGTAATTCTATTAATGTAAATCCTTTTTTCATTTTTACCATCCTCAATTCTATATGTATTATACCAATTTTATATTTTTTTGACAATAAAAAGAACTAAAATTATAGTTCTTCTTCTCCCTTACCTTTAAATTCTAATACGATTGGAGTACCTTCAAAATCAAATGATTTTCTTATTTGATTTTCTAAATATCTTTTATAAGAAAAGTGAAGTAATCCTTTACTATTTACTTTGAATTCAAATGTAGGAGGTTGTGTCCTTACTTGTGAAACAAAATATATTTTAAGACGTTTACCTTTATATGAAGGTGGCATCTCAAGTCTTACGGCTTCTTCTATAACATTATTAATTAAACTTGTAGATATTTGTTTCTTACTATTTTCATAAACCTTTAAAATAGTAGGCATTAATGTATGAATACGTTTTTTAGTTAATGCAGATAAAAATATTATTGGAGCATATGGAATAAACTGAAAATCAGCTCTTATATCGTTAGTCCATTTTTTCATATCTGCTTCTTTTTCTTCTATAGTATCCCACTTATTAACTACTATAATTATAGGTTTTCCTGCTTCTATTGCGTATGAGGCTATATGTTTATCATGTTCTATTATACCTGTTGTTGCGTCTAGAATAAGTAAGCATACATCAGATCTATCTATAGCACGCATAGTTCTTAAAAGACTATATTTTTCTACGTTTTCATAAATACGACCTTGTCTACGTAATCCAGCAGTATCTATAACAGTATATTCTTCACCATGATATTTAAAAGATGTATCAACAGCATCCCTAGTAGTTCCTGCAATATCAGATACAATAACTCTTTCAGAATCTACTATCGCGTTTACTAAGCTTGATTTACCTACATTTGGTCTACCTATTAAACTAAATTTAATATTGTCATCACTAGTTTCTTCTTCTAGTGGAAAATCTTTTGTAATTTCTTCTTGTAAATCATATATACCCATATTTTGCTCGCCACTAACAGGAATATATGTATCAAATCCTAACTCATAAAAATCATATAAATTATCTTTAGTCTTTTTACTATCATATTTATTAATCGCGACGATAACTCTTTTATTTGATTTTATAAGCATATCTCTTACTACTAAATCGTTAGAAGTAATTCCTTCCATACCATCTACTACAAGTACGATAACGTCAGCTTCATTAATAGCTATTTCTGCCTGCATTTTTATTTCTTTATTGAAATCTTCATTAGATAAATCTATACCACCTGTGTCTATCAAATTATAATTATATTTACCAAATGTTACTTTTCCATATATTCTATCTCTAGTTATACCAGGAGTATCTTCAATTATAGATATTTTCTTACCTACTAGTCTATTAAATATAGTAGATTTTCCTACATTTGGTCTTCCTAATAACGCGACTGTTTTCATAATATCACCTCTTTCGCATATTTTTTTATTTCGTCTATATTTTTATATACTATATTACTATTTTCTAAAACAATAGATTCTTCTTTAGAAGATATATTATCTAGTATTTCTAAATAAAATTTATTGTTATATGCATAAACGTTATACTTAAAATTGAAATTTGGTATATCTTCTACCTCATATAAAATACAATTTCCTTTTATAATTAATTTAACATCTATAAAATCTTCTAAAGATACATAATCATCTTTAAAACATTCTAATATTGCACCATAATTATTATCTTTATATAAATATATATCATAATAACCTTTTACATTTATATCATAGTAAACAAATAGTTTATTGAATATATTTTTTAATTCATCTTCAATATCTTCAATATTAAAAATATTCTTACTTAAAAAAACAATGATTTTATCATCTTCCATACTAACCTTCATATAATCACCAATATATTATATGAAAATAATGGAATTGATTTATTACATCGTTCTTTCTATTTTATGTATAACATCATCCTTACCATCTTTAGTTATATTAGAAAACATAATAAAATCATCACCTACAACTAAATCTAGTGAATCTAGGATTGTATTTCTTTGTTTTTGGTGTTGTGTAATTCCTATTTTATCAGTCTTAGTAGCTACTATAGTAACAGGAATTTTATAATATTTTAAATAATTATACATTGCCATATCATCATTAGTAGGTTTATGTCTAAAATCTACAAGCATAAATACTTGTTTTAAAGTTTCACGATGTTCTAGATAATCCTCCATCATTAAACCAAACTTCTTTTGCTTTTCTTTTGACAATGTGGCAAATCCATATCCTGGGGCATCTACTAAATAAAAACTATTATTAACTAAATAAAAATTAATAGTTTGAGTTTTACCAGGTGTAGCAGAAGTTCTCGCATAATTTTTTCTATTGATAATTGTATTTATAAAACTTGATTTACCAACATTACTTCTACCAACTAATAAAAATTCTGGTTTTCCATCAGTTGGATATTGACTTCTTCTAACCGCACTGATAGCTAAATCAACTGAATTAATTTTCATATTATCACTCCCAAGAAACTACTAAATTATAACATATATATTACTTTGTGTCAAAAACTGTAACAGTCTTAGAACCATACTTTTTAGTCCTATAAACATTATATTTATCTATATTTACTTTTTCATCTTCATATTCACATACAACAATACCATCACTAGTTAACATATCGTTGTCATATATAAAGTCTAATATTTTGTTAATAAAATGTCTATGATATGGTGGATCTAATAAAATAACATCAAACTTTTGATTATTATCTCTAAAAGATTTTAATGCTTTATTATAATCCGTCATTAATATCTCATAGCCTTCCATACCATCTAAATTCTTTTTAAGTACTTTTATTACTTCTGGATTATTATCTACAAAATATACTTTAGAAGCTCCATTAGATAATGCTTCTATTCCAAGTGAACCTGTTCCAGAAAAAAGGTCTAGAAAAACTTTATTCTTAACTTTATTTTGAATAGTCGCGAACATAGACTCTTTTACACGATCCATAGTAGGACGTGTACCTTCTATATCATATCCTAATATATTTTTACCTTTATATATACCACTTATTACACGCATATAACCACCTAATTAAATTATACTATAAAAGCCAAAATATTAAAATCTATTTTGGCATTAAAAAAGTTTTATATAACTCAAATAATTTAAATGCATCTTCTATTTTGTCAACTGTCCTAAGTCTATAATTTGTTTTTACTTCTTCTATAAACTTTTCAAACGAATTAGGATTTCTTAAAAGTATTTTATACCAATATGAGTTTTCTCTTAAATATTTAATATAGTTAGGATTAGCTTTAAGTTTAAACTGAATATCAATTCTCATTAGTCATCAAAATGTTTATATATTGGTCTTGGTTTATATGTAGACTCTGTAGTTTTTAATCCACCTAACATTCCTAATATCTTTTGAAAATTATCAATTCCTTCTTTTACTTCATCTAAATTAATATTTTTAAATGTATTAAAAATTTCAGGCATTTTAGAATCGGTAAAATATTCTTTCCAAGCATTTTTATCTTCGCCATATATATCATATATTTCAAATAAGTTTTGCCATGTAGTCTTTCCACTAGAAACATGACTTACTAACTCCGGATGTGATTTTATAAATAATTTAAATTCTTCTTTTTTCGTCATATTATCACCAATAAATTATATGCTAAATAAAAAAATAGATAACTATCTATTTCTTCCTTTAGCCATAGTAGTAAACATTGATTTTAAATTATCATTACTACCAATATTAGCTTCTATGACTGCGTTTATAAATTCTTGTTTATCAACAGCCGAATAATCAAATTCGAATGGCTCTAAATTATTTATTTGACAAACTGCATCAGTATATTGTCTTATGAACTCTCTACCACATCTACCATTACCTTCTCTAAATGGATGGATAACATTTAAATCAGAATATAATGTTGCTATATAATCTATTAAATCTTCCCTAGTCTTTAATGATCTTGCTTTTCTTCTAGCATCAGCCAAAGTTGTATCTAGTGAATTATAAATATATTGTGGTAGACAAAACGTTGTTCTTTTGGCTATAACTTCACTTCTTATTTGTCCTGCAAAATCATATATACCATTAAATAAATATCCATGAATTCCAAGATAATGTTTAACATCAAATGTCTGTTTTACTATTTCAGGATTCATATATAAATTAGCAAGCCTAATTGCTGTTATTTTTCTTTCTACCTCTTCTAATTTATTTGAGTCAGTTATATCAAGTTTATTTTTCAAAACATCATTTTCAGTATATTTTGATTCATAATCTAATAAATCACTTTCTAGTCTTGTTTTCATGTTCTTCCTCGATTTCCTTTACAATAGTATAGAAAAGGCTTCCGTCACTCATACCTTTTTCAATTAATTTTTTTATATATTCTTTTTCTTCTTCTGTTAATGACATATCTTCAATACCATTTGAAGCATTCGCATATTCTAAGGCACGATCTAATTCTTTATTTAAATCTTCCATAATACCACCTAACTAAATTATAACATATTTCATAAACAAAAAAAAATCTATATAGATTTTCTTGTTATTCCTATACCATCACCAATATCTATAAAATTTGTAGTATATTCTTTATTTTCTTTTAAATAATTAATATAGTTATCTAACTTATTCATCATACTACGAAGATTTTTACTTTCTATGGTATCTTTCTTTTCCCTTAAACCATGGAAATTTAGATTATCCGTTATAATGGTTCCATTATCAGTTAGAAATGGAGAATACTTTTCAAAAAATTTAATATACTGACTTTTAGCCGCGTCTATAAATATTAAATCATAACTTCCATCTATTTCTATATCCAAAGCATCCCCTTTAATAACTTTAATTTGTTCTTCCATATGATATTTAGAAATATTCTCTAAAGCCTTATCATACATAGTATCATTTCTTTCAATAGTAGTTATATGAATATCACTACTTATAGATGCCATTTTAATCGCTGAATAAGCAATTGCTGTACCAATTTCTAAAATATTTTTATAATTATTTTCTTTTATATAATTTACTAAAAACTCTATTCCATCAGGTAGCATTATAGGAACATTATTTATTTTTGCATATTCTTCTAATTCATGCATAATATCACCATAATTATTATAACATAAAAATAATTGGTTATTGACACCAATTATTTTCAGATTCTAATTTTTCTATTATTTCATTATGTTCAGCAAATGTTTCAGTTAAATATGTTTTCCCACTACAATCCGCAACAAAATAATACATCGAAGTTTTAGTAGGATTTAATACTGCTTCAATAGATTCTTCAGAAGGATTACCTATTGGTCCTATAGGAAGACCTATTACACAATCACTTCTCGTATTATAGCTATTACATGTAGCTAATTCTCTATTTGATAGTGAATAAGAAAAATCATCTATCTTTAATGCATAATATGTAGTTACATCACTACCTAAAGTCCAATCATTATTAATTCTATTTATAAATACACCTGCTACGTCAGCGCGGTCTGCTTTAACTCCTGCTTCAAGTTCAACTATAGACGCTAGTGTAAGTAATTCATGAATAGAAAAATCACTTTTTTGAATTTCTGTTTTATACTTTAATAAAACCAAATCCATTTGATCTAATATCGTTTTAATTATAGTTTTAGTATCACTTGTTTTATCAATACTATAAGTACTAGGGAATATATATCCTTCAAGTGGATAATAGATATCCTCATTTTTAATATCTTCTTTTAAGAACCAATAATCATTTATTAAAGAATCTATATAATCACTATCAGTTAATAGTTCCATAATATCATCATATGTATTATTAGTATTCTCACTAATTACCTTAGCAACTTCTCTCATATTGATTCCTTCTTTTAAAGTTATCGAAACAATATTTGGATTAGTTGCTTCAGTTTCTAATTTATCTATTATAGTAGGTAAATCCATTTTACTAGATAAAGTATACATACCTGCTTCTATATTTTCAGGTGTGAATAATTTTAAATATATCTTATAAAATTTAACACTTCTGATTAGTTTAGCATCATATAACTTATCAGCAATAGAATACCATGTATCCCCTTCTTTTACTTCAAAGTTTATCTCTTCACCATTTGAATCCATAGGTCTTATCTCATACCTATAAAATCCACATAAAGCAATTATTATTATAGCTAAAAAAATGATTAGCATTTTCGCGATTATCGTATAATTTTTCATACTGCAAAAACAAGCTTAAAATTAAGCTTGTTCGTCGTCTCCTTCCATAGATTCTTTAACTTGTTCTTGAATAACGTCAAGGATTTGTTGAACCTTATTCCATTCAGCCTCTGTTTCAATTGGCTCTAATTTTGTTTTTTCTTCACCTGGAGTATAAATAGATGCATATACTCTAGTATTTCCTTCTTCATCTTGTGAATTATCTGTATAAACTATATAGTTTTTATGAGTTTCATTAGATTCAAATCTAAATAAAGCTTCACATTCTACTTCTTCTCCTTCACTGTTTACTACAGTAAATTTTTGTTCAGTTAAGTTTTCAACGTCTCCTAACATTTCTAAATCTTTTTCCATTATTTTTTCCCTCTTTCTATATCTAAATATGTTTGCAAAATTATACTTGCCGCTAAGCCATCAACTTTAGCTTTTCTTTTTTTTCTAGACATATCTGCTTCTAACATATAATTATGTGCAGATACTGTTGACAATCTTTCATCCTGCATTATTACTGGAAGTGAAAATTCTTTTTCCAACAATGATTTATACTCTAGTGTAGATTCTGCTCTATCACCTATAGTATTATTCATATTTTTTGGTAACCCCAAAATAATCTTACCGATATCATTTGATTCAATAATTTCTTTTAGTGGTTTTATTGTGGATAAATAATCACATTCCTCAAATCTTAAAATAGTATATGGTGTTGCAATAAAATGTGTTGAATCAGAAAGTGCAATCCCAAGAGTTTTAGTACCTAAATCAAGTCCTAAATATTTCATTTGATTAAATCACGAACTAAAACTTCAATTATCTTAGTACGATCTAATTTTGAAATTTTACTTCTCGCTTCTCTATAGCTTGAAATATACCCAGGATCTCCACTAATCAAATACCCAACGATTTGATTAACAGGATCATAACCACGTTCTTCTAGACTTTCTTTAACTTCTTGTAAAACTTCTTTATACATTTCGTCTTGAAAATCACTGATAACATAAGTTTTTGTTTGATCCATACCATCACCTACTTTAAATACACTTTAATTGTATCAAAAAAGCTTTAATTTTTCAATAGATTTTAAATAGTTGTTTTTAAAGAGTCTATAATCTTTTTAGCAACTTTTCTATCATCAAACTCGATTTTTTTATTTCCAATATCTAAAAGGCGCTCCTGACCATGTCCTAATATTAATAATACATCATTACTATCAAGTAGACTAATGCCTTTTTCTATTGCTTTGTATCTATCTCTTATTACTTCAAAATTATCATATTTAGCATCTTTACAAACGTCATTAATTATTTGGTCTCCATCCTCACCATTTAAATTATAATCAGTTACTATTACGTATTTTGCGTTTTTGCATGCTTCTTCTAACATTAAAGGTCTTTTTGACCTATCTCTATTACCACATGCCCCAAATACTATGTATAAATTATTTATTCCAACATTTTTATAAGCACTTGAAATTTTTTCAAAACCATCTGGTGTATGTGCATAATCTACTACTACTAAATTGTCTTTATATTTTATTTTTTCATTTCTTCCTTCAGGTTCAGTTAATGAAGCTATTTGATTTATATAAGTATCTAAAGATATTCCCATATCAGTTAATATAGCAATAACCGGTACTAAATTATATACATTATATTCTCCTTGTAAAGAACTTATAATATCTTTTCCGTTTAATTTAAATAAAGTATTATCTAAATTAGTTTTAATATCACTTATTCTATAATCAGATTCTTTTTTACCATACGTAATATTAGTATTAGTATCAATTAAATAATTTGAAGAATAACTATCATCTATATTAACAATAGCTTTTCCACCATCTTTAATTTGATAAAATACTTCCTTTTTAGCAAGCATATAGTTTTCCATAGTTTTATGAAAATCTAAATGTTCATGTGTTAAATTAGTAAATATTACATAATCAAATTTAAATGTATTTAGTCTACCATAAGATATGCCTTGTGAACTTGCTTCAATAGCAAAATATCTATATCCCATATCGTATGCATTAATAATATATTCATACATATCACATATATCTGGAGTTGAATTAGGAACTTCACATATGAATTTATCTAGATAATAACCTACTGAACCAACATATCCGCATTTCATTCCAAGCCTATTTAAAAGTTCATACGCAAGAAAAGAAGTTGTAGTCTTACCATTAGTACCAGTTACACAAATAAGAGTCATCTCATCAATTATCTTACTATAATTTTCTTTTAAATAATCCTCTAAATATTTTCTAGTATCAGGTACTATAATAGTTTCTACTTCATATTCCTTAGTACTACTGATAATTTTAGAAGCACCATTTTTTATTGCGTCAGCTACATAATCATCACCATTGCTACTTATTCCTTTTAATGCAACAAAAATATCTCCTTTTTTAACTTTTCTTGAATCAGTTTTTATATTCAACATACTATCACCTTGTCTTAATAATTATACCATATATTAAATAAAAAACCTAGGAATCAATCTCTAGGTTTAAAAATAAAAGAAAATATTATTGAAAATACTATTGCAGATGTAATACCACCGGCTGTTAGATTTAACATTCCAGTAAAAAGACCTATAGTACCGGTAGAAGTTACTCCCTTCATCGCCCCATGAGAAAGCAAATGTCCAAAACTAGTAATAGGAACCATGGCGCCTCCTCCTACTAAAAGTATTATCTTGTCATATATATTAAATGCATCTAAAAATGATCCTATAACTACAAAAAGCGTAGTAATATGTCCAGGTGTTACTTTAGTATTATCTAGTATTAACTGGCCTATCAAGCAAATAATGCCACAAAATAAAAATGAATATAAATATATCATACAGCCTCCAAACTAATTACATGAGAAATAGAAGGGATTTCTTTTTTCTCATTACAATAAGTAGTATTATGCAAAGAACCAGTAGCTACTAACAAAACTTTTTTGTATTCTTTTGATTTCATTTTTTCTAAAACAGGACCAAATGCGATTAAAGGTAGGCATACAGGTCCACTTGCCCCAGCAAAATTTTCATCCAAGATACTTCCTGCATCCATTATATTAATATCCTTTTTTAATAATTCTTTCAATATATCAATACCATATCTACCCAAATCCCCAGTTAATATAAGATCATAATCAGTTAATTTTGTCTTAGTATATTTAAGATGCTTTTCTATTGTGGAAAAGGCGGATATAGACATTACCCCACCCATATTATAAACATCTTTAATACCACTATTTTTTACTTCACCTATAGTAGCCGATGTTATTTTTATATTGGATTTAACATTAGAAATTAATATAGACGCGGAAGCAGTAGCAGTTACTGTAGTTGTTTTTCTTTTTGGTGCTCCATATTCAACTGGATATCTAAATTGTTTTTCACTTTGCTTAGAATGCGAAGCTACTGTACATATAGCATTTTTTATTTTTCTACTTTGAATCAATGAGGAGGCTAAAATAAGTTCTAATGTAGATGAGGCACATGCTGCATATACTCCAATATATGGAATAGAAATGTTTTTAACTGCGTAAGAACTTGCGGCTATTTGATTAGATAGATCAGAAGATAAGACTATATCTATATCTTTAGGTTTTAATTTAGACTTAGTAAGTAAAATATCTATACTATCATATATCATTTTAGATAATGCATCATCAAACGATTTTGTATTCATATAAAAATCTTTATATATTAAATCGAAATATTTAGCAAATTTAGTATTACCTTCTTTAGGGCCAGCTAATAAAGCAACATCATTTAAATAAACATTATTAAATTTAAAGTTCATCTAGCACCCCAATATAACTCTCATAAAGCCAAATAAGTAAGCCGAAAATATTCCAAAGGCAATAACACTTCCTGTTAGTTTAAATATATTAGAACCTATACCAGTAATAAGTCCTTCCCTACGATATTCTAAGGCACATGACTGCATCGCGTGAGCAAATCCGGTAATAGGAATAATAAGACCACATTTTGCTTTAGTAACTAGTTTATCAAAGAATCCTAAACTAGTTAACAAACAGCTTATGAATATTAAACTTATTATCATTAAAGTAGATGCCTCATTTAACGATATATCAAATAATATTTGATATAAATCTATTAAACCTTGACCAATAATTCCTAATAAACCTCCAACTAAAAAAGCAGTCAAAGCATTATAAAAAACGTTTTCTTTGGGGCAATTTTTTTTAACTATTTTTAAATAATCCATAATACCTCCTAAGATTATTATGAAAAATTATATATTTTTTATACACCTATTTTTGCCTTAATTTGATTTAATGTTTTCTTTTTATGCCTTGATACTGCAACTTGATTAATACCTAAACTAGTAGCTATTTCAGATTCGGTATAATCATATAAATAATATGATAAGAATATTTTTCTATCCATATCAGAAATACTTTTTAGTTCATCTTTTAGTATCATCATATCGTCTATATTATAATTTGTTCCCACATATTCATGCATAGAATTATCATCATATAAATAATCTAAGCTTGCAACTGGACTTATAGATGATGACGAAAGATATATATCATATAAAGATATACCCAAGTATTTAGAAATTTCATCATCAGTAGGATATCTTTTATATTCTAAAGCTAAAAAATTTCTTGCCTCTTCTATTTTTTTAGTTAAACTAGTTATATCATTTGAAACTTTAAATGGTCTAAACGAATTAGCACATTTAGATATCTCACCTAGTATATAAGAATAGGCGAAAGTAGAAAACTTAGCATTCAATCTATCATCATATCTTTTTAAAGCTTCATAAAGTCCTATAAATCCTGCTTGAACTAAATCTTCAAAATTACCATATCCCCTATACTTATTCGCGATATAATAAACCAAATCCTTATATTCTTCCATAGCTACACCTTAATTAAATCTAGGGCCTGCATCTCATCTTTGATTTGATACATTTTGCCCCTACTTTTATTTATATATTTTTGAATATCTTTATTAATCCCGCATAACATACTTATTCCATGTAATCTTTTACAGGCATTATAACCTTTAAGTAATGATTCAACACCATAAAAATCTATATTAATTAATGATGATAAATTAAATACCACATTAGATATTTTCATATCAGTTATTAAATCAGTAACTTCATTTTTAAATTTATCTATACTATCTCTATCTAAACTACCTTTAACTCTTACAAATAAAATTCCTTTTCTAAATTCTTTTTTTATATTTAACAAGTTATCACCTTCCTTTCTAATTTAGCACACAAAAAAATGAAATTGTGGATTTCGACATAACTAGTGTTTCTTAGCTTTTTTTATTATATATATGACAATTGTTAATACTAAAAATATACCTTCAAATATAAAATAAGTATTATTATTTTTAGGTATAACTTTTTCTTCACTTTTTAAATTAAATATTTCATTTTCTAACATCTTAATTTCTTTATATTTACTATCTTCTACTAAAGATATCCTATTTTCATAATCTTCTATTTCAATATTAAGTTCATTTACTTTCATCCGATAATCATTTAAAAGACTAATCATTTCATTATAAGTTTTAGTATATTCATTACTTACACTATCTTTTTCTAAAGATAAGTTACTATATTTTTCTTCTAATTCTTTTATATATAAATCTAAATTAATATTAGAATTTTCTAAGTTATCATATTCTTCTTTTAATTTTTGATAATCTAGTTTTAGATTTTCCAATTCACTTCTTATATCATTTTCTTCTATATCAACTTCAACCATAGTATTTATATTCATAAAAGGTAATACTATATTAACTTCATATAATCCGTTTTTATAAATATCAATATCACCTTCTATATTAATAGGCACCTCACTTTCTATATAATCTTTTACATTAGATGAATAATCTTTTATTATAATTTCATCTGGAATAACTACTTTGTCTCTTTTGAAATATTTATATACCTTTTTAAAATAATCACTTTTAATAGGAAATTCTATACTAGCTTCTTTCATATAATCACTGTAAGTTAATATCTTGTTATAATAAAAATAATATAGATCTTTATATCTATAATAATTTTTTTCACCTACTACTTTTGAATGTGGTTTAATATCTTCACTTTCTAATATATTATTTTGCCAAAGATTTACTTCAGACATATTCTTATAATTAAATTCAAATGTCTTCGCGTCATCTAAATAAACTAACTGAAATCCTTGAGAAAATGATGATTTTAATATTTCATTTGTTCCATAAAAACTTATATCAAATGTTTTAGGTTCATTTGATACATCAAATAAACTTAAATAAACATCAATATCATCATATTCATAATCTTTTAATAAATCTATTATTAGACTCCCACCATTTTCTATATAAGACATGTTTTCCACAATAATTCCATTATTTATGTATTTATCGAAATTAGCATTACAACCAGTACATGTCCATCTAAAATCTATTTTTTTATCATTATTTTTAATATCTATTTCTGGAATTCTTAAATTACCATAACCACCTCTTATATTATCTAGTTTTATATATCTGAATTTATTTGCTTTAACATACTCATAGACTTTTTTAATATCTATTATCCTATTTTTTTTAATATCAGGAATCATATTACTATATGAAGTATATGAAGTATAATATGATGTATTTAAATCCATATATGGATAATTACTTGGATTTTCTCCTTCGATATAAAAATCTCCTTTTATAGTTTCATTATAATATTTATACCAAGTATCTTCTTCTTTTAATAATGTATCAGTAACCTCTAAATCTTCATCTGTCCAATCTTTAAACTCTATATATTCACTATAATAAGTAGCCGCGTGAACATTAAAACTAAATAATAATATTAATAAAACTAAAATTTTTTTCATGTATACCTTTCTATCACCTCCTATATATAAAATACGTCAAAACTTTTTCATATCCTCTTTTTTAAAACATTTTTTGATAAAAAATTACATAATATTAATAGAGGTGTATGATGTTTAAAAAAATATTTAAATTATTATTTGATAACTTATATATTTTTACATGTGCTTATTCCAATAACACATTCAAAGATCCCCTATCTAAAGAAGAAGAAAACATGTATTTAGAAAAGGCTAAATTAGGAGATAAATATTCAAGAGATAAATTAATAGAACACAATCTAAGATTAGTGGCCCATATAGTAAAAAAATATGATCATAGTAAAGAAGACATTGATGACCTATTAAGTATAGGAACCATTGGTCTTATAAAAGGAGTTGATTCATATACTATTAAAAAAGGCGTTAAACTAACTACTTACTGTGCGAAATGTATTGAAAATGAAATACTAATGCATTTTAGAAGTAACAAAAAAATAAGTAAAAATATTAGTTTAAATGAAGCTGTTGGATTTGATAAAGATGGTAATGAAATTACTTTGCTTGACCTACTTAAAACGCCTAATCCTGATTACGCAATGGATATTCATAACAAAAACAGTATTGATCTATTAAAAAATTATTTTAATATTTTAACTAAAAGAGAAAAAGAAATATTAATAAGTAGATATGGGCTTAATAATAATGATGAAAAAACTCAAAAAGATATTGCCAATGAACTCAATATATCTAGAAGTTATGTATCTAGAATTGAAAAAAGGGCTTTAACAAAATTATTGAAAGAATTTATTAAAAATAAAAAAGACTAAAAACTTTTTCGTTTTTTAGTCTTTTTATATCCAAGTTCATAATCGATATTTGATAATGCTTTTCTAATTGAATCTATATGTGGCATCTTCATATTATCACCATTTATATAATGTGATAATAATTAAAATTAATACCTATAATAAATCATTTTTAGAATCAAAATTAGTAATTATTTCTATATTATCTATAATTTCATCTATTAATTTATCATAATCAAATCTTTTTTCAATTTCTAAACATCTTTCTTTCTTTGGTTTAATAACAGGATGTTTAGGTAAAAAGATAGTACAACAATCTTCGTATGGTAAAATACTTGTCTCATAAGTATCTATATTTTTTGCAATATCAATAATTTCTAATTTATCCATACATGCGACTGGTCTTATTATTGGAAGTTCAGCTACAGTTTCAATAACTCCTATACTATCTAGTGTTTGACTTGCAACTTGTCCTATTGATTCACCATTAATAATTGCTTTGTATCCGTATTTTTCACATGCCCTAGACGCTATTCGATACATCATTCTTCTCATGATAGTAATCATATATGTATCCGCGCCATTCATATAGATAGCTTCCTGTAACTTAGTAAATGGTATTACAAGTAATCTAATATTACCTGAGTATTCATTTACTATTTTAGCTAAAGTCTTAACTTTTTCTTTGGCCATTAATGAAGTATGAGGAGGAGCTTCAAAATACATACAATCAATATCTATTCCTCTTTTAAGCGCTAAGAAACCAGCTACTGGAGAATCAATTCCTCCAGATAACATAAGTAAGCTTTTTTCTTGAGTACCAACAGGATATCCGCCTATACCAGGTATTATATCTGTATAGATATATACTCCTTCTACTCTAATTTCTATATGTAGTGTAGTAATAGGATTATGTACATCTACTTTTAAATTTGTATTTTTTAAAATATGAGTAGCTACTATATTATTAAATTCCATAGAACCTATTTCAAATCTTTTATCAGCTCTTTTAGTATCTATTTTAAATGTACCTTCCTTTAAACTCATAACTTCTAAAGATTTAGCTAATATACTATCTACATCTTTATCTACTTTATATGCTTTTACAATACCGTGAATACCAAATACTTTTTTAAGCTTTTCTAAAGCAGAATCTATATCATCACATTCAATATACATTCTTACATTATTTTTAATTATTTTAGCGTTATTATCTTTTAAAATATTTTTGATATTTTTATTCAATTTATTTATAAATAAATCTCTATTTTCTCCTTTGGTTGTTAATTCACCGTATTTGATTAATAATAATTCCATAATATCACCAAGATAGATTATATACTAAAAGATAAAAAAAAGAAAGTTTAACTTTCTTTTATTCAACTACGTAAGGATCAGTACTTATACCAGCACCAGTAACTGTTACTTCTGCTTTTAGGTTAATAACTGGACGAATACGGCGCTCATTCAAATCATATGATTGAGTTGCTATTTGCCCATTACTCCAACCTCCCCATAACCAAACATAGTTACCATCAAAACCAGAAGGGCTCATAGTCCACCACTTATATGTTTTTGCTAAATAATACTTAGGCTCACGATTGGTATATTCATCAACATAACCACCTGCTATCCATAACTCATCAAGATTAATCAATCCTATGGCTGCAGAAACTAATCCTTTTCCGTTACCATCTAGTACACATGCTAAATTAGGTGTGTAATTCATATATACAGTAGACTGCGCCAATCCAGAATTCCAATTTGTGTAGCCATGGGTTTTTGCTGCTTCGCAAAAATAATTTCCCGTTGCAACTTTTAAACTATTATCTCCTATTATATTATCACTATACCAATTATTAACAATCTGTTTTGTAATGTCACTATTCGAGTAATACATATAAATATATTCTTTAGAATTCACCACACTATTCATTTTATATACATTAGCATCAATCGAGTCTTCCAGAATCAGTCTTACAGTACCATCCTCATTAACTCTAACTATCCTCCATGTTTTATCTGCAAAACTAACATAGTTATTATCTACATTTCCTCTAAAATAATATGTTGTTCCATCTGCTCCACCAAAACCATTTGTTACGCTCATAGAGTACAATCCAAAAGCGTCTTGAGCAAAAGTTATTGCTTTGTCTAAGCTAGGATTAGTTAATATTATTGGATTATCTATTAATATTTTATCCGCAAATGTGGGATTAGTTGATAATAGCTCTATTACATTGGAAATATTACCTTTTTTATCCTTCGCGAATACATAATATGTACCAACACTTTCTACCATGTGTTCTTTATAATTATCTGTTGTGTCTATCCAAATACAGTTTGATGCTGTATTCTCATTCGTAACACAATAACTAGCTATACCAGATTCATTATCTGTCATAGTTATTTTAAACATTAATCCTTCTGCTTCGCCATTAATAGTTGGTTTAGTCACATCTATATCAGCACAACTATTAGCTACTTGTAAATCAGTCTTTGTGCCTGCAACACAATACTTCCCATCAGATAAATAATTTGCAGTTACTGTTTTATGATTTGCCATTGTAATTGATCCTGATTTAGGTACTTTACCAGATATTTCTAATGTATCTGTTCCATTACTACATTCTACACCATTACATGCAAATACCATTGGGTATGCAGGTTCAGATTTGTTTTCCAAAACATACTTACCCATATATAGTTCTGCACTTCTAAGTACTCCTATTACAGATTCTTTAAATGTTTCTTTCTTTGCATTATCCAATAATCTACCTATTGATATTGTTACTATTAAAGCTATTATTGCAAGTATTACTATTACAGCCAAAAGTTCGATTAATGTAAACGCTTTTTTCTTTTTATTCTTTTTCATAAGCATCTCCTATTCTAACTTTATTATATAACAAAAGGTATATTTTAACAATAAAAAAAGAAAGTTTAACTTTCTTTTAAAAATTCAAATACCTCTTTATAATTAGATACTTTAACAAATTTAATTTTATTAACTACTTCTTTTGGTAATTCAGATATATCACTTTCATTATCTTTAGGGATAATAATAGTATCAACACCACTTCTTAAAGCAGCTAAACTCTTTTCTTTTAAACCACCTATTTTTAAAATATCACCATGAAGACTAATCTCTCCTGTCATAGCAATATTACTATTAACTTTAAGTCCTGTTAAAGAACTTATAATAGATGTAGTAAGTGTTATACCTGCAGAAGGTCCTTCTTTTGGAACTGCACCTTCCAAAGCGTGTATATGAATATCATTATTTTCCAATTTATCATATGATATTTTAAATTCTTTATAATTAGATTTAATATACGAAAGAGCAATAGTAGCTGATTCTTTCATAATATCACCTAATGAACCTGTAAGTATTAACTTACCACTACCTTTATAGAAATTACTTTCAATAGGAATAATATCTCCACCATATTCAGTATAACCAAGTCCATTAACTATACCCACTTTAGATTCTATAGTAGTTTTTTGATACTTAGCTATTCCTAAATAGCTTTCTAAGTTTTTAGAAGTTATTATAGGTAACTTAGTTATTTCTTTAGTAACTAATTTAGTAACTACTTTTCTTGCAATATCATTAATTTTTCTTTCAAGTTCACGTATACCTGCTTCTTTAGTATATAATCTTATAATATTTAATATAGCTTCATCTCTAATAATTAGTTTATCTATATTCATTTCCCTACATACTTTTGGTATTAAATGAGTTTTAGCTATATCTAATTTTTCATATTCAGTATAACCATCTAGTTTAATAATTTCTAATCTATCTTTTAACGGTGTTGGAATATTAGATATATCATTCGCGGTTAATATAAACATAACATTAGATAGGTCATATTCCTCTTCTATATAGTTATCTTGGAAATACTTATTTTGTTCAGGATCCAAAATTGATAATAACGCGGCATAAGGGTCACCATTAACTCCCTTACTCATTTTATCAATTTCATCTATTAAGAATAGTGGGTTTGAACTACCTGCTTTTATAATGCCATTTATAATTTTTCCAGGACGAGCTCCTATATAAGTTTTTCTATGTCCTAAAATTTCAGCCTCATCGTCTAGTCCACCTACACTTATTTTAGTAAAACGTCTTTTAATAGCCTTTGAAATAGAAAATGCGAGAGATGTTTTACCTACTCCAGGAGGACCTACTAAACATATAATTGGTCCTTTTAAAGAATTAGTATTTTTATTGATAGCTAAATATTCTATAATACGTTTTTTAACTTTTTTAAGTCCATTATGTGTATCATCTAACGATGCCATAACATCTAATAAGTTATCATTTTCTTTTGTATATTTATTCCATGGCAAAGATAATAAAGTATCTAAATATGTTCTTTCAATGTTAAGTTCAGGAGACATTGTAGGTAGATTTTCATATCTACTTATTAATTTAGAAATTCTATCTTTAACATCTTTATTAAGTTTTAAACTATCTAATTTATCAGTTAATTCTTTTATTTCTTCTTCCTTAGTAGAAACTTCTCCTAATTCTTCTTTAATAAGTCTTAATTTTTCTTTTAAGATAAATTCTTTTTGAGTTTTTTCTAATTCTTTACTTACTTTTATATCTAAATCTTTTTCAACAGTATACGCTTCTTCTTCTCTATAAATATCTAAAAGTAACATTCTAGCTCTTTCAGAAGGCTTAGCCTCTTTTAAGTATTCAAATACTCTATCTAAGCTTAATGGAATATATTTTACAATTATATCAGTTAAATCAGATAATGAAGTTATATTGCTTGCTTTAGTTATAACACTGTTACCTACATTAGGTACATTATTAGTATAGAATTCTAATTCTTTTAATATCTTTTTAATAATAGTCTTTTCTTCAAAAGGTTCTATTTTTTCTATTTCAAAAGGATTTATTAAAGCTTCTAATGTATTAGTTGATTTTAAACTAATATAATTAGTTACTTCTACTCTTCTATTACCTTTAACGTTTACTCTAATATTACCATTAGGTAATACTATTTTATTTGATAAAGTTGCTTCTACACCGACATTTGGTAAATTATTTTTAGTATTAACATCATATGGATCAATACTCGATACTACAAGAATCTTACCATCATGGAACATATATGCCATATCAAGTATTTTCTTACTAGTATCATCTTCAAATTCAAGTTTTAGTTCGTTTGCGGGAAGCATTACTAAACCACGTAGAATTATAACAGGTAGATTTTGTTTCATAAGATTGCCTCCCTTGAGAATTTCTTTTATTATAATTCGGGAAATATTAAATGTCTAGTAAAAATGAAAAAAAACTTATTTTTTTTGAATAAGTTTTAAATCATTTAAATTAGTTAAATCTATTCTTATATTATTAACTCCAATTTCAAAATAATTATTATCATCATTAACATAATCTGAATATTCTATAACCATTTTACCATCTTTTATTCTTATAGGATATAATGATCCTTTTCTATCTTTAAGGTAATAATTTCCTTCTAAATTATGATATTTTAATACATTAAATTTAGATATCATAGCTTCAATAGGACCATATGTTATAACTTCTAAATTAGGATGTTTACCATATCTTTTGTGATAACTTTCTACTAAAGATTTTATCCTTGTATAATCCATTTCATACGAAAGTGTTACTCTAGAAGCACCCAAACTATGATAGAAAGCAACCGTATATGAATTAACCGCATTCATATAAGGAGAAGTTACAGCGTCTTTATAATAATATAATCCGCCAAGTTCAGATACTTCTACGTTTTTAACATCTTCATATTTAGATACTACTCTAGGTAAAATATATATAGAATCTATTTTATTATGTAAGTTAATATCTTCTACATATATATCTTTATAATCCTTTAATTTATTATAAAGATCTATATTAGCTACTTTATAATTTGTATTAGCTTCAGTCTTATAATCTTTAACATCTATAGAGTAAGTACCATATATAACTTCTTTTTTAGCTAATCTAAGAATATTTAATTTATCAATTGCCTCTCTTCTTAAAGCATTGATGTCTTTTATATTTATAAATAAATTATCTTCTAAATCTATTTTAATATTATCTATAATATATGGTGTATCTCCTAGTTTTGATAATTTAGATATTATATCTTCTTTAGTAGTAGATATATTTTTAGCTTTTTCTATATTATTACTTGATACTTTAACTTTAAAATCATCCTTAACTACTTCTAACTCCATAGAAGAAGATGTAGCTTTAAAATACATATCAATTTTAACTTTTCTTTTATTAAGTTTTATCATAGAAGAAATATCTTCTATCACCTTAGTATCTTTAGTTTTCAATACTTTAGAATCTTTAGAGACAAACTCATCTACTTTTAAAGTTATAGTATCACCTTTAGATGCATTTTTAACACTTTTATTATCTTTATAAATAGAAGTTACTATAAATCCTTCACCACTATCTAAAAATCTAATACCATCATTTATAGATAGGTCATCAATAAGTTTAATAGTAGCTAAACCTTTTTTATAATTTATAACCTTACCTAAATCTATTCCATTATGATTAGGCATTTTAGTATTAACTAAATTATTATTATCTTCATTAAATATAAATCCTTTTGTAAAACCTCTTGTAAATACTTTTCTTAAATTTAAAAGAAGATTATCATCTATTAATACTTTACCAGTATCTAAATAACTATCAATAGCTTTTCTATATAAACTTGTTATTATATATACATATTCAGGGCTTTTCATTCTGCCTTCAATTTTAAAAGATTTAATTCCTAAATCTATTAATTTTCCTATATTCTCTAATGTATTTAAATCCTTAGTACTAAGTATATATTTATCTTTATTTAAAATATTTCCTTTACTATCAACTAAATCATAAGGAAGTCTACAAGTTCCAGCACACATACCACGGTTACCACTTCTACCACCTATTAAACTACTCATAAGGCAATTACCAGAATATGATATACAAAGCGCGCCAGCTATAAAAATTTCTAAATCTATATTTGAATTTTTACTTATATTTTCTATTTCTTCGATACTAGTTTCACGAGCTAAAACTGTTCTTTTAATACCTAAACTTTCTAATAATTTTACACCATATAAGTTATGAATATGAGCCTGAGTTGATACATGAATTTCTAATGATGGAATGGTTTTTCTAACTAAGTCTATCATACCCATATCTTGCATAATAACAGCATCAATACCAATATTAGCTAATTTTTTAACATAATCTATAAAACTCTCTACTTCATCATCATATATTAAAGTATTTAAAGTTACATATACTTTAACATCATATAAATGAGCAAGAGATATAGCATGATCTATTTCTTCTAATGTAAAATTAGGAGAAAAAGCACGTGCTCCAAATTGTTTTCCACCTATATATATTGCATCTGCACCAGCAGCTAAGGCAGCTTTAAAAGCTTCCATAGACCCTGCCGGAGATAAAAGTTCAGGTCTCATAATAATCACCAATGTTATTATAAATTAAATATTGTTATTCTTCAAGTAGTTTATCTAATGATATAATATCTAATCCCTTAGACTTTATATATTTAATTATATATTCTAATTCATCGGTAGAAATGCTATCTATATCAAGCATTATAATACTACCTGGTTTTAAATTCTTTTTAATTTGAATAGTTTGATTTACTTTAATAGGTATTATAGTATGCATTTTATTCATACTACAAATATTTAACATTTCAAAGTTTTCCTCTTCTAAAATACAATACTTACTTTTAGTTAAATCATTTGTATAAAAAATAGGTTCAATATTATATTTTTTTAAAGTAGTAGATATATTATTCGTACCTTTAAATATTAAAGATATTTCATTTTTTGATTCATTACCACTTTTAATATATTTATTATAAATATTACTTATAGATATTTTAGGTTCTACTTTTTTATATACAATTAAATCATTTATAAAACTTCCTACTCTTTTCATTGCGTCATAACTTTTAGATAAATCTACTACCTTACCACTTATACCCGGGGTAATATAATTTCCATCGATATATGCATCTTGGGGTAATACTTTATCTACTTTTTTTAATCTTATCATAATCTCATCTGTATCTTTAAGCACTGTAGCTGTTTTATTAGAATAATAAAAACTAAATAAGGCCAATATAAATATTCCAAAGAATTCAAAATATTTTTTCATAATATCACCAATAAATTATATGAAAATAGTTAACAAAAAAGTATTATTGTATAAAATAATTTAGGAGGTATTTATGTATAGATATATAAATAATAATAGATTTGGTGGATTTGTATTTCCATTTTTACTAGGTGGCGTTACTGGGGCTGCATTAGCGCCTAATTTCTGGAGTGGTAGACCAACTTACTATTATCCATATCCACCTATGTATTACCCATATTATAGATAAAAAAGAAGCTATTTAGCTTCTTCTATACTTCTTGTTTCTCTAATAACTATAACTTTTATAGTACCAGGATATTGCATAGTCTCTTCAATTTGGTTTTTAATATCACGGGCTACTTTGACACTTTTCAAATCATCAATTTCTTCAGGTTTAACGATAACTCTAAGTTCTCTACCTGCTTGCATTGCAAATGTTTTTTCAACACCAGCAACATTATTACCAATTGCTTCTAGTTCTTGTAATCTTTGAACATAGTTTTCTAATGAGTCATTACGTGCACCTGGACGAGAAGCTGATACAGCATCTGCAATCGCAACTAAAGATGCAATTACAGAAGTTGGTTCTGTATCACCATGATGTGATGCGATAGTATTAATAACTACATCATTTTCATGATATTTAGTAGCTAAATTAACTCCTAAATCAACATGTGAACCTTCAACTTCATGATCTATTGCTTTTCCAATATCATGGAATAAACCAGCTCTTTTAGCTAAGGCAACATTTTCACCTAACTCAGCAGCCATAGAACCTGCTAGATTAGCAACTTCTATAGAATGTTTTAATACATTTTGTCCATAACTTGTTCTAAAGTTTAATTTACCTAAAAGTTCAATTAACTCAGGTTCTACTTTAGTAATACCAAGTTCAAATAATGCATTATTACCATATTCTAATATTTTAGCTTTCATATCTTTTGATACTTTATCATATACTTCTTCAATTCTAGATGGATGAATTCTTCCATCTTTTATTAATGTATCTAAAGTAATTCTAGCCATTTCTCTTCTTAGAGGATCGAAACTAGAAAGTACTATAGCTTCTGGAGTATCATCAATAATTAAATCTACTCCTGTAACTGCTTCAATACTTCTTATATTTCTACCTTCTCTACCAATGATACGACCTTTCATCTCATCATTAGGTAAATCTACTACTGTAACAGTTTGCTCATTTGCAACATCTGATGCATATTTTTGCATACTTTCAACTATTAATGTTTTAGCTTTTTTATCAGCTTCTAATTTAGCTTCAGTTTCTCTATCTTTAATGTAACTTGCGATTTCCAAGTTCATCATATCTTCTACTTTTTTAAGTACTAATTCTTTGGCTTCTTTTTTAGAGTAACCAGCTATTTTTTCAAGTAGTTCTACTTGTTCTTTTTTAATATCCTCTATCTTTGCTTTTTCATCTTGGATATCTTTTTGTCTATCTAATAAGTTTGATTCTTTTTCATCTAAAGTAAGTTCTCTTTTGTGTATTAACTCTTCACGTTTATCCATATTATTTTCTCTTTGGATTAAACGATCTTCATTTTCTTTTAATTCTGCTTTTCTATCTTGAATATCTTTATCCATATCTGATTTTAATCTATATGCTTCTTCTTTTTCTTCAGATATGTAATCTTTCTTTATTTGTTCTGCTTCTTTTTTTGCTTTATCTAAAATGTTTTCTACTTTTTTAGAAGCAAGTATTCCTTTAATATAATTAAAAATAAACATTAGAATAATTCCAACAAAAAGTCCTATAACGATTAGCAAGATGGGATTCATTCCTTCTAACATATAAACACCATCTTCCTATAGTTTTATAAACTATAATTCTATTTTACTTTTAATTAGCTTTTTAGTCAAGAGAAGAGGAAAGAAAAAAGACTTTTATTTAGTCTTTAAAAATTTTAACAAATAATGGTTTTAAAAGTTCATCAGTTAAGAAAGATGTTATAACCGCAAGTACTACATAAGCAATTTGGAAAGCAGTTAAATGTACGATATTGAATAATCCTTTTAATGGACTTAAAAACACAATTATTTGAACAAATGTTAAAAGTATAAATACTGTATTTAAAACTTTATTACTTAAAAAACAAGTTTGAAATATATTCTTCTTTAAGTTTTTACATGAGTATGCATATATCATTTCAAGCATTACAATTGCCATAAAAGATGCTGTTTGAGCTATTTCTATTCCATATAATTTTAAGTTAACATAGTATACACCAAATACTACTATAGCCTTTAATATAGCAGATATCATCATCTTAGAAACTAAAAATGGTGTAAAGAAATTATTACCTTTTCTGATATCTCTTTCCATGATATCTCTATCAGCTTTCTCAAAGGCTAGTGATATTGCAGGAAGTGAATCTGTTACTAAATTTAAATATAATATTTGAATTGGTACAAATACTTGAATACCAAATAACATACCTATAAATACTATAATTAATTCAGCAATATTACCGGCAAGTAAATATATTAAAACATTTCTTATATTATCAAATATTCTTCTTCCTTCTGATACAGCATCTACAATAGTAGAAAAACTATCATCAGCTAGAATAATATCAGAAACACCTTTAGATACTTCAGTACCAGTAATACCCATACCTACTCCAATAGAAGCTGTTTTAAGTGCAGGAGCATCATTAACTCCATCACCTGTCATTGCAACTACTTTATCTAATTTCTTTAATGCATTAACTATATCTAACTTGTTAGTTGGACTAACACGGGCATATACACTATATTTAGTAACTGCATCCATCAATTGTTTTTCAGTCATATTATCAAGCTCTAGTCCTGTGATTGCTTCTTCTTCAGATTTAATAATCCCTATTTCCTTAGCTATAGATACTGCTGTAGGAAGACTATCTCCTGTAATCATAATAGGTCTTATATGTGCCTTTTTACACATCGCAATAGATTCTTTAACATCATCTCTTGGAGGATCTATCATAGCTGTAAATCCCGCGAATACTAAATCAGTTTCTTTTTTATCATTTTTATTTTTTAATTTCTTATATGCATACGCAAGGACTCTATAAGCTTTAGAAGACTCTTCTTTTTCTATCTTACTTAAATTTTTAATCTTTTCTTTAGTAAGTTTTACTTCTTTATCATTTTCAATTATATAAGTACAATTTTTAATAACTGAGTCAAAACTTCCTTTAGTATATAGATAAGTAACACCATCTGCCTCATTTATTGTAGACATCATCTTTCTATCTGAATCAAATGGTATTTCATCAACTCTTTTTCTTGTACATCTTATATTTTCTATATCTACTACATCTTCTAAACACTCATATAAAGCTACTTCAGTAGGATCTCCTATATAACTATCGTCGCATTTTGAAACATCGTTGTTTAAAGTCATAATATCAAATAAAATATTATCCTTTGGAAAATCTTTTATTTTACCTAACTTACCATTATAAAAAACTTCCATTACTTTCATTTTATTAAGTGTAATAGTTCCTGTTTTATCTGAACATATAACTTCTGTAGAACCTAATGTTTCAACTGAAGATATTTTTCTTACAATCGCGTTTTTTCTAGCTAAATCATTCATCCCTATTGAAAGTACTATTGTAATAACTGCAGGAAGTCCTTCTGGTATAGCAGCAACTGCCAAAGAAATAGAAAGTAATACTATATCTTTTAAGCTCATTCCTTTAACTAAACCGATAATTAACATAATAATTATTACTATCATTATTATTACGGATAATGTTTTACTAATATTTGTAATTTTTTTCTGTAATGGTGTTTCTCCTTTAGTATCATCTTGTAGAGATGCGGCAATATCACCAAATTCAGTTTTCATTCCTGTTTCTGTTACTACTGCTTCACATTTACCATAAACAATATCTGTTCCTTGATATATCATATTATATGTTTCTGATATAGATACGTCACCATAAATAGATTCAATATTTTTTTCGACTGGCAATGATTCTCCTGTTAATGATGATTCATTTACTTTTAAAGAATTTTGATATATTAATCTTGCATCAGCAGGTACTTGATCTCCGGCTTCTAATATTATGATATCTCCTGGTACTATATCTATAGTATCAATAATCATTACTTTGCCATTTCTTCTTACTCTTGTTTTTACTTTCTGCATATGTTTTAAAGATTCTATTGCTTTATCTGCTTTTATCTCTTCTAAAAAACCTAGTATCGCGTTTATTATTACTATTACTATAATTATAATACTATTTAAAAATGATTCATTATTAATTATAGATAAAACAAAAGAGAAAATAGACGCGATTATTAAAATAATAATCATAACATCTTTAAATTCTTTTAAAAACTTTGATAAATTAGATTCTTTTTTTGCCTCTTCTAATTTATTATCCCCGTATATACTTTTTCTATATAAAGCTTCTTTAGAAGATAATCCTTCTTTTGTAGTATTAAATTCTTCTAAAACTTTTTCTACTTCTAAATTGTAATGTTTCATATGCCACCTCTATTATAAAATAAGTATAACAAATTAATTTATTTTCATCAAGCAATTGACACCAGAAAAGTTAGTGATATAATAAATAGCATTATGGGGGATAAATATGAAACTTGTACTTAAAAAAACAGCATGTTTATTATTAACTAGTTCACTAGTTTTATGGTGCAACAAAAAAAATGTAGAAGCCGCTAGTGATCTTAAGAATGAAATTAATATTGAAACTGAAGTAGAGTCATTTGATCCTACGTGTGATATGGCAATACTTTCTAAAAACGCCGATTTATATGATAAGGTTAATGGAGATATACAAAACCATTTTTTCACTGATAGATTAGTATTTCAAGTATTAAAAGGAAATAACTGGTCTTTTATTAAAGTTGGCAATGAAACATTCTATGTAAAAAATGAAGATCTTACTATACTTCCTTATGTTTTTGAAGAAATGGTAGATAATAATGTAAGAACATGGGACTTTAAAACTAGATATATAAATACTAACGCGACAATATTTGAAAAACCTGGTGTAGGAGAACTTGGATATTTTAATAAATATTCTAAAGCATTTGTAATATTTGAAGTTGGTGATTATTCACTTGTTAATATTAATGGAGCAACAGGATATGTTGAAACTAAAAACTTAAGCCAATTTGATTTTGAATACCATGAAGCTTTAAAACATCCTAATAGAATAGATATTAATACTTATATTAATTTCAATAAGGATACTGAAATTGATAATATGACTATAGAAAAATGGCAAAAAGGATATTGTTTATTCAACGTTGGAGATAAATCTTTAGTTAAATATGAGGGTAAATATTACTATGTACCAACTTCTAATATAAATATACTAGGTGATAATTATGCCGAAGTTGATATATCAGATCAAAAAGCATATTTCTTTAAAAACGGTGAAATGCTTGTAGATGGTGATTGTGTTACTGGAAATGATGGTATTACACCTACTAATGAAGGACTATTTGAAGTATATGAAATTGATGGACCTAGATACTTAAGAGGAACTAATAGGGATGGTTCTAAATATAAAGTATATGTAGATTGCTTTATTGTATTTGATGGCAACATAGGATTCCATAATGTGCTTTATAGAACTGAACCTAAACACTTTAGTAAGGATGCATATCAAAATGGTAGAGGTTCACATGGATGTGTTAATATGTATAAAGAAGATGTATTAAAGATGTATGATGAACTTAAAAAAAGTGAAAATGGTGGATACGGTTATAAAGTATTAGTACATAAATAAAAGAGGTTAAACCTCTTTTTTATTTACTATTTTAATTATCTCTGCACCATGAACTTCTATCTTTTTATCTGGTCTCAAAATATTTTTTAATTCTTCTATTGAAGTTGGTCTTACCTCTATTAATTTATCCAATTCACTATCAGTAAAAATGTAAAATTCAGGCATTTTTAATTCTTCAGATCTTTTCTTTCTAAACGCAATCATAACATCTTTTAATTTATCATCTGATATTTTAGTTTTAGCAATATACTTGTCTTTATAATAATTATAGTAATCGATATTTTTTTCTTTATTTAATTTCATAAATCTTTCAGCGATTTTTTTCATAAGTATAGGTGAGATTAACATATCTTTTTTAGTATGTTCAAGTTCATACTCTATCTGATTTACAAGCCCATCTGCACGTATAACTTTATATTTCAAATTTGCAGGTGCCTTTGAAGTATTTAAAATTGTTTCTGGATTAGCTGCCACTGCAATTACTTTATACATTATATCAAAATCTTTTTCCCATAATGTTTTTTTTAAAAGTCTAACTAATCCACCACCCACCTCAGAACTATACCAAATTTTTTTTAATACTTCTTTTTGATCTTCTGCTTGTCTAATTGGAGATGGCATACCTTTTTTTATCTTTTTTCCATCGATAATATATTCCCTTACAAAATCCCCCTTTTCTGTTACAGTTATATTACCAACTAAGTTTTTACATTCAACAAAAAAACATGGGCCTTTAGTTATAACTACATAGTCTATTTGTGCATTTAAATCTTCATAAGATAAGTTAATATCATGCAAAACATACATACCAATATTAGCTTTTTTTAACCTATAAGCAATTTCTTTTTCGCCTTCCATACCTTTTTTAATATAATATAATTCTGATTTAATATCTGAATTATTAGGGTATTCTATATTCAGCTTTTGTAATGCATCATACCTTTTTTGAAGATCTGATTCGTCTTTTAAAAAAACAGTATCTCTAAATGTATTAAATAAAAACATAATCCCACCTACCATATCAAAATTATAATATATAAAAACAAGATAATAAATAAATTATCCTGTTATTTTTACAATTATTTACTATATATCTTGACACCATATCTTCTTTTTAAATCTTCAATATAATAATCTGATCCAGTCTGATATTTTAAATTAAACTCTCTTAAATACCTTTTAAGACCAACATCTAAATCATATTTATTTTCACTTGCTGAAAATGACTCTTTATATTTAGCTGTATCAATGGCTTTTAATGCTGAACCGTCATATAAAAGATTAAATGGCATCTCCACAGTATATATCCCTGCGTCAGTTAATACTTCTAAATCTTTTAAGAATACTTCTCTACTTCTTCTTAAATTATCTAAATCTATTCCATATATGTTATCAGGATTATCGTCTACTAAAGTTAAAATGTCATTAGGAAAATAATCTGTAGTATAACCTACTAATTTATCATCAACCAAAAGTAGTTTTTTAGGAAATAGGAATGACTTTAAGTTAAAATCATCTATAGTTATAACATCTTGATAAGATATTTCAGGTATCTTATCATACATCTTAATTATTTCATCACCTATCCTAAAAGCCCTACCTTCACTACCACTATCAATAAATCGATGTCTTCCTAAATCATATTTATCCGTTATTTCACTTACATTTTTAAATACTTCAATATTCTTCATAATAATCCCCTGATTCATTGAAATATATACTAACACAACATAATTTTAGTGTCAATTTATTATCCATAAACTTTTTTATATACAATAAATCAGATTTGATGTATAATAATAAATTACATAGGAGGATTATATGAAAACACATCGCATTATACTAATTATCTCATTTATCATCGGAACTGTTTCTTTGCTATTTGTGGCAATATTACCACAGCAAACAAAATTGTTCCAAGTCTTTTTGGCATTTGCAGGTAGTTCTTTTATATCTTTTTTATTAGAACTTCCAAATTTTATATCTATAAAAAAGGAAAACTTTCATAAACTTTATTACGCATTAAATAATATTAAACTTTCTTCATATATTTTACTATCTAATATAAATGATATAATTGCTGGAGATATTGCAACAGAAAAATTCTACACAGATATGCTTCAAAAATTAGCTACTTATAAAGATAATCTACGTGAATTTGATTCAAATTATTACTTTTTAAAAAATAAAAATAATTTAATAAATGGTGTTATTAATTCAGTTTGTAATGCATACCACAATATAGAACAAGCAGCATTACAATATACAATACGTTTCTACGATAAACAAATAACCAATTTAAAATCACAGAACACATCAAAAGTTTCACCAAATGATATGATTAATGAACTAAATAGTATAACAGAAAATATTGAGATTCTAATTAAAATAATTAATATGCAAGTACCATATATATTTACAAAACAACAACATCAATCTTGGTTAATTGATGAAGCAATAATAATCAATACAAATAATAATATGAAAATAAAAAAAGATTAAAAAACACATTGCTTCAAACATTTATATGTTTCTTTACTTGTTAACAATGGAGCTAACGTTACATTAATTGCAAAGTATTTAGGACATACAAAAATCGAGGAGACACTAAATACATATTCACATATGTTTAGCACTGCACTCGATTCAGTTGTTTCTGTTATAGATAGCTTAGGAGATAACTAAGCTATTTTTCTTTTATCATTTTTTCAACTAACAAGCCAACATTAGTTCCTAACTCATTTTTAATTTTTGAAATATCTTCTGTAAATCCTTTTTCTCTTTTTATTGCATTTCTAATTCCAGGTTCGAATACATCAAATATAAGTTTATTCTTTCTATAGCCGCAAACGTCATGAAGCCTTTTTTCTATGTATCTTCTTCCTGAATTATTCATTTTTCTGTTTATGATTAAATCTTCTTTGTTTTCAGCATCAAATTCATCAAAATGCATAAACAACCATAATTCAAAATTTGGATTACTTATATATAGATTAACATCATTTTTCTCACAAAAATCTACTACACTGTCATATTGTTCTTCTGTAAAACTGTCTTTATCTCTATCAATAACCATATTCAAAGAATCAATTTTTGAAGAATATGTTACATCTTGTGCTGCAAAGTATTTTTCAAAGTTACTTGCCATATCTTCATATGCTTCATTTTTAAATAAACTCATAAACACTGAATCTAAGTCTTCATATTGAATTCTATAATCATCTTTCTTATACATTTCATCTAATTTTAAGAATGCAGTTTGAAGATCTATTTTATTAGGATTTTCATGATCCCAATTTGATAATTTATTTTTCAATTCACGAATGGTTACCTCATTAGCAGAATTATCAATAAACGTTTGTAATAACTTTATGACATGGGTTGGGTTACTATGTCCTTGATTGGCATAATCCCTCAAAATATTGATAATTGTCACATTTTCCTTTATTAAAGATTCATTTAGTTTTTCAAAATATTTTGGTTCTGTTGCTGCCCCTTCGGAGACAATAAAATACTTTTTTCTATATTCATTTACTTCAGATGCTCTCTCAATCGCGAATGGTTCTCTAATCCTCATAATCAGTATCTATATTGGCTATTGCACCAAATCTTCCTTCTAAATACGCTTTATCAATTTTTCTATCAAAACGAGCCACATCTTTAAATTCTTCTAACGAATATATTCTACTTTCACCTTTTTCATTTTTTTCTGCAAACCAAATTTCATCTCTTCTTACTAAATCAAAATCTAAAGTTTTCAATTCATGTGTTGTAATAATTAATTGATTTGTATTATTTGATTTTAAAAATATTTTTAATAAACCTCCAACAAGAACTGGATGTAAACTACTATCTAATTCATCTATTAAAAATAATTTATTTTCAGTAAGCATAATATCAACTAATTCTAAAATTCTTATTGTTCCATCTGATTCTTCATATGCTCCAAACTTACTTTCACAATTATCATGAATAAAATTCAAACTTTGAACAACTATTTCCCCACTACTATTTTTTTCTAATACGTATAGATCATTAGCAATTCTTATTGTTGCTCTTGTGTGGGGATTAATTCTATATGATTCTTCAAATTTATTCATTATCGTTGCAAATTCCATTGGAGGTAATTTAGTTTGAATATTTTTTATATCGCATGGATCAGCAACAATATCTGATATATTAATATCCAATGCTTTTAAAACTTTTAAAATTTTATCTTTTTTCTTAATATAATCAATATCTAAAAACTTATGTGATATTGATCTTATAACATACATATCAAATATTAGAAATTTGAATACTGCTCTAATATCGTTAAAGAATTCATCTCTATTATTTGACATAGAAATTCTTCTAGCCATTTCGTTGATAAACAAGTCCTTATTATTATTTTTCATCTCAGCTAAACAAACATCAAAATAGTTATTTTTTGTTTTTATAGGGCTATATTTACTATGCTTTACATCTCTTTCAAATATGACTTTTTCTGTAGGTTTAGTCATATCAATTAACCACTCAGATATTATTTCTTGTTTTGCTATGTTTACTTCAAAGCCATATGAATATAATTTTTCATTTAATGCAAGTTCAAATTCAAAATATGAATTTTCTTTTTCGTTAGACTCTGTTCCTCTAAAATATTGATTGTTTATAATTGTTGAAATTCCATCAATTATTATACTTTGTGCTAATCCAATTGCTAAAATCAAATTTGATTTACCAGACCCATTAGCCCCAAAAACTCCTGAAAACTTCAATACTTTTTTCTTACAACACTCCACTACATGGTTCTCATTATTTCTAACTTTACCAGAAAGCATTGAGAAGTGTTGTAATTCATTAAATGATCTATAGTTCTTTACTTTAAATCCAATTAACATTTTTATCCTCCTATTCTTAATATAATTATATTATAATTTTTCGCATTTGTGAAGGATATTATACATCTTTTTTATAAAAAATCAATAGTTTATACGATTTTTTCACATTTAATTACTATTTTGTAGTTATTTGTACAAAAAGCAGATAATTCTTCATAATCTTCTTCGTTGCCAATTCTTTTTAAATAATCTATACCGCCATCAACTGCAACAGCACCACAAGAGCACTTTTTATAATCATTTGTACTTTTAGACTCTATAATATCTCCGCATTTTTTACATTTGATTTTATTACTTATTATTTCTTCTTTATTTTCCATAAGTCATCTCCTCATAATTTATTATACCATGATCTTATACTAAACATATCCTACCGTTTGCGGTATAATACCATTACAACCATACGGATGAAATCTATATTGTCCGTATCACTGTAAAAAAAGCCATTGAGAATTTTTGCCGCTTTCGGCCTTTTTCTCAATGAACTATTCTTAAATCAAATTTTTTGTACCTAAAATTACTTTTTTGACTTTAAAATTGAATTGGCTAATTCCATATATCCTGATTCTTTTAATTGTAGATCTAATTCTTTAGCAACTGTATTAATCGATTTCTGAATTTTATCTTTTGAAGAATTCACACTTTTAATTGCTTCAACTAATAATTCATTTTGTTCTTTTAAATATTTTTGATTCTTTTCACCATAAAAATACATTTTTAGTGTCTTCTCTTTGTTAGTAACATTGGCTGCATAGTAAAGCGTGTTTATCATTTCTACATATGTTGTTTCAAATAAAATATTGTTGTTCATTGAATTATCACTACTACATTTTTTATTAATAAAGTCTAATAACATTGATTCAATATTAATTAGTATATACTTGATTTCATTAATAATATACTCTTTAACCTTTTTGTTATCTATCAAATAGCTAATAACCTCTTTCATATTTGTAACATGTGTTATTTTGGATAAATAACTATATAGATCTTTTATATCTTCTTTTTCAAAATTATCACTTAAAACTTCATTAATATTTTCACATACTATATCTTTAAAATACCCTGCCCTTGTTTGAACATTAATATCCAATTCTAAGTTTAAGGATGTAGCTATTATATACAATACTTCTTCATATGTATTTCTTAACAGGCAAACTGCCATCAATACATTACCATCTCCTAGCATTTTATATACTGTTTCAAATTCTTTTACGATTTCTTTATACATATATTTAGACTTTTGGTAATCAGAAATATCACTAATATTTGTTTTATTTATTAGATCCAAGTAAATAGCATTACTTACATCTAATATTTTCATTGTCTTCTTAAAAGAAAACTTTTTATTCTTATGTTCTAAATCATAAATATAACCTCTTAATTTACTTTGTTTCACGCAATCATTCCCTCCTATCTTAACAAAAAAGAGCATATTTCATCTTAAAAATGAAACACGCTCTATTATTTAATTACATTATACATCTTCCAATTATTTTTTCAAGTATTCTTTCAATATTTTACAAAAAAACATAATTTATCTACTTACTATAACTACTATTTATTATATATTCTAAAGCTTTTCTAATATTTTTCTTTCTTAAAACTAATACATGTTTACTTTGTTCTTCAGTAATATTTACAGCTGAAGCTGATGCGTGGCCACCACCACCATGAGCTTCTGCTATTTTACTAACATCGAAATTATTATCTATTCTTCTATATGATTTTTGACCATAGTCACCTTTATCAAGTGCGACTATAATTAAGTATTTAATTTCTTTTTCACTATGGCTAGATGCATATTCACTTATTTCATTTCTATATTCATAGTTTGCAAATAAGGAAGCAAAACTATTACCATATTCATCTATAAAGTATTCCACATCATTCCAAATATTTTTTAATGTTTCTAAATACTCTTGTTTTTTATTTTCAATAATTTCTTTTTCTTCTTCTAAATTAATAGATTCATCTTTTAATAATTTCATATACATTCTATCTATATATTCTTCTATTCCAATTGAACTTAATAGGATTGCTAAATCATGAGCTTTAATGCCTTTCTTACCTTCTTTTTTCCAATCCCATGTATCTTCTAATCTAGTTAATTCAGCAAATTCATCGAATATTGGTTTTCTATTTATCAAGCCATTAGATACTAAATATTCATAAAATATATCAGTCGCACATCTTTTTTTAGTATCTTCTTCTATTATAGTAGTAAAACTATAATTATCATATCCTTCACTAATAGAAGATTTATGGTGATCAAATATTTTTACTTTTTTTGAAAGACTTAAATCACTATCTACTATATCAATCGCTGGTTTATGTAACATAAGATCTGTTATATAGATATTATCATATTCATCTAATTTGTTATTTTCAAGCATATTTCTAAACTTAACTTCTAAAGTATCTACATTAGGTGATAATACATAATCTAGTTTTTTAAATGCAATTTTTCCAAGGATAATACTACCTAGTCCATCTATATCACTTTCATGACTAAAAATAATAACTTTTTTATCCATATAAATCACCTACATAAATTATAGCACAGTTTAATACTAAACTTGAAACTAATTACTTTATATAGAAATGACACAAATAAAATAATTGAAATAAATATGCTTTTTTACTCTCTTAAGGAGGCGGAAATTTATAGTCTTCCTTTTGTCCACTACAGTTCAAAAATTCTTATAAAATAAAGACTTTTATTCATAAACGTAAAAATTATAATCAATTTTTTTAATATTTTTGGTATGTAAAAGTGTACCTAAAGTAAAAAAACTAAAATGATTTTATATTTTTTATTTAACTAATAGTTATTAAAAAACTAGTACTTTCTATACTAGTTTTTATATTATTCAAACTCTATTTCTTCTTGGGCAATGTTATATACATCAACTCTATTTTCAATATCAACTTTATTAACTAACCATCCTCTTAAAGAACATTGATTTATAAATTCATCAATTCTATTTACACCATTTATTTCTTTTAATGTAATAACTACGCCAAATTTTATACCTTTCTCACGTATAAACAATCTTTCCTTTGATTTAATACTTAATCCCCACATAATATTATCATATCTTTGTTTTGGTTTAATATTTGGTTTTAATATTTGACTTATGTGTTTTACATTGTCCCATTTTCTATACCATTTTCTCGCATCTTCTTCATTTATTCCGGATGTTTCCCCTTCTGATTGCCTATTTTCATTTATAGATTTAATAGAGCCATTATTATCAATTCTACCAAAGTAAAAATCTAATTCTGTATTTGTATAATCAACTCCTTGATTTCTTGAACATTCAGGAAAATAACATAATGTAGCTCTAGCTATAAATGGATATTTGTCTTGATAAAGTGGTACTGGTATATTGTGCGTATATGTATCATACAAATTAGACTCACCTGTAAGATAAAACTTTATTTCATCTTCTTCCGAATTAATTACATCTTCAATTCTAATTGGGACCTGTCCAAATCCAATGTAATTTGCCCTTTCTGTATCAAATTCTTTCCAGCCAATAGCCGAATCAATAATTAGAGCTTTTGCAATTTCTCTATTTAATCCAATTACATCAATTAAATATGCTAATTTACGAGAAATCCACGGAGCAGCATATGAAGTTCCAATTCCAATTTTTGCTCCATTTTTTGTACACGTTAGAAATCCATCATTATTGTCTCCGCCAAAATAGCAAACATCTGGCTTATTAAAGAATGATAAGACTCTTCCTTCTCTTGAATACGATGCAATATTTCCATTAAAATCAACTGCATTTACAACCAAAGAATTTATTGAATCAGCAGGAGATCCAATTTTTTTAGGTTTATTCCCAGATTTATTAGTACCTGCAATTACAAATACTATATTATTCTCAGATTGTAATCTATCCAGCAAAGCAGCTTCTGAAGAAATAAAATTTTGATTAACTTCTAGTTCTGAACCAAGAGATAAATTCCAAACATGTATAGTAGGATTTTGTTTTATAATTCGCTCAATTTTTTGCATAATTGTAATAGAACTATTTCGGCCAGAAGTTGCTACCCCAAAATGTTTTACTCTAAATCGACCACAACCATCATCATATTTTGGATTAAAAGCTGGTCCATCAACAATTATAGATGTAACTGATGTTCCATGTTCATAATCACTTTCACTTCTAGGTATATTTTTATCTATCATATCCTCATATTCGACCCATTTTGAGAAATAAACTGAATCGTCAAATAGGGTATCTATAACTCCTATATATGGCTCGTTTGATGGATTTGGAATCATTGGCAATGCATTTTCTACACTGTCAAATACATTTTCAAATGAATAATTAGCCATATCATATGTAGCCATTGAAACAAGATACGGAACTTTCTTTTTGAATATATTAAATGATTTTGGATTAATAAACTGTATTGATGATTTTGGATCAATTATTTTATAATCTTCATCTGAAATATTTATTTTTTCCAATATATCTTTGATATTCTTTTTAATATCAAAATAATTTATAATACTATTTTCATCAATTAAATCACTATTATCAATAATTCCAAATTTATTTACAATATCTACATCTGCAACAATATCTCCAAATAAAGATTTTGATAGACTATATTTTTCAATTTGCTTTTGATAATTCTTTATATTATTAAGATCATTACTATTAATTGTTCCTTTAAAAATATCATTAACAATTTGTTTTGTTTTTTTCAATTTTTCTATATTAATACTTATTGTTTCCAAATCAATAAAATGAGTGATTATATGCTTTTGATCATCAGAAAATTTAGCACCAACAATCGAATCATTCGAAGGTTCACTTTTTTTTGACAATAATGTTTTTATTCGCTTGCTTTTTGGAACTACTCTTTTATAAAAAACACTAACTAAAGCTCCTGATAATATATCATCATTTTTCCAATTATTATATAATACATCTAAATCATTTATTAAGCTATCAATATTTTCGCTACTTACAATGCTACTTTTTGGTATTGTGGCTGGTCCTGGTTTACCAAAACTCTTTTTTTCATTTAACATTCCTTTTAACTGAATTAAACTATTCACTATTTAACCCCCTTGATACTTGGCTTTTAGAAATACCAGTTAACTCTTCTATTTCGCGAACTGTGAAACCTTCAGACTGTAATTTTTTAATATTACCATCTATCTTAGAATTTGTTATACTTTCATATAAGCGTATCAAATAATCATATTCATTTTTAGGATTACTAAATGCTAAAGATGTTTTTATTATATTTTTTAAATCACCAGGATATATTTTTTCATTCATTAATAGTATTATTTTTTTAAATAGTTTTATATCTTTGGCAGCATTATCAAATTTTTCTAAATACTCATTTAAAATTGATTCAGCAACATCAACTAAATCTTCTTTAGAATATCTATCAAAATTAATAACTGTATCAAATCTTCTAATTAATGCTTTATCAAACGATTTGAACAAATTAGTAGTAGCAATTAAAACTACTCTATCATTAAGATTATCAAATTCTTTTAATAATGTTGAAGTTGCCCTTCCCATTTCTCTTAAATCATTATTATTCAATCTGTCTAACGCAATAGCGTCTATCTCATCAAACAATATAATTGCATTTTCAGGATGAGCAAGTTTATTAATTTCTTTAAATGCTTCTGTTATATTTTTTGAAGTTTGTCCCAATTTACTATCTACAATCATATCAAATCTCACCGTATAAAGTTCTCTATTTAGAATTCTTGCAATTTGTTTAACTGTTTCAGTTTTTCCACTGCCTGGAACCCCTTCAAACAAAAACTTATTAACGCCAATATTATGTCCAATTGCATTAACTATTCCCAAAACATCATTCTTAATCTTTTCTGGTAGTGGTAAAGAAAAATTTGAAACTTCAATTTTTTCAAAAAAAGGAGAATTTGTTTCATTAGATTGTGGTGTAAAAGTGTTGGCATTAGATAATAAAGCCATCACATATTCTGCCAATTCATGATCACCAGATTTATCAAAATCTCTTGCAATATCATATGCTTCACTTCTAAATGCATTATCATTATTTTCAGAATAATACTTAATCAAATTTAAAACGTTAATCTTCTTCATTTTTATCACCTATTATAATTATAATACCTTTTGGGACAAAATACAAGCATTTTGCAACCTTCATTTGACTTTTTACATTTTTTGTGTTAATATGTAATTGTCCGAGAGGCAAAAAAAAGAAAATAGCTAAAATGATATTAGTTATTCCCTCACAAAATAATTATATCATATTCTTTCTAAATTTCAAAGATTTAGTTTTTAGCGGAAAGGATATACTTTACATATGGGTAAAAATCAACATATTACTCATAACTCAAACGGTGGTTGGAATGTATTAGGCGCTGGAAACAACAAGCCAACAAAAATATTACCTACAAAACAAGAAGCAATAAACTACGGAAGAATTATAGCCAAAAATCAAGGTTCTGAATTAATAATTCATGGGCTTAATGGTAAAATTCAAGATAAAGACTCCTATGGTAATGATCCTTGTCCACCTAAAGATAGAGTAAATTAGAAAAAGTGATGAAATTAATTCATCGCTTTTTTTATTCATCTCCATCATCAAACATGCCCTTTATTAATGACAAAGGGAAGTCCTTTTTATCTGTAAAAACTCTCTTTGTTTCATTAGCTATCGTTTCTTCCGCCAGCATTTTGAATCCTCCTTTGATTTTTTATCTTAAATTCCCTTAATTTTTTCCTTATTACTATGCAAAAAATGAAATGTTATATGATTTAATCAAATCAGCAATATCCTTTTTATTATCTTCCATATATTTAATTGCAATTTCAATCTTATTATACTTATCTGCGTAATCTTTTTGTAATTCAATATTCGGAACCATTACAGGTATTTTTTTTACACCTTTTAAAATAACTCTTTTTAAAGCTGTACCAGTAACATAATTTTTAGATACTAAATCTACCACTTCATCTGACATCAAATACATTCTTAAATATTCAGGTAAAACAATACTCGTGTTTGGTCTTAAAATTGCAATTGATGATAATAATGCAATATCTCTATATTCTTTACATATAAAACCATATGCAAAGTAGCTACCATCTTTAGAAATAAGTAAATCGTCCTGTTGAGGTACACACCCTTGTTTTTTTAATACATCAAACGTTTCTTCGTCAATATATTTACAATCAGAAAAATCAAAATCACTTTTTCTCATATCTTTAACAGATAACATTGGATATCCGCAGTTTTCACCCTTAGGACTAAAATGTGATCCATCAGTAATTTTTTCGCAGCACTCTTCTACATTCAAAACATTTAAAGATTTTTCATTAAGCAATGGTGTTCCAAAAGTTTCATAAAAAACAGACTTTTGATATAGATCTAGCTCTTCAATTGAATTTATAATATTATCTTTAACTGAAAACAAATTATCCAATTTATTGACTATTTTAGATTGTTCATCAAGTGTTGGAAAGCTTACCGAAATTTTCTTTAATCCATTGTCGTTTAACGCTTTCATAGTTGCACCTGAACTATAATTATCTTTTTGTAAGTTGAAAGAGTCGCTTAGTAAATAATAATATAAGAATTTAGGATTAAGTTTATCGATATCCGGCCTTACGCAATAAAATCCTGTTGAATATATATACTGGCAATTCATATCATCTATCATTATTACCTTAATTGTATTTTTCATTTTTGCAAATAGAATATCCCCTATTTCTGCCTTAACATTGGCCCTAGACGGTTTGGCATTATAAGTTACATCAATGCTTGATACAATTTTATTTTCAATAATATCACCGGTTGCTACATACTTTTTTATTCCATCAAATGGTTTTACGTTTTCACCACTTTTTTTAATATAATCAACTAGCTGCATTATTTATCACCTTCCAAGGAAGCCAAAATTTTAAATATCTCTTCATTTCGTTGTTTTATTCTTTTAATAATGATTTCACTACTCTCTAATGTTTTTGAAGACACTTCTACTTTTTTATACTTATTAGCAGATAAATCATAACTATTTTTTGAAATTTTATCCTTGTCAATTAAAGTGATATTACTATCTATAGTATTATTATGTTTATAATTTAAAATACTATTTATCAATTCGGGTATTTCATTGCCGTCAATTTTTTTTCTTTGTGTAGATAAAGAATATCCATCATTTTTTAACTCAACAAATGCAATTTTATCTGTCTTTTTGGCTACATTTTTATCTAATAGCAATATATTCGTAGATACCCCTGCATATGGATTAAATATTCCACCAGGTAATGAGATAACACACCATAAGCTACTCTCAACTAATTCTTTTCTAACTGCTTCAAAAGATTTATCTTGTTTAAAAACTACACCATCTGGAACGATAATTCCTGCTTTACCTTGCGAAGTTAAATGATTAGCTATATAATCAACAAACAATATCTCTGATTTAGATGATTTCACACTAAATTTATTATGAGGAACTATCCCTCCTTTTGGAGTCATGAATGGAGGATTAGCTAAAATACATTCATATTTATCTCCCCATTTATCATCTGATGATAAGGTATCATATTCATAAATTTTTGGCTCACTTGCTCCATGTAAGAATAAGTTCATTTCTGAAATCTTAACCATTGATGGAGCAATATCATAGCCACTGATGTTATGTAGTATTCTTGTTTTTTCATCAAATGTTAAATTACTCTTTCCGTTATCATCTAAGTTTTTATTTATAATATACTTATATGCCGAAATTAAGAATCCAGCTGTACCACATGCAGGATCTAGAATTCTATCTTCTTTATCAGGTTCTACTAAGGACACAATAAAATCTATTATATGTCTAGGAGTTCTAAACATTCCTAAGTCACCTGATGAACCTAATATATTGAGTAATAATTCGTATGCATCTCCAAGTTGTTCTGAATCTTCATTATAATCAAAATTTTCATCTATTATCTTTAAAAAATTTGTTAATGTTTCAGGATTTCTATATGGAACTCTTGCTTCTTTGAAAATGCTTCTAAAAGTATCAGGTAAATTTGGATTAGAATAGAACTTTTCAAGACCTTCGGTGTATAAATTATATCTTTGTTGCGCACTTAAACTGTTACTCATTATTCTTTTCCAACTATATTGTTCATAATCACCATCAAAAAATGTAGCAAGACCGCCCATCTCAATACCTACTCTATCCATATCATCCATAAACTTATATAGTAATGCATATGTTATTTGATCAACTTGTTCATTTGGCAGTGGCACTTTACCAACAATAGTATCTTGTAAGTCTTTTAGTGCTTTTTGTATATTTTGTTTAGCCATATAAATTATCTCCTTTTATAATTATCACAATTAATATCATTTTCTGCAACATAGTCTTTAATATATTCCAATAAAGGTTTATTCTTTAATCTAATACTAGAAATTTCTTTCAATTCATCTTTGATTACTGAATTAAGTAGTTTTGAATATTGTTTTGTATATACGCATTCTCTTACATATTCATCTACTATGTATGCTTCAAATACTGTCTCTATATTATCTATTTTATCTCCAGCATACTTTTCTAATTCTTCTTTGTTAAGTAGCTTAAAGTTGTTAAACTCATCCGCTAATTTTTCTTTTTTAGATTTATAACCAGTAAGTAAACCTAAGATATTCATAGCCACTTCTCTTACCGTTATTCTTCTATCCATACCTAACGCTTGTTCTAATTTTGGTATATTGAAATATTCTGTAGGCTTATCAAATACTTGATCTTTTAAATACCACTCTAATTTTTCAATATCTACATCTTCAATCATCTTTTGAACATTAGGGTCTTGCCTAACTTTATCTTCAAATTTTGTATAAAGTTTTCTATCAATTAACATACCTGTTTCAGGCACTTTTTCTTCATCTATAGTTAATAAGAAATCTGTACCTTTATTGATTACTTTATCTATAACTGATGGATCAACTTCAACTGTACCCTCACTCTTAATAACTTTTGGTAATGTTAATTTTTCATCATATTTAAACTTAATTTCAAAGAATTCACATGTTGCAAAAAAATCAAATAACTTAAATGTTTGTTTTCTAATTTCTTTATCTTTGAATTTAAATGTATGTAATCTAGTTCCTCTACCTTTCATTTGAATAAAGTCTGTAGGACTGAATACTGGTCTCATTAAACCTAAGTTTATAATATCTGAACAATCATATCCTGTTGTCATCATACCCACTGTAACAGCTATTCTAGATTTACTTGTTTCATAATCTTCATTCCATTTTGAATGTCCATTTAATTTATTGTTTGCAAAATTGATAGTCATTTGTTGAGCATCCATTACATTAGAAGTAATTTGAACCGCAAAATCAGAATTATATTTACCCGGGAACATTTTCTCTGCTATATCATTAAGTAGCTCTGTAATCTTTCTTGCATGAGCTTGATTAACGCAGAAAATAATACCTTTTCCTATTTCATTAGTAATTGGGTCTCTTAATGCATTTTCCATAAATGTCATACAGAATACTTTATTTGTTGCTTCTGAGAAGAAATCTTTTTCATAATTCTTTTCAGTTAATACCTTTGTCTTTCTACCATCTTTAGATGTAACTGTAACTTCTACATCATCATCTGATGAATCAATAGTTAGTCCTTGTTCACTTAATAATTCAGTTGTTATATCAGTTCTTGCATCAACTATTGTAGGACTTACAAGTATTCCATCTTTAACGCCATCGTTTAATGTATAACTAAATGTTGGATTACCACTATCACATCCAAAAATGTGATATGTATCTAGCATTAGTCTTCTTTCTAATTCTCTAGGGTCTGTTTCGTCAAACTCAACACCCTTTAAATAATTTTTAGGAGTTGCTGTTAAACCTAACTTATAACCTAAGAAATATTCAAATACAGCTCTACTGTTTCCACCAATACTTCTATGAGCTTCATCTGATATTACTAAATCAAAATCTGTTGGAGTAAATATTCTTTGATATTTATTGTCTGTAGTAAATGATTGAATTGTACTTATTACTACATGAGCATTGTCCCATTCTTGCTTATTCTCTTTATAGATAGCAACCTTAATTCCGTCTTTATTTAAGTATTTACCTAAATCTTTTTGAGCTTGATTTTCTAACTCAATTCTATCCACTAAGAATAAAACTCTTTTAGCAACTTCACTTCTAATAAACATTTTGATTATACCAGCAGATGTTAAAGTTTTACCTGTTCCTGTTGCCATCTCTAATAAGAATCTTGTTTTACCATCTTTAATAGCTGTTTGAATAGCCTTAATAGCATTTAATTGGTAATTTCTTAATACTCTAATTCCGTTTTCAAAACAATATTTTGTAATTAATTCATCATCTTGAGATTTCCAAATACTACTACTTTCTAGCATAGGTTCTTGGCTTAATGCTACAAAGTATTTATCTATTTTCATATCTGATATTAATTGTGTATCTGATGTTAAAGCTTTACTTTCTTTTAAACTTTCATAAGTTGGAAAAGCTGTTATCATTTCTGGATTACCTTTTTCTAAATTCCAGAAATAATGAATAGAACCATTAGTAAGAATTATATACTTACATCTTAAAGAATTAGCATATTTTCTTGCCTGTTCTTTAGCTTCTAACGGATGAATTGCATCTTTTTTAGCCTCAACAACTACAAAAGGAAAACCATTTTCATCTAATAACAAATAGTCTATAAAACCATTCTTAATTTTTTTATTTTCTAAATTCTCTAAATCCTCTTGTTTAATTTTGACATTTGGTTCTAATTGTATATTTGCTATGCCTTTTTCATTAGGAAAGAATCTCCATCCAGCATCTTCCAATAACTTATTTATACTTATTCTTGCTAAAGCTTCTTTTTGCAACATAAATATACCTCCCCTATGATCAGTAATAATTCCTATATATACATTATATCATATAGCATTACATTTTTCGTAGTCATTTAAATAAATATTTGAATAGTATTTATATTTCATGTTAGAAATAATATATTCAATATTATAACAATTAACTTGTAAATAGTAGATATGGAGCGTTATTGAAAATACATTGTTATTAAATGGCTAAAATGATATAATAATACACAAAATCATTGGAGGTGTTTTATGGATTTTTTGCTACATAATACTATTTTTGATAACATTATTACTATTTTTTTACTGATTAATAGTTTAGTAACTGGATTGCTCTCATTCAAAGAAATAAAAAATAAAAAATATGAGAATGAAGAAAAAGAGGAAACAGATAATAAAAATATATATTTATTTAAAATAATAACTATAAGTACTTGGTTCATATTAATTACAGCATTAATAATATATTTTGCATTTAAATATAATTTTATATCATATTTTACATTGTTTTATTATTTTGCATTTGTATTTTTTACATTCAAAATAAGGAAAAAAAATATTAGCGATTTGTCATATGAAAACAAAATGTATTATATTCAGACTACATTTTTATATTCAATTTTCTTTTCAAACAAAGCAACAACTATTTATTTAAATAATTTTTTAAGTATATCACATAGTATAAAAGAATATATGTTAATTATATTTTTAATCGTTAAATTACTATTTTTTATATTCTGTGTAATAATTAATTTCTCAATAATGATTTCAAATATAAAAATTGCGTTTAATAAACCACTTAATTTCATTAAGCGTAAATTTGAAAAATATATAAATAAAGCATTTGAATTAAGCTTTTATGATTTTTATTTTTCGAAAAAAAATAAAAAAATGTTATTTATTGATATCATAATTTATGTTATACTTTGTCCAATAACAATAATCTTTAATTTGATTGTTCCAGCATTAATAATCATAAGTAAATTACTATTTAAAAAAATTCTTATTTTAGGAAATAAATTAACGCATTATTTAGATAATAGTTCAAAAATAATAATAAAAGCTTTAAAAATATCAATTATTTTTTCCTTAATTGTGGTTTATGGGATAATCATATATAATCCAGATATCATAGCTAGTGAGACAAAAGATATATATAATTTACTAATTACTGTTATTCTAATTCCACTGATTTATGACAGTATTAAACTAAAATAAGACTTTAAAAGGTGTCATTGTGGTGTCAGGGGGAAAAAAGAGAGCAATTTTTCAATTAAAATTTGCCCAAAACATCTAAATATGATAATATATATCCCCAGAGGGGATATATATGAAAAAATATAAATTAAAGAAAACATTCGCGACATTATTTTTAGCTGGTTCATTAGGTATGTCTGCCGCATGTGGTAAAGAAACGTCCACATCCACATCTACACCTACTATTTTTAATAGACAAGTAATTGATTTAAATAAATCATTCAATGTGGCTATTGAGCCAAACGATGATACTATATCAGTCGCGCCTATCGCAAATTATAAAGACTACGAAGGAAGTCAAGTTGAAATAATATTAAGTGATGGACTTATAGTACTTTCTAGTACTCATCAATTAGAATTGGTAAGAGTTTATAATAAAGAATCATTAGAAGCATATGTAGATGCATTAACTGATAATGACGATACAGTTAAATATTATGATACAAATATAATTTATGATGATAGTTTTAATAAAAAATTTATTGATTTAAATTACAGTTTTGATAAAGCTATTATATTAAAAGATGGTTCTGCAACTATTCTTGATATTACATCATGGAAAGATTATAGGGATGATAAAATTCAAATTAAATTAGCTGATGGGACTTGTATATTAACTGAAGTTGATAATATAAAGCTTATAAACGATACGAAAGCACAAGAAGATTCCATAGAAAGATATGCAGAAAGTTTAGTAGGATCATCCGAAAATGTTAAACGTTATATAAAAAAATAAAAGAGCGGATGCTCTTTTTATTTTTTCAACATATATCTATAGATATAACCACCATTTACTATAGTAAATATAGATTCACTACCCTTTACTATCTCATAGAATAAAATTAATTAATTTTAAAAATTAACACATATTTACTCATGATTTTTTAAAATTCTTTCTCTCTTTCTTCTAAAAATGATATAATAATCTAGAAAGTGAGGAATATATATGAATATTATTGTAGGTCAATCAGGAGGACCAACAGCAGTTATAAACTCATCAATCGCAGGAGTTTATAAAAAGGCAAAAGAATTAGGATATGACCATGTCTATGGCATGGTAAATGGTATAGAAGGATTCTTATCAGAAAACATTATTGATTTAGATGAATATTTAAATACAGATGAAAATATAGAATTATTAAAAAGAACTCCTTCAGCTTTTCTAGGTTCATGTAGATATAAATTACCTAAATTCGAAGATTCACCTGAAACATATGAAAAAATATTTAATATTTTAGACAAATATGAAATTGATTCACTTTTGTATACAGGTGGTAATGATTCTATGGATACAGTTAAAATGTTATCTGATTATGCCAAAGAAAATGGTAAAAACAAAACTTTCTTTGGTATACCTAAAACTATTGATAATGATCTACCTATTACAGATCATTGTCCTGGATATGGTTCATGCGCGAAATACATAGCAACTTCTTTAAAAGAAATAATAAGAGATAATGAATCATTTAATAAATCTAGACTAACAGTATGCATAGTAGAAATTATGGGAAGACACGCAGGATGGTTAACTGCTGCTGCAGCTTTAGCAAAAGACGATAACTGTAACGGTGTAGACGCAATCTACTTACCAGAAGAAACATTTGACTTAGATGAATTTTTATCTTTAATCAATGATTTAAAAGATAAGAAAAATAGTATTGTAATAGCTGTATCTGAAGGTATTCAAACTAGTGATGGTAAATTCGTATGTGAATTAGGTAGTGCAGATAGAAGTGTTGATGCATTCGGTCATAAACAACTTTCAGGATGTGCTTCTACTTTATGTAATATCGTAGCTAGAGAAACAGGATTAAAAACTAGAGCAATAGAATTTTCTACTCTACAAAGAGCAGCTTCACACATTTCTAGTTTAACAGATGTTAATGAAGCATATGAAGCAGGAGCTAGGGCTGTAGAAGAAGTATATAATGGTAATACAGGTATGATGGTAATCCTAAAAAGAACTAAAGAAAACTATGAATGTGTTACTGATGTATATGATATACACGATATTGCAAACGTAGAGAAAAAAGTTCCAACTGAATGGATTAAAAATCATCAAATGACAGATGAATATTTAAGATACGCTAGACCATTAATTATGGGTGAGTTATTACCTATCTATAAAGATGGTGTTCCAACACATTTAGTAAGAAAATAAAAGAATGCATAAGCATTCTTTTTTATATTGAATCTAACATAATTTCTTTTATTGGAATTTTATTAACTTTTTTAGAATAATACCTAATCAATAATTCATATATAACACTAAAGATTAAAAATGTAACAATAAATAATTTAAAATTAAAATGATAATCTGGTACATCAAAATCTTTAAATATTAATACTAACATTAATTTAAGTAAAACATATTGATATATAGTTCCTAAAATAAAACCTATATAAGCAACTTTTCTATAACTATCTAATATATATTTTCTACATTCCTTCATTTGATAACCAAATACTCTCATCATACCAATATTTTTCTTTTGATTTTTAATCAATGTATTCATCGCAAGTAATAAAGTTACAGAAGATAATACTATACCTATTATATACATCATCCATTTCATTAATTTAGATGCATAATCTTCCATAGTGAATCCCATCTGAATTAAATTAGCAAAACAAAATACAGCAAAACCTATAAAAAATACTAGGGATTTCTTTTCCTTGAATGTAGATCTTCTTAATTGCTCTAAGAAAGATTTATCACTATCAGTTACTTTCTTAAATTTATATTTACTTACACCCTTTATTAAATCTAAAGCACTTACTTTTAACTTATAATTAGAATATATAATTGATAATATTCCAAATATTAATGTAGGAACTATAACTAAATATATTAATAATTCAATATGATAACTTGGTTCAAATATAGGGAGTAATCCACCTTCTAATTGAACGTCATAATAATATCCCATCATAAATAGTCCAATTAAATATCCTAACATTGTACCTATAAATATAGAAAGTGCGAATACACTAAACTTACTAGATATCTTTAAGTTAGAATAACCTAATGCCTTTAATACACCAAGTTCGCCTTTATGATTATCGATATATATTTTAATATAGAAAAATAAAGTAACTATTGTTGTAAGAAAAAGACATCCACCACTAACACCTACTACTACTTTACTAGTCATTAACTGTGCGTCATACATTGGCCTCATATCCTCCGTTATTAAATTACCGATACTTTTTAAATCAATTGAAAAATTTAAAAACAAAGTAGCCACTAATACCGCACACATCATCATGGCAATTATACCAACTGTTTTTATAACATCTTTGATACCAATCATATTACCATCCTATCTCATATGCTGATTTTTGTTTTTTATTATTTACTATATCTACTATCTTACCAGAATTAATTCTTATAATTGTCTTAGCCATCTCCGCAATATTTTCATTATGTGTAATCATAACAATAGTAAACTTCTCTTCTTGTTGTAATTTTGAAATATAATCTAGGATTAATCTTCCTGTTTTCTCATCTAAAGCACCAGTAGGTTCATCTAAGAATAATACTTTTGATTTTTTTGCTAATGCTCTTGCAATAGATACTCTTTGTTGTTCTCCACCAGAAAGTTCATATGGATATTTATTTAATTTATTTTCAAGTCCTACTGCTTTTATAATATCTTTATAATCTTTATTAGATATTAGATCCGCACCCATTCTAACATTTTTATCCACAGTTAAATTTTGTAATAAATAATATTGTTGAAAAATAAAACCTATATTATTTTTTCTAAATTCAGTTAATTTAGAATCCGTTAATTTAGTTATATTAGTATCATCATAATAAATACTACCTTTATCTGGTTTTTCTAATCCAGACATAATATTTAATAATGTTGATTTACCTGAACCAGATGGACCTAATACTACTACGAAATCTCCATCACTAATTTTTAAATCAATATCTTTCAATACTTCTACTTTGTTTTCTTTTTCACCATATGATTTATATACATTTTTAAGTTCTATCATAAGCACACCTCTATTTAACATTATATCACATGTTATATTTATTTTATAAAAAAGATAAGATTATTTCTTATCTTTAGTTACGTCTATTAACTTTTCATATATTTTTACCATCGCATAAGTATCTAACTCACAATATCTTAATAATCTTTCTCTTGTGTATTCTAATTCTTCCTTAGATAAATTACCCATATTCGCATAAGCATTCATTGCTTCTGATCCATTATGAATTAAAGCTAGATTATGATAATTTAATGATTCATCATCTGGAAATAAAGCCGGCAATACATATTTAATAGAGTATGAACCTTTCATAGCTTTATTATAATATTTCTTATATTTAAAAGGTATCATTAAATCTTTTATGTTATCATGAATATTCATTAAATGATCATGTAAGTCAGGAAATAACTTAGCTAATTTTTTAATGACAGTTTTTTCAAAAGACATGTTATACGCGAGTGTACAAACATTAAGCGGTATATCATTAACTAATTTATCTGCAAGTTCCCTTCTAGGATCTATATTAGGCATAGCTAAATATTCTTTATGATATAATTTATCATTATCAATATAATGAAGAGAATATTGAAATGGAATTTGTTCATATGGACTTACATCATCATATAAAGGAATAGGCATCTGAAATGTTTCAAAATCTAGGAAATATAAAGGTTTAGTTAAAGTGGATAAAAATTCTTTAATATATTTTTTATCTATATATTCACCTAAATCATTAAGCTCATATTTTATCTGCATTTTATAATCTTCTTTAATATCCTCATTTATTAAATCTTTAAAACTAGTAATACCATTATCATAATATTTTAACTTAGTAGATGTCCTCATACTAGCTATATCAAAAATATTTGGTTTATCTAATAATCTAGAACAATATTTAAAAAATGGACATGGATATGGTTTAAAACAGTATTCACCTAATTTTAAATCCTCTTCTACCTCTTTTTCCATATATTTATCTATATCTTTTATATTAGATTTAACTTCATCTTGTATTTCTAATATAGAAGATGTTACATCTTCAAAAGTGAATAATTTATCTAATTCTAAGGCACCATGTCTTACATAATCACTATTTAAATGAAGCAGACTACATTTAGATACTTTCATACCTAAACTAGTAAGTACATAATATTGATAAGATATATCTTTAATATAAATGTCTTTTAATTCGGTAGAAGATTTAACTTCATATAATTCATAAGTATTACCTTTTTTAACTAATATATCTACACTACAAAAGTTATTTAAATATTTAAATGAAGCTTCAGTTATTACTACGTCTTTATAACTATCTATAGTCAGATAAGTATTATTAATCATTTCTTCTAAATTTTCATTGAATTCAATATTTATATGTTCACCAAATAAATATCTAGCTACTTCATGAATCATATTACCTGTTTCAAATACTGATTCATTATTTAAATTTTCCATTACTTCAGGCTTATTTTTATAAAGCCATAGTATTTTTTTACACTGTATACCAAGACAATATCTAGATTTAGATAAATTCATATTATCACCATATTTATTATAACATAAAAAAGATATAAGATTAATTATTCTTATATCTTTCATACCAACTACTTAATTTATCTTTTAAAGTGTTAAATAACTTAGAACCATTATCTTTAATAAAAGATACTGCATTTTTAGTATAATATACTAAATCATCTTTACCATTTATAATTGCATTATAACTTTCTTCAGATAGTTTTTCTTTTAAGAAATTATTTAAGCTACTAGAACCTTTCTTAATTAAATTAGAAGCTTCTTTAAACGCTTTTTTAGTACCATCTGAAATAGTTTCTTTATAATTAGGTATTTTCTTTTCAATAGCCTCATCTATCTTAGAGGCTATTTCTAATACTTTTGATTTACCATTATCAGTCAACTCTTCAAAAGTGACTCCTTTAATAGTTCCACCATAGAATAGAAAATCAACAATATCTATAAATGTCTTTTTAGCAGATTTAGTAAAATCTTCTGTTACCTTACTTTCTTTAACAGTATTCAAAGTATTATTTAAAGATGTGATAACATCATTATCTTTAGTACTATATTCTATAGTTTTAACCTCATTATTTTCTTTAATTTCTTCTTTTTCGTTTTCAATATTATTAGTAGTATCTTTAATATCTTTATCTATAGTAATACTATTATTATTTGATTTGTTATTATCAACATTATTCATTCTTTGAGAATTATTTAGAGTAGTACCTATTACTATGCCTACACCAAATACTATTACTATACCTAATATAATTAATGTAAATGTAGTTTTCTTCATAACCCCACCTCACATAGATATTATAGTATAAAGTTTAAAATTTTACAAATAAAAACGCCCTCCGAAGAGGGCCAGGGGGTTTTTATGGTGTTACTACAATTACCAGCGGTAACACCAGCGTGATATCATCACGCCTATTATAATTATAGGCGATAACTTCCTAAAAGTCAATCTAAATTACCAGCTTCAAAAGCAATACTTTTTATATAGTCATATTTATTTTCATTATGATTTAATATAAAATCTTCACTATCTTCCTTAGCTTTAGTAAGTATATCAAAGTCTTTTTTTAAATCAGCAAGTAAAAATACCATATCTCCACTTTGTCTACTTCCAAACAAGTCTCCACTGCCTCTTAATTTAAAATCAGCCTCAGAAACTTTAAATCCATCATTAGTTTTAGTTAATACATCTAATCTTTCAGTTTCTCTATCACTTAATAAAATACAATATGATTGCAAGCTATTTCTGCCTACTCTACCACGAAGTTGGTGTAAGGCAGATAGTCCAAATCTAAAAGCGTCATATATAACCATTAAAGTCGCATTAGCAACATCTACTCCTACTTCAATAACAGTTGTTGAAATAAGTATTTGTATTTCATTCGCTTTAAATTTTTGCATTACTTCATCTTTTTCTTCATTTGTTAATTTACCATGTAATATACCTATCTTATATTTTTTACCAAACGCTTTTTGCATGTTAGCTTCAATCTCATAAACACTTTCTAAGTCTATTTTATCAGACTCTTCTATTAAAGGCGCGATTACATAGACTTGATGGTTAGCTACTAATTCATTATTCATCATATCTAAAACATCTTTAATATCTTTAGTTTTCTTTAAATATGTAATTACATCTTTCCTACCACTAGGCATAGTATGAATACTTGATATATCCATATCTCCATATATTGTAAGTGCATAAGTTCTAGGAATTGGTGTTGCTGACATATATAAGATATCAGGAGTAATACCTTTATTTTTTAAACTACCTCTTTGATTAACACCAAATCTATGTTGTTCATCTGTAATTACTAGACCTAAATTATTATAAATAACATCATCACTAAATAAAGCATGTGTTCCTATTAGTATATCTATATCTCCATTTTTAAGTCTTTCAATCGATTTTTTCTTTTCACTAGCCTTAATTTTACCAGTTAAAAGTTCTACTTTAATATCATATTTATTAAATAAATTGGATATATTATTAAAATGTTGTTGACTAAGTATTTCAGTAGGTGCCATCAAAGCAGATTGATATCCAGATAAATAATTTATATACATAGCTATAATAGATACAATAGTTTTACCTGAACCTACATCTCCTTGTAACAATCTATTCATTCTATTAGGTTTTGTTAAATCACTATAAATATCTTTAACAGCTTCAAGCTGATCAGGCGTTAAAGTAAATGGTAAATCATCAATGAATTTTTGAACTAATTCATAATCTACTTCTCTTTTTAAACCTATATCTTTACTTTTATTATTCTTTAAATAATTCATTTTAAGCATAAATTTAAATAATTCTTCATACTTAAGTTTTTTTCTTGCTGATTTTAACTTATCGATATTATCAGGTGTATGTACAGTTATAACCGCATCCTTCTTATCCATAAATCCATATTTATCATTTAAATAATCTGGAATATAATCTATAACATCAAAATTATTATTTAATGCTTCATTAATCACTTTACTAAGTTCTTTAGAAGAAAAACCAAATGTAGAATGATATATTGGTTCTATAACCGGTCTTGGTGGTAATGCACCAAACCTAAGTTCAGAAGCTACACAAGTATTATGCTTTAAATCAAATTTACCTATTACTGTTATAGTAGTACCTATATTTAATTTAGATTTATAAAATCCTCTATTAAATATAACTACATTAATTATTCTTTTGCCTAAATTCATTTTAAATGACATTTTATCCATATGCTTTTTAAAATGAACTACATATGGTATTGTCTCTACAATCCCATCATGAATAAAGTAACTATCATCTTCTAAAAGATCTAAATTACTTCTTTTTAGTATATTATATCTAAATGGGTAGTGAGTTATTAAATCAAAGTCACTATATATACCCATTTTGTTAAGTGTCTTAGCTACCTTTGGACCTACACCTTTAAGTGATAAAATATCCATAACATCACTACCTTTCTAATACGATTATAGCAAACATTTGTTTTATAGTCAATAAAAAAAGCCTTATAAAATAAAGATAAAAAAAATTTTATAATTTTATTAAAAAAGATTGACAAATTGATAGAAAAACGTTAATATAGTAACTACCAATTCGGATTAGACGAATTGGTGCTAGTATCACACTAGCCAACCCCTTTTTATTCTTTTATAAAGGAGGCTCCTCAGGGGGTGCCTCCTGGGTTTGGAAATTAAAATAGGACTTACGTCCTATTTTTTTAGTAATGGTATATTTAAATGCTCATAAGCTTTTTCAGTAACTACTCTACCACGATTAGTTCTTTTAAGGAAACCTATTTGTAATAAATAAGGTTCATATACATCTTCGATTGTAGCAACCTCTTCACCTATAGTAGACGCAATAGCGTCAATTCCTACAGGCCCACCATTAAATTTTTCAATAATTGATCTAAGTAGATTATAATCGGTTTCATCTAACCCTTTATCATCTACTTTTAATTTATTTAAAGCTAATTTAGTTATTTCTAAAGTAATTAGGCCATCACCTACTACTTCAGCATAATCCCTAACTCTTTTAACTAATCTATTGGCTATTCTAGGAGTTCCTCTACTTCTTTTAGCTATTTCCAAAGCTGCATCAGGATCTATTTCAGATGATAGAACTGAAGCAGTTCTTTTAACTATCATCGATAATTCATCTTCAGTATAGTAGTTTAATTTAGATACAATACCAAATCTATCGCGCATAGGAGCAGATATATCTCCTGCTCTAGTTGTCGCGCCTACTAAAGTAAACTTAGGTAAGTCTATTCTAATACTTCTAGAAGATGAATCAGTACCAACTATTATATCTAAAACAAAATCTTCCATCGCAGAATATAAAGTTTCTTCAACAAATTTAGGAATACGATGTATTTCATCTATAAAAAGTACATCACCTTCTTCAATAGTTGATAATATCGCAGCTAAATCACCAGTTTTTTCTATTGCAGGTCCTGAAGCTACTCTAATATTTGAACCAAGTTCATTAGCTATAATATATGCAAGGGTTGTTTTACCAAGTCCAGGAGGCCCATAAAAAAGTACATGGTCTAATGCCTCGCCCCTTTTATTCGCGGCCTTAATAAAAATACCCAAGTTTTCTTTTAATTCACTTTGACCAACATATTCATCCAATGTTTTAGGTCTTATTGAAGCTTCAAAGCTTTCTACTTCATCCATAGCTTCACCTCCTTGTCAATATTTCATATACTTCCTTCCACGAAGATACCTTAGGACAATCCATACTTCTATTGTAATCATTTCTCATAAGTAAAAAAGGAACATTCGCGCCCATAAAATCATATGCATGAAATGGGCTATCATCTATCATGACATCAATATCCTTTTCTATACAATCAATTTCTTTTTTGGTTGAATCAAATATAATTTCAGTATATTTAAGGCCAATATCTTTTATAAATTTTTTTGTAATTTCTTTAACATTAGGAGAATAATCATTGCTTCTAGCTGTAATTATATATATACTATTACCTTCATTATATAATTTATTTATATAGTAAACTGCATTTTCTTTTACTGTTACATCATTCATAATACTATCAACATATTTACACCAAAAATCATCACATTTTTCTTTAGACCAACGATATCTTTCAGTAAGTAAATACCTATCTTTAAGTATTTTTACTGAATTATCATACTTTTTCGCGTATAAATCTATAAAATGTGTTGAATTAGTTATAGTATCATCAATATCTATGCCTATTCTCATTTTAACATCAACCTTAATGCTTCTTTTATTTGAAGACCTATATCCTTATTCTTATCAACATTTGGTAATACTTTATTTATATCGGCCACCTTATAACCCAATGATTTTAAAGCTTCAATAAGAGGTGAATTATCTACCTTAATGTCATTATTAGATACTAATTTACCCTTTAAATCTAATATAATTTGACGAGCGACTTTATCACCTATTTTAGGGAATTTCTTTAAATAAGTGACATTTTCACTTTCAATAGCTTCAGAAATTCCATCAATAGATCCTAAAGCTAACATAGGAAGTGCCATTTTAGGTCCTAATCCTTTAACTTCTATTAATTTTAAGAATAATTCTTTTTCTTCTTTAGTCTTAAAACCATATAAAGTATGTTCATCTTCTGCAAATTTCTCATATATATATACTATATTACTGCCTTTAGTAAAAGAATATGGATTAGGTGTATATACTTCATAACCTATCCCATTATTATCAATTACAATATATGCACTTGTAATTTCTACTATATCTCCATTTATGTAATTCATAACTACCTCTTCTTCATAAAATATGCGAATACATAATATAAAAATATTACGTATATAACAAACATTACCCAAAGTAATATTTCAGTAAATACTCCTGATGTATTTGATACTATTACACCATTTATACTACTAGGTATTTTGTTGAAAAAATTACCAAGTTCACCTGTGAATTTAATATGACTAGATAGAAAATCCACAAGTCTTAAAAATATATCTACGATTACAATCGCATAAATCGCAGATGAAAAAGTTCTTTTAAATAATAAAATTAATATTAATATTACTAATATAATAATTATTGCTTCCATATATACTCCTTAACTAGCAGGATTAGTAACCTTACCTACATTCATATAATTAATCTCTATTTTATCATTACCTATTTCTAAAACAGTTTTATAGATAACATCATCTTTTACATATATTTCTACATAATCAGCATCAACTAAATACTTAGTTATAATACTATCAGTAGAAAAGTCTTCTGTCTTCGCGATTATGTTACCTTTTTTTAGCATTTCACTTATATCTATATTATTATAATAATATATTTTATTTAATGGTACAACCTCATATTCACCAAGTTCAGTTTTCAAATATACTTCATTATCTACCATATATTCTTGATTATCCATAGTAAAATACATCTTATTTCTATATACCTTACCATTATATTCAAGTTCATTATACTTATATTGATATTCATAATTGGTCATATTTTCAAATTCAGATAATGCATCTTTTTTAACAGGTTTTGGCATTGGTTTAGAAATTCCATAATATCCAAATACGAATATAAAAAATATTATGAATAATCCTAATTTAAATAACCCTTTACCTCTTGGTGTTTTAATAAATTCTTTTAATTTTTCTTTATCCATTATTTAAGCACACTTCCTAAAAGATTTTGGTTACCATTTATAAATGATCTTGCATCCATAGCTTTTTTACCTTCTGGTTGTACTTTAGTAATAATAATTTCACCATTACTTGTTTTAACACCAAAACCATCATCATATAGTTTAATAATAGTTCCGTTTTCAACTAAAGCATCATATGTTTCACCTATTCTAGATGCCCATATTTTAAGTATTTTACCATTTAAAGTAACATATGCTCCAGGCCAAGAATTTAATCCTCTTATTTGATTATATATTTGTCTAGATGTTTTATCAAAAGAGATATGTTCATCTTCTCTTGTTATATTAAATCCATATGTAGCTTCTGACTCTTCTTGTGGTACTCTTTTATTTGTACCATCAATAATACTTGGTAGAGTATCAAGTAGTAAATCTCTACCTAAAACACTTAATTTATCATGTAAAGTTTGTGCAGTATCATCATCTTCTATAGCAATTTCTCTTTGAGATATAATATCTCCTTTGTCCATACCTTCATTCATATACATAATAGTAATTCCAGTTTTAGATAGTCCATTTATTATTGCCCTATGAATTGGAGCGCCTCCCCTTAATTTAGGAAGTAGACTTGCGTGAACATTAATACATCCAAGTCTTGGGGCGTTAAGTATTTCTTTTGGTATTATTTGACCATACGCACAAGTGATTATAATATCTGGTTCTAATGATACGATTTCTTCATATTCTTCCCTTATTTTTTTAGGTTGCAATACTAATATAGTATGATCATTACCTACTTTTTTAATTGGTGTAGGCATAAGTATTCTATCACGTCCAACCTCTTTATCAGGTTGTGTTACTATAGCCATTACACCATATTTTTCAATTAATGCTTCTAGGATTGGAACTGCAAAATCTGGAGTTCCCATAAAAACTATTTTTAATTTCTTTTCTACATTCATATTGTTAATATCCATACTATCACCATTATCATTTTATCACAAATAACTATATTCTCAAAGGATTAACATCAATTTCAATTTTAACTTTTTCATTTTTATATATTTTCTTTAAATATTTTAAAGCTTCCATAATATTTTCAGTTTTCTTATATTTTATTATTATCTGCATATAATATTTTCCATTGAATTTAGGCATAGGTGAAAAAGAAGGACCTAATACTAATTCATTTATATTATCATGTAAATATATATTTACTTTATTACTTTCACTTATAAGTAAATTATAATCAGTAGAAGATATTTTAATTAAGCAAAGATTATTAAATGGAGGATATCCTAATTTCTTTCTTATTTTTATTTCCTCGTCATAAAATCCTTTATAATCATTATCTTTTGCCTTTAATATACTATAATGTGTTATATTAAACCCTTGTATTATTACTTTACCCAAATCATTACTTCTACCAGCTCTTCCACTTACTTGACTTAAAAGATCAAAAGTTCTTTCTGAAGCCCTAAAATCCGGTATATTTAATGAAGCATCACCATTTATTACACCTACTAATGTAACATTAGGAAAATCAAGCCCTTTAGAAATCATTTGAGTACCTAATAAGATATTTGCCTCCCCTTTTCTAAAGGATGATATTATCCTTTCATGTGCACCTTTAAGTGATGTTGTATCAACATCCATTCTAAGTACTTTCGCGCCTATAAAATTTTCTTTAATTAATTCTTCTAACTTTTCAGTTCCCATTCCAGTATAAGTAATATCTTCACTTTTACAGTTAGGACATTTTATCATTTTAGAAGTTGCATATCCACAGTAATGACATCTTAATACGTTATTTTTCTTATGATACGTAAGTGGTATATCACACTTAGGACATTTTGATACATATCCACATGAATTACACGTTAATATTGTATTAAATCCTCTTCTATTAAGTAGTATTATTGCTTGTTTACCATTTTTAATAGTCTCATTTAATTCATCAGTTAAAAGACTACTAAATACACGATTTCCTTTTTTATATTCATCTCTCATATCCACTAAAAATACTTTAGGTAGATTTTTATTAACTCTAGTAGGCATATTTATTAAAGTATATGTACCTAATAAAGCCCTTGTATATGATTCTATAGATGGTGTTGCAGAACCAAGTACTAAAGGACAATTATTATATTTAGCCCTATATAAAGCCATATCAATAGTGTGATATCTAGGAGTATTTTCTTGCTTATAAGTATCTGTATGTTCTTCATCTATAATAATTAAACCTATATTTTTAAATGGTGCGAATATCGCACTTCTAGCGCCTACTACAATATTTACAAGGCCTTCATTTATTTTTCTATATTCATCATATCTTTCTCCATCAGAAAGTTTACTGTGTAAAACTGCAATGTTAGAAAATCTTGCTTTAAATAAATTAACAACTTGTGGTGTTAAACTTATTTCTGGTACTAAAACTATTACATTTTTACCACTTTCTAATACATCTTTTATAAGATGCATATATACTTCTGTTTTACCAGAACCTGTAACACCATGAATTAAAAATGGCTTAAATAAAGATAGATTATTCTTAATAGTTTGATATGCATTTTCTTGTTCTTTAGTTAATATAACCTTTTTATCTTCTACTTTATCAGTAGAATTATATCTAAATACTTCCTTTTCTTCTTCGATTAATATATTTTTACTAATTAAAGTTTTTAAAGCTGATATAGATATTTTAGCTACGTCACTTTTAAGTACTAAATCTTCTTTAAATAAATCAATTATTTCTTGTTGTTTATTTGTATTAACTAAATTCAAGTTTTCTTTATTTAACTTTAAATACGTTATATATTTTTTTGATATATTTGTCTTATAAGAAGCTTTTATAGCCTTAGGTAACATTGTAGAAAGTGATGAGGCTAAAGTGGCTAAAGTCTTTCTAGACATATATTTAGCTAATGATATTAATTCCTCAGATAAAACTACATCTGATAAGGATATTATATCTTTAAGTTCATAATCTACTTTTTTGTTTTCACAGGCAAGTACAAAACCTTCTAATTTTCTATTCCCAAATGGAACAGTAACTTTCATACCTATTTTAATATCTTTTTCTAAATTAACGGGCACAGCATAAGTAAAAGTCTTATCTATACCCTTTATTTCAACTAATACCTCTACTGTCATAATACCCTCCTATAAACATTATAACATATACGAACAAATTTTTGTATAATTATATAAAAAAAATAAACTATTAAGTTTATTTTTTAAGTGTTTCCATAGCATTACGCATTTTAATATCGTATTCTACCATTTCAATACCGCCGAATGCTTTTAAGAATTCTTCTTTAGTCATTTCATATTGCTTAGCTAATCTTTCAGCTTCAGCTTCTACTTCTTCTTTAGTAGGATTTATATTTTCTTTTTTAGCTATTGCTTCTAACATTAATCTATATTTAACTCTTTTTTCAGCTTCTGGTTCCATTTGTTCCATTAAGGCATGTTCATCTGAATGAGTAAATTCAAAGAATTGTTCTAAAGTTAATCCTTGCATTCTTAATGTTTCTTCATATTGATGAACCATTCTATGAGCTTCTTCATGAATCATTACATGAGGAATTTCAACTTCTGTATTTTTAGCAGCTGCTTCTAATAAATCATCTATATATTTATTTTCAGCATTAGTCTCTTTTTGAGCTTCAATAGTCTTTTTAACTTCAGCTTCTAAAGCTTCTTTAGAATCTACACCTTCCATACCTAAATCTTCAAAGAAATCTTTATCAAGTTCTGGAACTTTTACTTCTTTGATTTCATTTACTGTAACTTTAAATGTTGCTTTAGCGCCTTTTAACTCTTCAGCTTGATAATCTTTAGGGAATGTAACTTCTATTTCTTTAGTTTCACCTTTTTTCATTCCAATTAATTGTTCTTCAAATCCTGGAATGAATGTATTTGAGCCGATAGTAAGTGAGTAATTTTCACCTTTACCACCAGCAAAAGCAACACCATCTTTAAATCCTTCAAAATCGATAACAGCTATATCACCATTAGCAACATTACCTTTTTTAGTAACGTTTTCAGCATATCTATTTCTCATCTCATTAATTGTTTTTTCAATTTCTGCTTTAGTAACTTTACATGAATCTTTTTTAACATCTAAACCAGTATATTTACCTAATTTAACTTCTGGTTTTAAAGTTAATGTAAATTCAAATTCAATACCATTATCATCAACGTTTTTAATATCGATTGCAGGTTCAGCAACGATTTCTAAATCTTTATTTTTAGTTAATAATTCTAAATATGCATCATTTAAAGAAATATTGGCAGCTTCCATATATAAAGATTCTTTACCATATTTTTTAAAGTATACATCTTTTGGTACATGTCCTTTTCTAAAACCAGGAATATTAACAGTTTTAAGTGCTTTATCTAATGATTTATCTAAAGCTTCAGTCCATTTTTTTCCTTCTACTTTTATTGTAACTTTCTTTTCACCTTTCATAATTTACCTCCAACAATTATATAGTATATAATAAATTTACTTATTTTTCAATCTTTTTAAGGATAAAATACTTACATTCATATGCACATTCATTTTTAATATACTCATCTATTTTAGAATAATCATTTATCTCATTAAATAACTCATTAGATTTATCACAAAATCCTTTTAACCTTAATTTATTATAAGCATAATCTCCTAATATATAATCATAACCTTTAAAATAATCAGTATATAAATTAGTAACATCTTCGCTATTAAAACCATCTTTATATTCTTTTATTACTTCATATTCATTTTCATTTAAAACTATTTTCATATTATCACCTATAATTTTCTTTAAATGCGGATGAAACTGAATTATATTTTTTATAACTAGAACCAGAATTCCATGTTATAAATCCATTATCTAATCCCGCTTCATATAACGCTTCGATTTGTCCTTTTATCTCACTTGTACCATAAACTATGTATGGTTCTCTTATTGTATCATAAGTTTGTATCCATGTACGAACCTTAGCAGGAGTTGGTATTTCTTTTTGTCTTTCAGAAGCATAACTAGCCCATGCTTTCATTAGTTCATATGGTTTTGTCCATACAGGAACTGAAAATCCAAAATCATATTTATTAAAGTGATCTGGATATGGCATTGCGGATATTACATCTACTATATTAGAAATAGCAGGCCAATACTGTCCATATGCAGTTACATAACTATATGCAGCTTCACCAAATACGTCAGCTGAAATATATGCACCTGCTTCATGTATTTTATCAGTCGCATAAAACAAGAAATTTTGAATAGCTTCACCTTTTGATTCATTATATTTATTTTTAAAATCATATCCTTTATTTACACTCCAGCTATAAGAAGATTCTGGAAATCTTACATAGTCATATTGAATTTCATTAAAACCAAATTCTTTTATTGCTTCTAAAGCTAACGCAACATTATATTCCCATGCTTTTCTTGAATATGCAGATACCCATGATAATGCAGATCCATTATATGATATTGCATCATCCTTGTTATCTTTAGCAAAATGTGGATTATTGAAAGCAACAATTCTTCCTATTACATATATTCCACTATTCTTTACTTTATCTATAAAACTTTTATATTCATCTTTTGTCCAAGCTGCTGAATTATATGCAGATTCTGAATATTTTTTTGCAACTTCTGATTCATAAGCCATATATCCATCATATATATCTATTACAAAGGCATTGATAGAAGATGATTTAGCTAAATTAATATAGTCATCAATACTTTCTAATACTCCAGCATTTAGATATAATGTTTTAGCCTCATCTGGCATTACATTACCTTTAATATTTGCTTTTTGATATGGATAATAGTCTAACTGACTAGCATGTCCACCATGTAATTCATAAGAATATTCTCTATCTTTATGAATAGCGTATGTATTTTCTTCATCATATACTTTTTCTGCTTCTTCTTTTGTTTGAGATAAATATTTACTATAAACATAACCAGTATCTTCATCATATTTAACTTTATAGGCGTTTACCACACCATCATTTACTTCATCAAAACCAATAACTTCTAAAGTAGATGCCTTTGGTGCGAATGAAGCTATTTCATATCCTTTAATATCTTTATATATAGTAACAGGTGTTTTAACATACATATATTTTTCTAAAACACTATCATCATATGAATCTTTTAAATTATCATTTAATATATAGTATACATTCCCGTCTTGCTTTGTTTTTCTATATTCTAAATTATCATTAGTATATATTTTTTCTGATACTTCTAATTTCAATGATCTTCTAAGTTTAGTAACTTGATTAAAAGACTCATCATATAAAACTACTTCTGGATCAGTTGATGCCGTATACATTCCAAGTACTTTTTCATCTTTCAATATCTCCATAATTAAAAACGCGATCATTAATAAACATAATAAAATAAGTATTATTCTAAGTATCTCTTTTATTACACGTTTTTTCTTTCTTTTCATGATACCACCTATTATTTATTTTATCACATTAATTAGTTTTCTTCTAGTGGTATAGTAACAATAGGAGAACTACTATTTATACCATTACTATAATACTTTGGTACACTACCTTCTATCATTTTTAAAACAATTGGGATATTGTTTTCCACAGTAATACTTTTAAGTGTGAAAGGAAGAAGAATTTGTTCTTCTAATACGATATTTATAGATATTTCTATTAAAGCATTATTAATACCATAGTTAGTAAGTTTAGTTGCTATATTAGTAGTAATTGAACCTCTCATATCTATTTTAACTGGTATTTTAGGTCCTATATTAGATATCACATTATCTTTTAAAAATACTCCTGAAGGTATTTTATATATTATTCCTTTTTTTAAATCTTCATTATTATACCCTGGTATATCAGATAAATTACCTTCTTCAAATAATTTCATATTCGCGTCTATTCTATCCCCCACTTTAGCTAACATACTATTAACCATATTAACATTAAAATCTACTGAGTTTATAACACCATCAGTTTCTTTCACAACAATTAAATTATCTATATCATCTATATTACTTTCAACAATAGATTTATTAATTATCATATTAATGAATTTTTTGGCTTCTACCTCAGCGTAGTTTAAAAGTACAGGTGTTATAGTTTTACTTATATAGTGAAATGATAGAAGTAAACCTAGAATAAGCAATATAATTATTATAATTATCTTTTCACTAAACTTTAATTTCTTACCTATGATTATTTTCTTTTTAAGTTTAATATGCATAGAATCACCTATTTAATCATATGAATTAAAATATTTTTTATAAAAAAACGTTTCAATATAAAGAAACGTTTTCTTATTTAACTTGTTCATATTTTGATATAATTTCTTCTTTTGTAAGAGCATGGTCATAAGTTGTTTGCATAACACTCCCATTAATAATTCTTGGACTATATTTTTTAGCTACCTCTTTTGTATTTCTAACTTCTTCTGGAAGTTCAAAATATTCAGGTTCACCTTCGATATGTTTAGCAATCAAATAATCACCACCAGCATGTGAAACAACTGAATCTAGTGAATTAGCCACCATTATTTGTGAATTATCAATACTACCATCTTCATTATATGCCCATGATGGAATTACTTGAGCAGCAGTACCTTCAGGAATCCACATTCCAACCATAAATTCTTGATCACGTGGATCTTTAGTTGATACAGTAATAGGGTTAACTCCTATCTTATCCATTTCAACATCATAAGCCGACATATTAGAAGGTTTAACCGGCCACCTTTCACCTACTGTACCAGTAATTACATATGGTCGTTCAGGACTTGTTGCCCATTTATTTTGTTCTAGTATGTTCATTCCGTTTTTGCACGCATATAAAACTCCATTAATTTCTTTTGATTCAAAACCATCTAATAACGGTGTAGATGAAGTAATTGGATAACATGCTAATTCAACTTGTACATCATATTTTGCTTTCCTGCACCATTCTATATCATTCATAAAATCACTCCAAACTACTTTATCTAAAAATAACATATATATTAATATAATTCAAGAAAACAGCATTAAAAAAAGCACGTTATTTACAGTGCTTTTTATATTCTTTACAATTTTTATCTAATTCTTCAATTAAGCTATTTACTTCATCCATAGTTTTAAGTCTAACACCTGATGCCATCGCATGACCACCACCATTATAGTGGGATGCAATTTCATTTACTATAGGTCCACGAGATCTAATAGAACCCCTTATAGTATCATTTGCCTTATCATAAGAAAATATAACCCATGAATATAACTTATCGATATAATTAAAACTTGATACCATATTTGAAGCAGTAGAAGAATCCATATCATATTCTTTTAATACATCTTCAGATAATACAATATATCCAAATCCATTAGGTGTTATTTCGATATTATCAAATAAATAACCTTGGAATTTTATTTCTTTATATGGACGCATATAAAGGTTTTCATAAATGCTTGTAAAGTCTAATTTAGTTTTTTCAATTAGTTTAGATACCAAACTAAATGTTTTAGGACTCGTATATGAATACATAAATCTATTAGTATCTGAAATAATACCAATATATAAATCTTCAGCTGCTTTCATATTAATTTTTAAACCAGTTTTAAAAGCCATTTCCAAAACCAATTGTGAAGCTGAAGAAGCAGTATCATCAACCCACTCTATATCACAGTAATTATCAACTGCAGGATGATGATCTATCTTAATTTTATACTTGAATTTAGTAGGATCTACACCATCTACTCTTTTAATATCAGGTGTATCACATACAATTAATAAAGCATTGTCATACCATGATTCATCAAACTTAGAAGGAACACCCATGAATTTAAATTTAGAAACAGAAACGCCAACACAATAAACATTTTTATTAGGGAATGTATTTAAAATTAATTCTTTTAAACCAAATTGACTTCCTAAAGCATCAGGATCTGGTCCAATATGCCTAGCTATTACTATTGTGTCGAATTTTTTTATTTGTCTATAAATTTTACTATATATATTCATAGGTTACCCCTCAAATCTATTTATTAATTATTTCAAATGTGTCTAATGCGATCATTAATTCTTCATTAGTTGGAACTACATAAACAGGAATCTTAGAATCTTTAGTAGATATAATTCCTTCATGTTTATCTTTAAATCCAGCTATTTCATCATTAGCAGTTTCATCTAAGTAAATTCCTAATGCACCTAATTTAGAAACTAAGTCTTTTCTAAATCCTATTGCATTTTCACAAGTACCAGCAGTTAATACTATAGCATCTACTTTTCCTTCTAATTTTAAGAAGTATTCAGCTATATAATTAGCAACTTTTTGTACATAAATTTCATTAGATAAAATAGCTCTTTCATTTCCTTCATCCATAGCAGCTTCAATATCTCTATGATCTGAAGAAACTCCAGAAATACCAAGTAGACCACTTTGTTTATTTAATACTAAATCAATTTCATCCATAGTTAAGCCAGTCTTAGCAGCATAGTATTTAATAATACTATAATCAATATCACCACATCTAGTACCCATTGTAATACCAGCATTAGGGCTAAATCCCATAGTAGTATCAAAACTTAGTCCATCTTTAACACAACAAATTGATCCACCAGAACCAACATGGCAACTAATAATATTAATATTATCTTTGCCTAATTTTTCTTTCATTACTTTTGTTATATATTTATGGCTTGTACCATGGAAACCATATTTTCTAATTTTATATTCTGTATACCAAGAATATGGTACAGAGTATAAAAAGTTTTCAATTGGCATTGTTTGATGGAATGATGTATCAAATACACCTACCATTGGAGTATCTTTCATAACACTTTTAAATGCATTTATACAAGCAAGCATAGCTGGGTTATGAAGTGGTGCTAAGTCATTAAATTGTTTACATTCTTCAATTACTTCATCAGTTAATAAAACTGAATCTTTAAATTTATCTCCACCATGTACTAGTCTATGTCCAACACCATCAATTTCAGATAGGTCTTTAATGATATTATTTTCAAATAATTCATTTTTTAAACATTCAACTGCATCTAAGTGATTTTTAAGTTCAACTTCATGTTTTGTTTTTACTCCATTTATTTTGACATTATAGAAACTTCCTTCCATTCCTATTTTTTCAAAATAACCACTGATTAATTCTTTTTTTTCTGGAAGTTCAATTACGTTAAATTTAAGTGATGAACTACCTGCGTTTACTGTTAATATTTTCATAATTTCCTCCTATAATTCATATTCTATAATTCTTAAGTTTGGTATATCTATTTTAAGTAAATCTCCATCCATTGGAATACCATTAATTATATAGTGCATTCCTCTTAAAACTCCTGAATGTGCAACTACTAATACCTTGGAATCTTTATATCTAAATCTTGTATCTTCGATAAAATTTGATAGTCTATCTAGAAAATCCCTTAATGGTTCAATATAATTATCATTTGTATTAATATTGAAATTCCAATTCTTATAGCTATCTACCGTATCGAATTTAACCCCTTCAATCATTCCCCAATTTCTTTCTGTAATTCTATCATCTGTATTAATAGGATATTTTCCATCTGTAATAATCTTTGCTGTTTCAACGGCCCTAGATAAGGGAGACGATATAACAACATCTATATCAAGACTTCTAACTAGATCTTTTAATTTAGCGGCGTCTACTCTACCTTTATCAGATAGTTCTACATCCCTCTGACCTTGTATAAGTCCAAATTTATTATCTACAGTTTCTCCATGTCTAACTAGATACAGAATCATTTTTGCGTCTTTCTTTCATTGTTGGGAATAAAATTACATCTCTAATTGAATCAGATTCAGTAAATAACATACAAAGTCTATCAATACCATACCCAATTCCACCTGCAGGTGGCATACCGTATTCTAAAGCTTCAATGAAGTCCATATCAATGTCATTTGCTTCATCATTTCCTAAATCTCTTTCTTTTAATTGAGCTTCAAATCTTTCTAATTGATCAATTGGATCATTTAATTCTGTATATGCATTAGCAAACTCTTTTCCACAGATAAATAATTCAAATCTATCAACAAATCTAGGATCTTCTGGATTTTTCTTAGTAAGTGGAGAAATCTCTACTGGATGTCCATATAAGAAAGTTGGTTGAATTAATGTTTCTTCTACATATTTTTCAAAGAATAAATTAATTATATGACCTAATGTTTTTTCATGGTCAGCAACTTCTATTTTATGTTCATCTGCAAGTTTTAAAGCTTCTTCTAGGCTAACATTTTTAAAATCAATACCAGTACGTTCTTTAATCGCATCTGTCATAGATACTCTTTTCCATTTACCAGATAAATCAATTTCTTCACCACAGAAATTAAAGATTGTTTTTCCATATACTTTTTCTGCAATATACTTATACATTGCTTCAGTTTGATCCATCATAACTTCTAAATCTGCATATGCTTTATATGCTTCCATTAAAGTGAATTCAGGATTATGCTTAGGATCCATTCCTTCATTTCTAAATACTCTTCCTATTTCATAAACTGATTCCATACCACCTACTAATAATCTTTTTAAAGGTAGTTCTAACGCGATTCTTAGATACATCTCTAATTCTTGAGCATTATGGTAAGTTATAAATGGACGAGCAGAGGCCCCAGTAAGTAATGTTGTAAGTACTGGAGTTTCTACTTCAGTATAACCTTCACCATCCATAAATTCTCTTATTGCTTTAATAATTCTTGGACGTTCAAAAGCAACCTTTTTAGCGTCTTCATTCATTATTAAATCAACATAACGTCTTCTATATCTTTCTTCTATATCAGTAAGTCCATGGAATTTTTCAGGAAGTGGTCTTAAAGCTTTAACTAAATGAGTATATTCTAAACATTTAACTGTTAACTCTCCAGTCTTAGTCTTCATTACTTTTCCTTTAATTCCTACTATATCACCAATATCAGCAGTTTTAAAAAGCTCGTAAGATTCTTCACCAACATCATTAATAGAAATATATACTTGCATCTTGCCAGTTTTATCTTGAATACTCATGAATGATGCTTTACCCATCTTTCTTATAAACATAATTCTACCAGCTATAGTAACAATATCATTTCTTGATTCAAACTCATCATGTTCGATTAAACCAAATTCATTTCTGATTTGTTCTGCAGTATAATCTCTTTCAAATCTTTGTCCAAATGGATCAAGACCTAATTCACGCAACTTTTCTGCTTTTTCTCTTCTAACTAATTCTTGTTCTGTAAACTCTCTCATAAGTCACCTCTCAACTTATAATATGATATCAAAAAATCACTAAAAATACTAGTGATTTCAAGGATTTATATACATTTTTTGCCATTTTTTATTTAAAATTTTAAATCTTTTATATCATCAATATTTATATGATAAATTTCTTTATAAATATCCTCACAATTAAGCGCAGATACTTTACTACTATCAATATTAAGTAACTTCAAAATATTTTCAACTTCTTCGATATTTTTTCCTTCAATTTCCATATATGTAGGTATCATTGGCCATGTATCTATATCTATTTCTACATCATTTAAAATATATCTTATTCTTTTATTTTCTTGATATCCTTTATGAATATAACCTAATAATTCCATCATTTCATTAGTCTTATCAAAATTATCCACAGTAATTTCTAATTCTTTAGTACCATCAACACTATTTTTAGTAACATTTTTATAAGTCAAAGTAGTTTCTATGCCATTTGTTCTTAGTCTATACCATTTAGATGGATGCGTAGGAATAGTATCATATACATATCTTTTTTGAAACCAATCTCCTTTTTTTACACCACCTAATTTTTCTATTTTTTCCACCATACTTGGTATATCAATTTCTAATACTCTTACTTCATATTCTGTATGCATATTATCACCAAATTAATTATAACATAAAAATCACTAATTATTTAGTGATTTCATATAATTAACGATCATAATGAGTCCACATTCTAAAAATGTGTATTTCTTTTATATCTTCACATACTTCATATACTATCCTATGTTGGTTATTAATTCTTCTAGAATACATTCCAGACATATTACCAACTAACTTTTCATATGGCGGTGGAAAACCAAACGGATTCACTACCATAACATCTAATATTTTTTTGCATTGTTTATCTAATCCTGCACTTTTTAACTTGATTTTATCCTTTAAAGCTAACTTTGAAAACTTAATAATATAATTACCATTCTTCATCAGCTTTATATACCTCCGCATCTTCCCAATCTTCAGTATCCCTGATATTATTTACTTCATCTACAAAACCAGGAATGCTAGATAAAAATAGAGTTTCCTCAATATTTTTCCACTCTTCTTCTGAAATCAATACTGCATTTTCTCCCTTATTATTAACAATAGTAATCGGATTATAACCTATATTAACATCAGCAACTAGTTTATATAAATTTTGCCTAGCATTTGTTATATTAATAGTATCCATAATATCACCTCACTTACATTATAACGTACTCTTTTACGTACGTCAATATTATTATATGAAAAAAATCACTAAAAATACTAGTGATTTAAAGAATTTATATACATTTTTATATTAATTATCGAACTCTATTCTACCAACAATAGCAGTAGCTCCATCAACTAATGAAATAGAACTATTATCATTCAAATGTTTATAAGGTTTAGACATTGGATTAAACATATATGCACTACGTTTACTTGTTATTTCTTTTTTTATCCAAAGATTTCCTTTTCTACCAAACTCTATAGGGGAATGTTTTTTATCTTTTGTATTAACGAGTGATGATTCAGTAGTTGTTTGTTCGAAACCAGCATTTAAACTACCACTTTGATGAATAAGATGAAGTTTATTTGTATCCAAATCTTTTATAAGGATCCAATATTCAGTATTCCAATCATCGCCATGGCTTTCTGTATAATAAACTATATCTTTATATTCAAAACGATGTTTTGGATAATTTTCTTTTATATTTTTTGCTTGGTTATTAAACCACAAGATAATTAAAGCAAAAATTATTATAAATAATATTAATATTAACCACATTTCTAACACATCCTTTTATATTTAACTTTAGTATATAATAAAAATCACTAATTTACTAGTGATTTATCAAACTTATTTATATAAACTTACATTCTTTTTATTTTTAGATTTTACTTCCTTAATCTGAAAATCCTTTCCTATTATTTTTAAAGAATCTTCTTCTAAATCTTCTAATTCTTTAATAGTAGATGGTATAGCAGAATCTAAATCAAGTTTTAAATTATGTTTAAACACATACTTTTTACCACTATATATATTAACCATTAAAGCCTTATAATCAATATATAAAGTACCACTGCTTATAAGAGTTCCTGTCACACTTGAACAACTTTTTTTAGATCTTGTCTCCTTATATGATGGATATACTAAAAATGGACCAGAAAACCAACGATAACTCATATGTTTAATATATTCACCCTCAATTAAATAATATAGTTCTTCTTCACTTTTATTTGGATTTTCCTCAATAACTTTTCTAGATAAAATATCTTTTTTCATAGCCTCTATATTTAGATTTTTTTCCATGCAGCTCACCTTGCAAATACTATAACATAAAAATCACTAGTTTTCTAGTGATTTTATATAGTTTTCCAATAAATTAAATAGTTCTTCTTTAGTAGTCATTTTAAATATCTCATTTTTAATTGAAGCGCTATTAGGTAGGCCTTTAATATAATAAGCAGCATGAGTTCTCATCTCTAACATAGCTACTTTTTCAGGTTTATTTTTAATTAATAGTTCTGCATGTTTTTTTATCATATTAATTTTATCTTTTACCGAAACTTCTTTTGGAACAATCCCATTTTCTAAATAATCTATGCATTCTTTGATTAGCCAAGGATTGCCAAGGACGCCTCTTCCTATCATTACTGCATCACAACCAGTTTCTTCAATCATTTTTTTAGCATCATAGCAAGTTCTAATATCACCATTACCTATTACTGGAATAGATACTGCTTCTTTTACTTTTTTAATAATCGACCAGTCTGCTTTACCAGTATATCCTTGCGCTCTGGTTCTTGGATGAACTGTTATTGCAGAAGCTCCTGCTTTTTCTACTATTTTAGCTATTTCAACCGCATTTATAGAATTACTATCCCAACCACTTCTTATTTTAACTGTTACAGGGATTGGTACACTATCAACTACTGTTTTAACTATTTCATAAACTTTATCTGGATCTTTTAACAAAGCCGAACCTGCTTGAGCTGAAATTGCTACCTTAGGAACAGGACACCCCATATTAATATCAATAATATCTGGATGCATATTCTCATATATATATTTCGCAGCTATTTCAAAAGATTTTTTATCTGACCCAAATATTTGTTGAGATAAAGGTCTTTCATAATCTGTCATATAAAGCATATCTATAGTTTTATTACTACCATACATAATAGCCTTATCAGATACCATTTCAGCTTCAATTAAGCCACATCCCATTTCTTTAATAATGGTTCTAAAAGCTGAATCACAAATTCCTGCCATAGGCGCTAAGCAAACTCTATTTTTAATTTCTACGTTGCCAATTTTAAACATTATCTATCACCACACTATAAATATTATTTGAATTATCAATATATTTCATGCTAGTATCAAACATATTTATATATTTAATTTCTGATAATTTAGTTTTTAATTTATTAAATCTATTAAATGAATATTTACATTCAACATCAACATAATTATTACATTCCTTATTAGAAATACTATTTATATATATATTATCATTTGTCTTTAAAAAAGTTATTTTATCTTTTGAAGCCATAAAAGATATTATATTTTCATTTTCTAACTCCTCTTTTAAAGAATCATTTATAATATCGTATTTTGCATGACTAACACCTTTTTTAAAATAAAGACTTCTTTTAAATGACATATCATATATTTTACCATCACTCTTTAAAACATAATAATTATATTCAGATGATTTTCCATGTCTTAAAGCCATTACAATATCATTATTTTTAAAATATTCAGGAAAAACATCTTCTTCTACTTTTTCTAATTTAAGTGAATTAATTTTATAAGTATTACCTTCATTATCAATATAATAATCGTCTATTACTTTAGTTATCATATTATCACTTAACTTTAAACAATTTTGCTCATTTGAAAACTTAGAATCTAAAGTAATACTATATAAAAGTCCATTACTTATAACTACATTTGGATTAAATGTATTTTTAGTATCATTTATTTCATTACAAGAAAAAGTACCAGTTTTACTAATTAAATCAGGTTTTTTATTTTTAGTAGCCATATCTATTCCTATTATAGAAAGTATTACTATCGTATAAAGAATAGTTGCACTTACTAAACCAGCCATAAAATATCCCCATTTATTATTCATAAGTCACCTCTATTTTACTATCCATCCATTTGGTATACCACGTTCTCCAGAAGAAGAATAGGCAACTGGATTATTATATACCTTACCATTTATAGCTAAAACAGTAGAAGCACCGCCATCTAAATTAGCAGCATTATAAGCACCATATCTTTCTAAAATTGAAATTACTTCTGCCATAGAAGCTCCACCTCTAAATCCATATTTATTACCGGAACCATCAATTGTTAAAAAAAGTATTATTCCATCGCGTCTTTGAGCGATTGCAGTTCTAGGATCTACTCCATATCCACCATTTCCAACAATTGTTGCAGATTTACCATTAACTATTAGAAAAGGTCCAAAACATACAGCATCTTTAATTCCTTTTTCTAAAGCCTCTTCTTCATCCATTTCACCTAATGTTAAAATACCTTTATCTGTAAGACCTATAACGCCACATTTACCTTTTTCAATTACTTCACCATTTGAAATAAATGTACCCGCAGCGAGTCCTCCTAAGCTCATTCCATCTAAATCTATAAAAGCTCCACCATTTATCGCTATAATAGCGCCTGATTTTTGAGCCATAGTAGATACATATTCCCCTCTACTGCCATAATAATCACTTTTTACTGTGGATACCCTAGTAGGATCATATATAACAGTTAAATAAGCATGATATCCATGTCCATCAAATTCTATTATTTTATATAAATCATTATCAGGATCTTTAGTTAATATTTCTTCTTCATAAATAGAATCAAATACTTGTTTATCTTTCAATTTAAAATCTATCATTGAAGCATCTGTTTCTTCATTAACAGAGATAGTTAAATTTAAAGATAATACTTCATTTATTTTTTCTTGACTATAAAATACTTTCGCGATATATTGATGCGACTTAGTATTCATAGCTGTAGTTATTAAATAGTTTCTAAATCCATCCCATGGTCCATAAAATAATATGTAACAAGCAATAGCTAATAGATCGACAATCCCTAAAATAACTATTCTCTTTTTCATAATTCACCTACTTTATTAAATAGAAATGCAATAACCTAGCTAAATAATATACCAAAGAACTTAATATAAATAGTATACTTATAACTTCAAATATACATAAATACTTATTTTCTTTAATAAATAATGTTTTTTCTTTAACTTTTATACCTAGAAGTTCAAGTATAGTAGGCATTATATCTGTCCCATTCGCGTCACTTACTAAACCGTGTTCATTAGTCACTAATACTTTCCTTCTACCAATCTTAGTAATTATTAAAAATATTGTTCTATCTTTAATATAATCAAATGTCTCAGCAAAATCTTTACTAGGTACATTAGCTATTATTAAATCATAATCAGTTAATCTTTCATTAAATATATTACCTTCAATGTTTTTTAGATACTTATATTTTATATTTTTATATCCATCAAATGAATAATTATCAATATTACATCTTAAACATTTTAATATATTATCATCAACAATAGAACCTAAACTATCAAATTTAGGTAATTTAAATATACCATTATCTGATATTAAACTTAATACATTAGCTTGTTTTTTTAATTTAGAAATAATTGATTTAAAACAAGTTATATCCATATTGAAAAATATTATATAATCATTTTTATCAAATTTTATACGTTTAGGAAATAACTTATCATAATCATAACTATCTACTAATATAGCTTTTTTATCATACTCACCTACAAGATGAAGATTTAACTTTTTAAATTTTTTACTATCAAAAAAAGATATGAGTAAATTTAAATTATCTATATCCTTTGATGTATCTCCAACTATATGTATTTTTGATTTATTTTTAATTACTTTATCTAATATTTTAGTTAATTCATTTTCTTCTTTATTAAAATTAATATTTAAAAGATTTTTAGGTGATGTAAATTCTTTTGAAACACCTATATTCTCACAAGTTAAAAGATTAATATGTGTATATTTTTCTAATTCATTATCATATTTATCACATATGCATAAAAAAATAGGTTTCATAACATCACTCCTATTATATTTTATCATAGCATATAGAAAAAAGATAGATAAGCAAAGAAAAAAACTCCATAAATTGGAGCTTTTAAGCTATCTTTACAATCTTAACTTCGTATGATCCTCCTGGGCTTTCAACAGTCTTAATTTGACCTACTTTTCCACCCATAATTGCTTGTGCAATTGGAGATTCATTAGAAATTTTATTATTAGCTAAATCTACTTCTTTACTACCAACAATAGTATATGTTTCAGTATCATCATCACCAACATATTCAATTGTTACAGTAACACCTACTTGAACTTTGTCTTTTTTTATTTCATCAGAAATAATTTCAACATTTTCAATCATAGCCTCTAACTCAATAATTCTATTTTCACATTCAGCTTGAGCACTTCTAGCAGCATCGTATTCTGCATTTTCAGATAAATCTCCTAACGCTCTGGCCTCTTTTAAAGATAGAATTATCTCTGGTCTTTTAACATTTTTTAAATCGTCTAGTTCTGCTTTTAATTTTTCTAGACCTTCTTCTGTCATATATATTTTATTTTCATTCATAATTATCCCTCACTTAGTACTTTAAAATAATACACTAAAAATATACATTTGTCAAATTAATTTTATACGCATAAAATCATATTTTTTTAATGGTATATCAACCTTTATTTTAACTACTTGTTTTGGATGTCTAACAACATCAATTAAATTATCGTTTTCATCAATTATTTCTTCTATTTTAAATGTATGTGGTTTTAAATTTGGACCAAAAAATTCAACTATATCACCTTTTTTAAAATAGTTTCTTTGCTCTATAGTTGCAAATCCATTACTATAATCTTTAACAACTCCTAAAAAATCTTGATTAGAAAGTTCTATTCTTCCATTATAATAACTTGTATTAGCTCCATAATTAGAATCAAAAAACTGTGGAATAGAATCTCTATTGGCTACTCTGTTTAATACTTTTTCTAATTCATTATTATATTCATAATTTCCATTTAAATACTCATCAATTGCATTTCTATATACACTTACTACTGTAGCTAGATAATAAATAGATCTCATTCTACCTTCGATTTTAAATGATTTTATACCTAAATCCATCATTTCTTTTAAATATTTAAGCATAGACAAATCCTTAGAACAGAAAGTAAATGGTTTTTCTGCTTCAATTTTATTCATATCTTCATCAAGTAAATCAAAATCCCAACGGCATATTTGGCTACAACCACCACGATTCGCATCTCTATTAGTTAAATAATTAGACAAAACACATCTGCCACTATAACCAGCGCACATAGCACCATGAATAAAACATTCTATATCAATATCTACATTATCTATTATATTCTTTATTTCTTCTTTTGATGTTTCTCTAGCTAAAACTATTCTTTTTACACCTTTTTCTTTCCAGTATTTGCACGCTTCTATATTTAATGTTGATTGTTGTGTTGATAAATGCACTTCTAAATTAGTTTTAGTTAATGCTATATCTACTATAGCTGGATCACTTACAATAACTGCATCTATTCCAATACTATCTAATTCTTTTAGATAGTTTTCTACTAATTTTATTTCTTTATTGTGCAAAACTATATTAGCAGTTACATATATCTTCTTACCATGTTCATGAACAAATTCTGCTCCTTCTTTTAATTCATCCATAGTAAAATTAATTGCATTAGCACGAAGTCCTAAAACGTTTCCTCCAACATATACCGCGTCTGCTCCATATAAAATTGCATATTTTAATCTTTCTAAATCCCCTGCTGGAGATAATAATTCAGTCATAACTCACCTACTTTACTTTATAAATTGTTTCTTTATGTGTAAAACCGTCACTTGTATTTGGTATTAATTCACATATCTTTTGGTAACTTTTTTGCAAATTATCTTTTGTTAAATTACAAATTATGTCAAGTACTTTGTCAAAATTATCTATTAAGAATGGATTTACTACATAATAATCCATTTCTAAATCAAAATATTCTAATATCATATTAAGTATATAACCTGAATATGTAACAGTTCCATCACTATTTTCAGTTAATGGATAGTTTATACCTTCTTTATACATATAATATACATTACTATCATTTTTTTTATTAAAAGTTTCTAAATAATTAGATATAAGCTTTCTTTTAGATGTAAAAATTGGTACATATCCAAATAAATTAGCCATTAATTTAACATTCGTATTATCCTTAATTTCTTTAATTTCCCTTTTAGTTATCTCGCTTGATAGATATGCATAGTTTACAGATTCTCTATTCCAATAGTTGATTGTTTGATAATTACATACTAAATGTTCAGCAGCCCAAACTAAGTCATTTTTAAGATTTAGTCTTTTTTTCATGCTAACTAAAGCAACATCATAATATAATATTCCTTTAATATTATAATTTTCTAATTTCTTTAGTATATCTTCTAATATAGGTAAATCTTTATTATTCATGTTTTTATTTAATGAAATAAAGATTTCTTTATCCTTTATTTTATTATAAATACTTTCAAATTCTTCTAAAGACAAATATGTATTATAATTTATTGATAATCCTTTAATAGGTATAATAAACCCATCTACATTACTATATTTATCTATATCAGTTATATCATTTAATATTAGTATAATTTTAGACATAATATCACCACACACGTATTATATCAAAAAAAAGGAAATATTACTATTTCCTATTTTAATACTTTTTTTGACCAAGACCATTTATGACATTTTGGACATTTTAAGTATCTAGTTGTATGAACATGTGGAGTTATCATAGCTACAAAGTATTTTGGAACATGTTTATGATGACATTTACTACATTCATAATAACCTGTATCAACTTCCAATTTAAGTGCATAAAAAGCAACGATAACTAATATTACTGTTGAAACACATACAATTGTCCCAAAAATTGCTCCTTCGCCTAATGAATATGCAGCTAATAAAATAATAGATATATAAAATATAAACGTTGTAATTAATATAACCCACATATTTGCAAATATTTTTTTATTACTTTTCTCTTCTTGTTTTGCAAGTTCTAATAATAATTCTTCAGTTTTTTTATTATCTTTCATATCAACCTTTTCACCCAATAAAAGTTCATTTACATTAATACCTAAGATATTACATAAATCTAGCATTTTATCTGCATCAGGTAAGGATAGTCCTCTTTCCCACTTTGATACAGCCCTATCAGTTACATATAGCATTTCTGCCAGTGCTTCTTGTGTTAGATCTTTTTCTTTTCTTCTTTCTTGTATAAATTTACCTATCTTGATTAAATCCATGAACTTTTCTTCCTTTCATGATTTAACTATATACTAAATCATATAAAAGTTACACATACCAATGGTTGATAATTTTATTTTTTTATTTAATTCCACCATTTATGTATTTTTTTAAATATTCTTGCCATTCAGGTGCATCTACTTCATCGAAAAACTCACTTAAGAAAGATACTAAAAATTCATATCTTCTTAAAGCTTCTGCTTTCCCTTTTTCAGTTAACATCATATCTTTCAATCTCAATATTTTTTCAAATATATGATTTACAACCGTACCTTTAGTTTTCTTTTTATATACTTCTGCATCTATACCCAATGTAGGAAATTCAGCCTCATCAAAGAAAGGATTACCATGTGTAATATTATAGTGATGTGATCTAAGTATTCCTACTGCACCCATTGCATCTAACATATCTGCATCAGATACGATCATAGCTTCTTTAATTGACGGAGTTATTCCAGCGATCCTTTTACTATAACCAATTGTTTTAATTGAACTTAATATTATATTTTTTTCATCTAAAGTAAAAGATGTTTTTGCAAGTATATTTTTTGTATTTGTTAAATTTTCTGAACATTCTAAACCAAATAATTTATAGTCATCTGCGTCATGTAATAATGCGATTGCAGAAACAAGGTCATTATTCGCGTCTTCTGAAATTAATAACGCTAATTTCTCCACTCTATTTATATGGTCCATTCCATGACCAGAATCATCACTACTAAGTAATTTAGTAACTTCTTCTCTTACTATTTCAACGTTTTTCATAAGTCACCTCTAAAAATATTATATCAAAAAAATGAACTATATAGTTCATTTATTTAACTGGCTCTTCACTTATTATCTTTACACATGATTCACCAGCTTGTTCTGCATCAGATGGGCAAGTAACTATCATAATATATAAGTAAAGTTAGTTATATGTTTTTAATCATTCCATCTTTGGAACTTAGGTGGTAATGATAATCTTCTTATTCTACTTTTTGCTCTTGCTTCATTCATTGGAAGCATTTTGATATTATCAGCTGCTATTTCAAAGTATTTTCTTGCAGTTTCGTCATCAATACCAGGATTAGCTTCAACTACTTTTCTATATATAGCACGTGCTAAATCAAGATTACATGTATATCCGGTACGAACACCTGGAATAACATAAGTGCCATTCATTTTAAAATAATTATGCATAATCTCTTCTTCCGGTGTAAGTAATGATAAATAATCATCCATAACTTCTTCATTAAGACCACATTTAATGCATCCATAGCTATAATTTTTTCTTCCTTCGTACGCATCATATGTAACTTTTGAACTTACTAATATATGATTACAGCTACTATATTCAGCATATTTCAATTGTTGATAAAGTTCTGCTTGAGTATCTTGCATTTTATTATCTTCTTCTTTTAATGCAATATATCTTTTTACCTCTTCATCTTGTTCTAGTAAGCTTAGTTCATCAAGAACGATTTTTCTTTTACTTACTAACCTATCATATTGTTTTTTTATTTCCATATAAAACCCTCCATATTTAGTATAACATAACTTAATTGAATATTAAATAAAAAAGAGTCTAATGACTCTTTAAAATTTCAAAATGGTGGAGTTGAGGGGAATCGCACCCCTGTCCAAAATTACCAAACAATAGACTTCTACAAGTTTAGTCAACTTATAAATTTCCTTAGTACCAAGAAGTTAACAGCCAAGTATCTAAGTAAGTCTATAAAATTCATTGCTATAGCTAGACAATATAGCAATATACCTTACTAGTCGAGCCCCATATATAGACCGTAAGGGAATCTATAAAGGAGCTAGCTTGCTATTTACTATTAAGCGAAAGCTACTTCTAAATTTCTGTTTCCAGTTATTTTTAATTTGTACTTAACGCGTACCTTCGACTTGCCATCTAAAGCCATATAATCCTGTCGAATCTATACAACCCCGTAAATAAATTATAACATTTTCTATAATAAAGTCAATTTTTATTTACGCGAACATAGTTTCGTGGTATAATTCATTTGAACACTTAATAGTTGGGTGATGCCTCCAATCATATGAAAGGAGGTGGTTTTAATGACTAAGAAGGATTTTTTAATCTTTTCTTTAGTAATTATCATCTTCTCACTTATATTTTTACTATTTATAGTTTTAATATAAAAGAAATCGCCTGACTCATCTTGGACAGGCGATTGCCAAAAACAATAGGCAACACTCAACAAGCAAATATTAAGTGTTCCTTTTTATTATATGCATTAAATGCATCTATATACATTATATATATTTTAATATTTAAAGTCAATTTTTATTTACACGAACATAGTTTCGTAGTATAATTTATTTGAGAGAGAAAGACTGTTAGGTACTTACCTCCTTTTATAATTGAAAGGAGGTTTGATATTATGAAGAAAGATATATTTTTTCTGAAATTAATTATCACTTTACTTTTAATAATTATTATTTTATTAATTGTATAAGAAAAGCACCTAATCACATAAACGATTAGGTGCAAACCAAATCAGGTAAGTACCGACGCGCAAAAGTCAAGTACCTCTCTTTTTTATTGTATGCATTAAATGCATCTATATACATTATATATATTTTAATATTTAAAGTCAATTAATGATTTTTAAATTCCTTAGCTATATTTCTTTTGATATCACGTTCTTTTATAGCTTCACGTTTATCATAGTTTTTCTTACCTCTAGCTATACCTAATTCTATTTTAGCTAGATTACCTTTAAAATATAGTTTCAAAGGTATTAAAGTGTATCCATCTCTTTCAATGGCATCTCTTAATTTTAGAATTTCTTTTTTATGTAATAGAAGTTTTCTAGTTCTAGTCTCTTCATGATTAAATATATTTCCTTCAGCGTATTCTTTAATATACATATTAAGTAGGAATACTTCACCATTTTTGACTATACCATAACAATCTTTTATATTCGCATTTCCAAGTCTAATTGACTTTATTTCAGTACCAGTAAGTTCAATGCCTGCTTCAAATGTATCTAATATTTCATAATCAAATCTTGCTTTTCTATTTAGTATTTCCATCTTTACAAACCTCAAAATCTATAGTTCTAAATTCTTTAGACGCAGCAATTACTTTAACAGATACATTATCACCTAAACGATAACCTCTTTTATTATTTTCAGATACTAAAGCAAATGTGTTTTCATCAAAATGATATTCTTCAGTAAATGTATCTAGTTTTACTAATCCTTCAATCAAATTAGGTAGTTCAACAAACATACCGAAGCTTGTTACAGTAGATACAATACCTTCAAAAACCTCACCTATATGGTCTTCCATATATTCAGCTTTTTTCATATCGTCTACTTCTCTTTCACATTCAATCGCACATCTTTCTTTAAATGATGTATGTTCACCTAACATTACTAAATGATTCTTATAGTAATCTATAGTATCTTTTGACATATCATGTTTAAATAGATAAGTTCTTAATAGGCGATGTACAGTTGTATCTGGATAACGTCTAATTGGGGATGTAAAATGTGTATAACATTTAGAAGCTAGACCAAAGTGTCCAATATTAACAGGATCATATATAGCCTTTTGCATACTTCTTAAAAGTAAGCTAGATAAAATTTTATATTCTTTTTTATCTTTTAATCCATCTAATATTTTTTGCATAGCTTTTGGCGTTATATTACTTACTTTACCTTCTACTGTATATCCAAGTACATGGATAAACTTAATAAAGTTTTCTATTTTCTCTTCTGAAGGTACACCATGGACACGGTATATAAAAGGTAAGTCCATATAGAATATATGAGTTGCAACTGTTTCATTAGCAGCAATCATAAAATCTTCAATTAACATCTCACCTAAATCTCTATCTCTTAGTTTAACATCAATTGCTTTACCAGTTTCATCCACTATAATTTTAGATTCATCTATTTCAAAATCAATATAACCTCTATCTACTTTTTCCTTTCTAAGTATTTTAGATAGTTCATACATTTCTTTTAATTTAGATGCATATGGTTCATAACCTTCTGGTATTTCTTCATCATGCAATACTTTATTAACTTTTTTATAAGTCATTTGAATACGTGATCTAATAACACTTTCATAGATTTCATAGTCAACTACTTTTCCAGATGGATTGATTACCATATCACAAGTAATAGCAAGTCTATCTACTCCAGGGTTTAAAGAACATATACCATTTGAAAGTTTATGTGGTAACATTGGTATTACTCTATCAGCTAAATATACTGATGTACCACGTTCATAAGCTTCATCATCTAAATGCATTCCAGGTTTAACATAATAAGATACATCCGCGATATGTACACCCAATTTATAATTACCATCACTAAGTTTTTCTAGTGATATTGCGTCATCTATATCTTTAGTATCATCACCATCAATAGTGAAAATTACTCTATCTCTTAGATCTACTCTGCCTTCTTTTTCTTTTTCAGATACAGTATCAGGTATTTTATCTAATTCTTTTAACACTTCATCACTAAAAGTATCTTCAATCTCATATTTAGCTGTAATAGATAAAATATCAACACCAGGATCATTTTTATGTCCTAATATTTTTAATACTTCACCTTTATAATTATTATCTTTAAGTTTATTTAATACTTTAACAATTACTTTGTGTCCAGGCATTGCGTTCATTGAATTTTTAGAATCAATTTCAATTGTAAGTTTTACTTTATCATCATCTAATTTAACATATCGTTGATCTTTAATCATATAGATTTCACCAACCATAGGTTTAAATTCACGTTTTAAAATTCTTACAATTCTACCTTCTAAATCTATTCCTTTTTTAGATGTAATTTCAACTACTACCGAATCACCATGAATTGCTCCATTCATATTAGTAGGTGCGATAAAAACATCTTCATCGCCCTCAATATCAACAAATCCAAATCCACGTTTATTAGCAAGCATTTTGCCAACTCTTAAATTACTGTTTTTAAAAATCATATATTTATTATGTTTAGTCAAATAGACTTTTAAATTATCCTCTAAATCATTTAAATCTTTTAATACATTTTTTAAATCATCTACTGTGGATAATCCAAGTTCATCCATAATTTCATCAGCGCTAAGGGCTTTATCGGATTCTTCTAGAAGTTTTAATATTTTATCTTGCATAATATCACCTAATTATATTATACAATAAAAAAAGGGCAAAAATATAGTAATATTGCCCTTTTTGTCATTTGTTTACTTATCTTTATACTCTAATTTATCAACTTCAACCTGATTAATTGAATCAAATCTCTTAGCAATCTTTTCAGAAGTTGTATGAAGTTCTTTAACATCTTTAGATACAGTATCTATATGATTAGATAATCTATCCCATCTTTCTTTATATCTTAAGAATTCTTCATTTAATAAATTTAATTCTTTTTGAATCACTTTCGCGTATTTATCTCTTTCCATATTTTTAACTATAACTTCTATTGTAGTTAGTGTGGAAATTAAAGTTGTAGGAGAAGTTATCCACACTCTTTTTTTATAAGCATATTCTATTATATCTGTATGATATGCGTTTAATTCTGCGAATATTGCTTCTGCAGGTAAGAATAGAATTGCTTGATCAGCCGTTACATTAGGTATTATATATTTCCCTGATATCGCGTCTATATGTTTTTTCATATCAGAAACAAACATTTTAGCAGCCTCAGCTCTTTTTTCTTTAGTACTATTTTGATCTACCATTCTCTCATAATTTTCCAAAGGAAATTTAGAATCAATACCAATAAGTCCTAATGGCTCAGGCGCAAATAATGCACAATCTACAATAGTACCATTTTCTAAAGTATACTGCATCTTATATAAATCACTAGTATCTCCAAATACGTTAGACATAATATGATGTAGATTAACTTCACCAAATGTACCTCTACTTTTTTTATCTGTAAGTACGTTTTGTAAAGATATAATATCCCCTGACAACGTATCTATTTTCTTTTGAGCCTCATCTATCTTAGTCAACCTTTCCAATACATTTGTAAATGTCTTATTAGTTTTTTCAAAATTTTCATCTAGTCTTTCTGATACTTTATCATTTAAAAGTCTAATTCTTAAATCTAATTTTTCGGTTAGCTTATCAAAGTCTTCATGACTATTCTTATTAATATCAGATTTAAATTCACCTAATTCTTTAATCACATTCTTTTCAATGTCTCCTATTTTATCACCAATATGTGATGTATTAGAGTTTTTCATTAAGCTAATTAAAGATATTATAAGTACTATTACAAGTAATCCTATTATTATATATTCCATAATATCACCATATTAATTATATCATAATTTAATTAATTATTTAATATCCAACTTTCCCATCCACCTCTAATATTAATAGTATGATAACCTAGGCTATTTAAAAGTCTACACATCTTAATACTTTGTTCACCCCTTTGACAATATATATAATAAAATTTATTTTTTACTAAATACTTATCATAATTTTTTACTAGTAATACTTTTGGTATATTAATTGAACCCGGAATATGTCCATCATTATACTTTTCCACGCTTCGTATATCAATTAAATTAATGCCAGAAATATTTTTTAAATCTGACACACTTATCTCTTTCAAAATATCACCTATTATATTATATGCATAAGAGAAAAATATGACATATTATATTATTTATATCATATTTCATATTATTTATGATAAAATAATTATAGGTGATAACATGATAATAAACATAGTATTATTAATAGTAGGATTTATTATGTTAATTAAAGGCGCGGATATATTAGTAGATGGAGCGTCATCAACAGCACTTAACCTTGGGATGTCAAAAATCCTTATAGGTCTTACTATAGTAGCTTTTGGGACAAGCGCGCCGGAACTTGCAGTATCTATAAGCGCGCGTATGTCAGGATCTGATGATATAGTGATTGGTAACGTTATAGGTAGTTCAATATTTAACACTTTATTAATACTTGGTATATCAAGTCTTATAAGGCCTATACCTGTTAAAGAAAATACAGTAAAAAAAGAACTTCCTATGCAACTAATATTATCAGTATTATTAGTAGTTGTTATGTTAGATATCACATTAGATGGATCTTTAATAAACTTAATTACCAGAAGTGATGCCTTAGCAATTACTTTATTCTTCTCAATATTTGTATACTATTTAGTAGCGATGGCAAAAAAAGAATTATTCCACGATAAAGCACCTTATGGCATTTTTAAATCTTTATTATTTGTAATAGTTGGATTAGTTGCGTTAATATATGGTAGTAATTTAGTTGTAAATAATTCTATTAATATAGCTAAAGTAATAGGTATAAGCGATAGAATTATAGGTCTTACAATTATTGCACTTGGAACATCTCTACCAGAACTTATAACTTCAATAACATCATCACTAAAAGGTGAAGATGATCTTCTTGTTGGAAACATTATAGGTAGTAATATATTCAATATATGTATAGTATTAGGATTACCTGTAGCAATATTTGGAACAATTAAAGCATCAGGATTTACTATGTTTGATCTAATCATGTTTATACTATCTGCTTTAATATTATATATAGTGGCTAAAACTAAAAAACAGATAGGTAAAAAAGAAGGTATAATAATGATCTTAATGTTCATAGCATATTATACAATAATATTCTTTATAAAATAAAAAAGACATTTATATGTCTTTTTCTTATGCCTTTTTAACCAATTGAGGTACAGGATTTGATTTGATTAGAATATCGCCTTCACCATATGGATTACTATATCCATCATACTCATCACCATTGTTATCATTATTGTAATCATTATTTTCTTCATAATCATCTTGTCCATTGCCTTTATATGTTAGCTCAGGTATATTAAAGCTAAAATCATCTGCAGTATATGCACCAGCAGCATCTTTAAACGATATTTCAATCATTCTATTTGATAATGCCAAATACGCATTAGCAACAATAGTTTTATCAGCAATTCCGCTTTGTGAATATACATATATACGATGTGCATCATCTAATACTTTACTAAAATCACTTGGCATCTTAGTAACTTCGATATCGCCAGAATTTTCAACATAATCGTCTGTATATACTGCATGAACATAAAGATAATCATAACTGAAAGGGCTCTCACTAGAATTAAGCCATGATATTGGGGGGTCCCAACGTTTTCCTTCTTGACATATCAAATTACGTATACCATTGAAAAACATAATATCTGAATCAATATTTGCAGGATCATCTATACCGCAACTATATCTCGCAAATCTAGCGATATCTGTTCCTTGATACTGATTAAGTTCAATGCCATATTTTTGTTCAAGTGCAATAACAGCATCATTCAATTCTGTATAATTACCATCAAGCACTTTATCAGTAGTCCCTAATGACTTTATATAATCTTCTTCAGTTTGTCCAACATTTTCTTCATAAGTATTATTATCTTCAATTTCTTCAATAGGGTTAATAGGAGTTACGCTAGGAGTATAATCAGGTAAGTCATGTTCTATTGAAGTTGGTTCATATGGCACTTCTTCAAGTTTAGTTTTTTTATGTCCTAAAGCTACAGCTAAGAAGATTCCTCCTATTCCAATAAGTCCACCTACTGCAATTTTAATAAGTTTATTTTTTTTAGCTTTTTTTATTGCTTCTTCATTTACTTCTACATTTTCTAATTCATTATTTAAAACTTCATTATTATTTTGTTCTTCCATATAAGTCCTCCAATTCAAAAGTAAATATCAACAAGTTTATTATAGCACATTCTTTATTTTTTTTAAAGTTCATATATTTTTCTTAACACATGTATACAAAAAATACTCACGAAAGTGAGTATTTTAATATTCATCATTGAAAAAATCATCGAAAAATTCATCTTCAGTAATTTGATGACGAGCTTCTTCTGAAGTTTCATAAGTACCTTTGGTTTCAGGTTCTTTAGAAGTCGCAATAACTTTTTTAAGTTCTTCTTCTTGAGCTTTTCTCTTTTCTTCAAACTTCTTCATTTTTAATTCATTTTCACTTAGAACATCTTCTTTAGGTTTAACAACCTTAGGAGGTTCAGGTTTTTTCTTATCCATTTCAACTGCTGCTTTAACTGACGCTTTGATCGCATTTTTCTCTTCATCAGTTAATCCACCAGGTTTAGGTGAAGCAATATCAACATCCAAAGTTTCAACAACTTTAGGTTCAGCAGGTTTAGAAAAACTATTAGGATTTTCTTTAGCTGGATTGCTACCTTTACGTTCAAATTCCTTTAAGAAATCTTCAATATTTGGTTTTTGTTCTTTAGGTTGTGGTGAGAATAAATTAGGCATTCCAGGCATTGGCCCTGGCATAGCTCCTGGCATTCCACCGCCCATAGGACCAGGTCTATTACCCAATCCTTTAAGCATATCATTCATAGCTGCTTCTCTTTTTGCATCAACATATGCTTTTAAATCAAACATTGGAACTTCACGTATTTCACGAGTTGGATAATCAGCTTTTTCTTTTATCATGCCCCATTCAATCTTATGATCATATTTTAATTTAGTTCTAAATGGACGCATACGACTTCTCAATATTAAAGCTTCCTCTTCTTTCATATTTTGTAAGTCAGTAACAGTAATTAATGGTTTAGAAGCTTCCTTATCATCTTTCTTAGCTTTTACTTCACCACACATTTTACTAATTTCTTCTAAGGCTGCTAATTCCGTACTTAATAAGTAAATTGTATTACTACAGTTACCTCTTATTGTTTCAGCTTTATCTTTACCATAAACATCATTTAATTGTGAGAAGTTTTGGATAATAAATGATAATCTTATATTTCTTGAACGAGCAGCAGATACCATTGCATCAACATCTGTTAATGGTGGCATGTTTGCAAACTCATCCATTAAGAAGTTAGTTCTATATTTTAATTTTCCACCAGATTCTTCTTGAGCTACTCTAACTAAAGTTTCGTAACATTGTTTTAAGAAGATAGTTACTAATGGATGATATGTTTTCTTTTCGTCTTGTACAACTATAAATACTGCAGTTTTCTTTCTACCAATATCTTCCATATCGAAATCACTTCTAGAAAGCATTTCAGATAATGCTTTACGCGAAGAGAATAATTGTATTTTTTGATTAAATACTGATAAAATTGAACCTTTTGTTTCATTAGGCGCAGTTATAGTTGAATTAACCTTAATACATTCAGTTGATGTTGGAGTTTTACCACTAAAATATTCTTTAATATAATTAGTAGGTCCAAGTCTTTGTTCACCAACTGTAGCCATATAGTTAATACTATTAATATTTACTTCAGATTCATCTTTAGCATCTTGGAATAAAGCCCATGCAAGACCTGCAAAATAATCGGCTGAAGTATTACTCCAGAACGGATCTTGCTTAGCGCCTTCATCATACATTATATTTTTTGATAAGTCTTCAATTAACTCGATTGATTTATCGATATTACCTTGTTGATATAATTTATATGGAACTGTAAATGGATTCCAACAATTACCATGTTCAGGATCACGGAAGTTAAGCAAAATTATATTATATCCTCTTTTTGCTAATTCCTTTGCTGTACCTTCATATAACTCACCTTTAGGGTCTGTTATAATCATAGATTCACCAGCTTTAGCCATAACATTAATATATGGGAAAGATAAACCTTGAGATTTACCTGAACCAGTTGAACCGATAATCATAGTATGATATGTATTTGTATCAATCCAAACTTCTTTTCCATCATTATAAATTGGTACTCCACCTTTTTCGATATTATCATCAGTTGGTTTAATAACAGAAATACCAGGAGCTTTTTTCATTTCTTTATCTTCACACCATCTAGAATATCCTTTTTCTTCTTTTTTCTCAGTTGAAATACCTATACCTTTAGTTTTTTCGAAGAAATAACTAGATACTCCTACGAAAGATGCGATTAACACTGCTGCAAAACCGAATATAGTAGCTAATATATATTCAGGTCCAAAAGCAGGCAATGGATTTAATCCCCATGCTGTACCATAATTAGCAAAAGATGATAAATTCAAAACAGCTATTGCAACTATATATAAAGCAAATATACAGAATATGAAAAATATCATCCATTTTTTAGGATCTGCTGTTAATTTTAGTTTCATAAATACCTCCTATTTAATACTTATTAATTCTATGTATTTATTATCTTCTAAACCGTACATATAGTATTCATCAGAAGCATGACTTCTGTCAATACCGGCATCGGAGATTATTATCTCATACTTTCCATCATTTTTAAAGTCAATTATTGAAAAAATATTATAAAAGTTAGTAAAACCTTTAGTACTACTTTTCGCAATAATTTTTTCATAAGTTTTATTGTCATATAGATATACGCCAGAATAATAATTAGATAATTCATCATCTAAAAATTCATAGTTATTAACAAAATATATGGTTTCTAATTCTTTATCATTATCTAAATCTATAACAACTTTTTTTAAACTTATTATACCTTCCAAATTAAGTTTAGCCCCTTTAAGAAAATAGTTTTGCTCACTATTAGTAAGTACAGTTTCTTTCTTATATTGAATAAATTTAATATTATTACTTGAAGCATAAATAGTATCATCTTCAATAGTTTCATAATTTTTATTATATTTTACTTTAATATTACCATCATATATAACATTATAAGCACCTATTGTTTTATGTTCATTCATATCATAAAAATTTAATTTACCTATAGTTTTTTTATTGGGTAAAATGCTAGACCACTTTCCTTTATTGTAAGTAAGTCTTACTTTAGGGCTTATCAATAAATATGTTTTATTTCCTAAAAATAAATTTCCTGATAAAACAACCAATATATAAACTACTAGTATTGCAATAATAACAATATATTTTCTCATATTATCACCTAATCCGTTTTTAAATATACTTGTATAGCGATTACATCCAAATCAGGATGACCACTTTTTGAATATTTAGTTCTTATATCTTTTAAATGATATGTATTTTCACCACGGTAAACAGCTGGATCACTTACTATAATACCACTTTCATCGGAACCAACAACAGCCACAAAGTGAGTTGGCATTGCAGTAGAACCTATTTGAACTGTAAAATAACACTTATTCATATCAAGACCTAGAGTTGCAACTGCATTATTTATCACACCAGCAACTTGCCCAGCTAAATTTGAACTATCAACACTGATAGAAGTTGGCTTAGTAGCAACGTAATAAAAATTAGGTGCCAAATTATACCAACTTTTTTGCTTTCCGCGAACGCTATATATTAAACCTCCACCATTAGTAAATGATGCATTTCTAGCAAGCGTACCTGGATCAAATGTAGGTGAATTTATTTGTGTACCTGATAACTTCATTAACTTAGCTACAGATGTAACTAAACAACCACTGTTATCCATAGTGTCTCCTTCAATACCTAAAGGTATCGTTGACCATGGAGTATTAATTCCAAGTTTTGGTCTAGAGCCTTGTCTCCAGTCAAAAGCGATTGCTGCGTCTGCGTCTGTTGGAATATTACTTATATATACTGCACCTGCGCCTAAAGTAGTTACAATCTCACCATACTCATCAAAGTAATAACCTAAGAAGTTGTTTTCCCCTAAAGCAGCATAATAATCATTACGTACCATAACGATATCAGCCCAAGTCTCTTTTATTAAATTCCTTTGCGTATCTTCAGATAATGTATTCCAAACTTTGCTATACATAACTGGGGTATAAATGTTTGAAACATAAGCATATAAAGTTTTATAATCGTTAATTTTATATGCTTCATATACAGGATAACCACCATTAGCAATACACTCATCACTTTCTGCAGCATGAGCACTAAATGATTCAATAATTCCTGGCGTATATTTTACGTCAAAAATTTTTTGCTCAATTGAAGTTAAAAAAGTACTATAATTATCCGACTCCAAATCGCTTATGTCTTCAAAAAGCTGTATTGTAGTACCAATCGGATTAACTATTCCTGTAACAAAATCTAAAACATTATATCCCATTTCTTTAACAACCGTAACGAGCTTTGATCCAACGTAACTTGCTGTGACGCTTTTATTTTTCCTACGTAATTCTTTTTTCAAACTCTCTACATTCTCATCTTCGGTAAATATATGGCATTTATATGACAATTCGCGTCCTATAAGAACATTAATAGCAGTTCCTGGTCTAGCAGGAGTTCCTAGTAAAGTTTCTTTTTTTCTATAAAAAGTTCCAGTATTCATCGTTTCTGACGCGTAATCATTTAATGAATCTGATATAGCATCTTCAGTATCTTCATTACCTTCTTCAAACATTTCGGAACCATAAACAACTCCATTATTAGCCATCGCATATAAAATACCTACATCAAGAAAATCATTATCATTAGCAGCGTTTTTTATATTTTCTTGCATGTTTTCATAATCAGTTCCAAATCCCTTTAAAGTCAACAAGTTCCCTGTTTTATCAAAGAATGTCTTTACTTCTCCCACAAACTCATTTATCGCAATAAGTGATGCATCAAAAAGTACAACAACGGTAATTATTAATGCAAAGAACCCTGCTATACCAGCAATTATTCCATATATTCTAAGTTTCTTTTTAAAATTTTTAATTTTATCTGCTGTAGAAGTAGCATCATCTACCTTAGATGGCAGACTACTTAATGGATTAGTATTAGGTTTAGCTTGTTCTTTTGCTCCTTCGCCTTCAGCACCTTCAACACCTTCAGAAGCTTCTGAAGCATCAGCAGATTGTTTAGCTTTATTAACTTTTTGAGCAACATCTAAAGCTTTAGATGCTATCTTACCTTGAGGACCCATAGTTGATAAGGCTTTTTTAGCTATATCACCAGTTGGTCCATTCAAAGCCGCGTTACCTAAATTTTGGCCATTTAATCTAGCCGCATTTTTTTGGGCATTATAAGCATTAAAAGAGGCGGTACCATTCACCCCTCTTTGATTATTTAAATTCTCATCATTGTTCATAGTACCACCACCTTACTATTTACTTACTATAGTCCTCCACCTGAACCAAATGAATCTAGTTCTTGTTCAGTAGCAACTATATTAATTCTCATTCTACGGTTACCACATACGAATAATGCTTCACCTTGGTTATATCTTTTAATACTTTCCTTTTCATTATCATTTAAGTCAATTAACTTAGATAAATCATCAACTGCTTGTTTCTTTAATCCCATAACTATATAGTAAGCAGCATTATCAAATATTGCTTTACCTTGAGTTATTACACTAGGATCAGAGAAATCAGTAGGTTGTTGTGTAATTATGATTGTACCCGTGTTATATTTTCTTGCACGTCTTTGTACTTGAGCCAAGAAATCAGCTCCAAGTGAGTTATTTGAACCCATAAGTACATGTGCTTCATCTACCATAAGTACAGTATTTTGATTAGGATTTAAAGTTAATCCCCATGCATATTTCAAAATATTGAAGAATAATGCATTTCTAACATTTGAATCAGAATTCATAAGTTCTCTTATATTGAAAACTATAAATTTTGAATTTGGTGTTATTGTTGTATGACCATCAAAATAATATTTTAATTCTTTTGTTAATGGTCTAATTTTAATCTCAAGCTTTTCTAATATATCTCTTTCTTGAGTTTTTTCAGTCATAGAAACTATTTTTCCTTTAACTGTTTGATATACATCAGTCATAGTAGGATAATCTGCAGAAGTAAATTTAGTAAAGTCACTATTGAAATCAATACCAAATCTTCTATATGTTTCTTGAACAATTTCACTGAACATGTTTACAACATCATCTTCCATAGAAGGATCATAATATTTAATAAACGCACGTAGAGTTTGTAAAGTTCTTGTAAGAACAGTATATCCTAGTCCTTGTTCAATTTCTTCACTATCTGCATCCATTACTACTTCAAGTGGATTTATCATACCGAATTCTCCACCCTTACCTAAATCAATGAAATCACCATCATATAATTTAGCCATTCCCTCAAGTTCACCTTCAGGATCTATTACAACTAATTGATTATCATTTCTTATATTAGTTCTAAGTAATAATTTAGCAGCAGTAGATTTACCAGAACCAGATGTACCTAATATAATTACATTTGCATTATTTCTATTATTCTCTTTCTTAATTTGATATAAGAACTGGTTAAATAGAATAACACCACCTGAAAAATCTACACCAAGTAAACAAGAAAGTCCAGGATCTTTAATACTATCAAAGATAAATGGATACATAGCTGCGATTGTAGGCGCAGGGATAGGTGTACCTATTCTATCTTCAATATCTTGTTTAGGATATATAGGTAAAATAGATTTTAATACCTTTTCTTGTTCAAATCTTAATGGAACAGTTTTCATTTCCATAGCTTCTAAATAGTTTTTAACTTGTAATTTTTTCGCAATTAATTCATCTTCAGTATCAGCAGTTATCATAATATGAAGTTGAAAATCATATATCTTAGATTGACTAGACGCTAACATTTGAATAAAATATTCTAATGATTCATAATCTTGTCTAATCTTTTCTTGCATAGTTTTATCATTTTCTTCTTGATATCTTTGTTTTAAATCTGCTATTTCCCTATTAAGCATTTTTTGAATAACAGAAAATGGAAGTGGAATATGTTTAATAACCATTTTAATTCCAGACATACTTGTAAGTGATGACAAGAATCCTGGATATATAAATTTAGGATAAGCAATAGCAGTTAAAATAGTAGCTCTTTTATCACTTATTATAAAATCTGATGGTCTAAATTCTAAACCTTTAGGTGCAATTTGACTTTTAATATCCATTAACTCATCACCGCCCCAAATTTAGTAGTTTGTCCACCATTTAAGAAGTTATCTAAAATCATTCTTAAATCATCATTAGAAACTTGCATAGCTGTAAGACTTGCTCCAGCTAAGTATTGAATTAAATTTCTAACTTTTTTAACAATTTGCTCATCATTTTTTTCTTTAAATAATATAAAGTATTCAGTATCAACTATATTATTTTTCATAAACATATTTGCTTTATTAATATCTTCCATTATTAATTTTCTTTTACTAGGTGCTTGAGTAGAGTTATATAAAACTTGTAATTGTGATAAGAATAAGTTAATATCAACAGGTCTATCAGCTGCAATGGTCCAGAATTCATAATCAATCATGTTATAAACATTTTTTAAATTATCAATTATGGCATCTTGAGATGATTGATCCAAGATAAATATATTTCTAGGCATTATTTTAACGCCAGTAACTTTTTCTCCGTTATCTAAGATAATAATACCATTTTGAATATTTTTAACAGGTATATCATCTACTGTATATTTACTTTTTTGTATCTTGCTCATCAGTCACACACCAACCTTTCCATATAAATTGTTGCCTTGAAGTATAGAAATTCCAAGTTTCCGAAATTACCACACGCATATTATGATAATTCGGAATTGGTACTACAAGGAATGAACAAACTAACGCTGGGATTAATACAATTACTACTTTTATTAAAGTATCAACACTTAATACAAGTAAAAGTATTAATGTAGCAGCAATCCCTGAACCAAATATTATCAAATCAATAGTTTGAAATATTCCAAATATCAACATTGATTTTTTTGAATTGGCTGGAATCAAAAATCCATTCATCTATATTCCTCCTTTTTATTCAATTATTTATCGTTTCTAACACTACCTGGAATTATAATTCCACTAGCTGTTGTTCTTTCACCACCAGCTGGTCCACTCACATTTACCCCTCCAACAGTTTGGCTTCCTGTAGAAGTTGTTGACGATGTAGTAGATGTCGTAGATGCCGTAGATGTCGTAGAACTTGCTTGTGAAGAAGATTGAGTTGTATAACGTCCTTCATCCTTATTAAATCCACTAACACGTTCTTGAGCTTGCTTAGCATCAGAATATTTCATATATGCATCATATTTTTCAGCATCCTTAGCATTCTCTGATTTTAGTCTAGTAAATTCTGCACTTATTTTATCATAATCTGATGAGGCCTTAGTTGCAGCCACTCTAGCGTCATCTACTTGAGCAGCAGTTAAACCAACAACACCATTTTTAAAGTCTAATGCCATTTTCTCATAATCACTTTGTAAAGCATTTCTTCTATCTTTGGCAGCATCTAAGTTGCCAGCAACTTCTGCCATTTTTTTATTATTTAGTAAACCGGTATAACGGCTAGCATAGTCAGTCTTACTTAGATCTCCAAATCGGTCATACAATTGTTTACCAAGGACTGCCGAAGTAGCATCTTTACCATGCATCATAGACTTGTACTTAGCGCCACCTGATTCATATTTTCCATCGCCACGCCAGTTACTCCATGTTCCGCCAGCTGCTGCAGCACCAGAACGTATTCTAGCAGCAGCACGGCCAACGTCTGCGTGCCAACTGTTTACAAAACCTGCACCGAATCCTTGTCCACGGATTGCAGAACCTATACCTTTACGTGCTCCTCTAAATCCACTTGTAAGCAATCTTCCTCCAGCTAAAGCTGTATTTCCAGCTAATTGCATTCCAGCAGCACCTAAACCTCCAACCAAAGGAACACTTGCCATTTTCTTAAATGCATTCATTTCAAACTTACCATCTAATTTAATACCAGTAATTTGTTCTACTAATTTAGGCACTTCTTTTATGAATAATAAAATACCAAATATTATAAATAATTCTACAAATATTCCAGGGCGTCTACAAGCACCTGTAATAATTTGTCCATTTTGAATTTGTGTTGAGCAAATACCATGATTAGCTAAATCTCCTACGAATTCTGTAATCATGAATATACCGAACTGTACAGCTGCTAATCTAACAAATAAATCAACATATGTAGATACGCAAGCTTTTCTCCAGTTATTAAACATTGTTTTACCTTTTTCATCTATATATGTAGCAATTGGAATTGGCGCGATTATTTGTAAAAACGCAAATTTAACTGTCCTTACTGCTACATCAAAGCATGAAAGCAAGAATATATAAACTGCAAATCCTCCAGCTAATGTTGATAGAACAATTTTATAATCTATTACATATTCTTTTGCTCCTCCTGTTTTATGAACATCATTCGCAGTTCCTAAATCAACTAAGTGATCATATCCATATTTACTTCCAGGAACACCCTGACTAGTTCTAACAGTAGAATCTATATATGAATAAGTTAAAGCTAAATCTGCAGAATATGTAGCTAATTTAGTTTTACACTCTTCACTATAACCTAAGTTATTACATTCACCACCAACTATATCTTCATCTGGATGAATAAATCCAGATAATATATTAGTTGCAACTGTATCGCCTACGTTGTTTTGAGTACCACCAGTTTTACCAGTAATTAATCTACCTATAGTATCATCTTGTAATATTGCTTCTTGAGCAAACATAGCATATCTAAATACTATTGGAACAGCAACTACCATAACTAGAGCAATAACAGTATTTTTAATAATACTTGCAAAACCAGTTTTACTATCAGTTAGTTTATCAGGATCAACTATATATGTTATTATTGAAACAGCCATTTTGAAAAACATTATAGTTCCCATGATAAAATATATACGGTTAGCGAAAGTTTGTATAGTTGATTCAGTTAATACATTAGTCCTAGCAATATCAGTAAGCAAATTAACTATGTTAACTAAAACCCAATACACAGCTTTATCTAAAAGTCCAAAAATTTCTCTAATAGCATTTGCTACGACGCCGGCATTTCCCGCTAAAATCATATTATCACCCTTGTCTATTTTTTTATACAATTCACCAAATACATTATATCATTTTATATAATTTATTACAATAAAAAAAGGTAATCTAAATTACCTTTTTATTATTAAAAATTAAATGAAACTTTTCCTTTGTTTGTTTCTACAGAACAGTCTTTATTATTTAAAATACAGTTTGCACAATTTGTACTAGCATCTGAATCACTACTAATTACATTAACTAATAATTGAACAATTGCAAATACAAAGAATACTAATGCAGCTGAAATCAATCTCTTAACAAAAATACCTTGTTGTTTTTTAATTTCATCTTCTTTTTGTGAAATAACAGCTTTTCCTAAATCTAACATACCCATAATAATTAAAATTAAAGGTATAGCAATTTTAATTAAAGTATAAATTGCTCTTACTACTCCAACAATTCCAGCAGGAATTACAAAATCTCCACAAACGGCGTCACTAGCTAATATAAACATGTAAACATCCTCCTAACTATTTATATCATACTATTAATTACTTTAATTGTCAACAATTATCTTATTATATATGGTGATGTTTGACTACCATCTCCAGATACATAAACATTGTCACTTGAAATATTAAATAAGAAAGCTAATTTGTTTTTTTCAATACAATCCGTTACAGTAAATCCAGAAGAAAACGCATAAGCTTGATATCCATTATCTGATGCACTAGCTGCTGTCCAAATAGTTGCATCAAATAATCTAGAAATATAATTATAGTTATTACATGAACCGCCTCTTATATTAAGACAGTTAATATCTAAACTTGCCCTAGCATATTCATAAGGAGTAATCATACCTAAATAATCTTCAATTTTTGCATCACATTCTACATTGTTAACTTCAAAATTAGATATAGCTCTTTTTCCAATACACCATTCTGATTTAACAATATATTTTTTAGCTCCTACATCATATTCTTCATACTTAGTTTGATATAGTTCTCTTATTCTACTCTTACTATAATCATTAATACCTAAAGTTTTACCTACATCATGAGAATATCTATTATCCCATTGATATACTTTATCAGTAGTCTTAGGATCAATTATTTTCATTTTATCATTATCAAAAGATAAAATTCTATATACTTTATTACCTAGTTTAATATAGTTATTAACATATTCACCTCTATAGTAATAAGTATCTTCATTTTTATATAATCCAGCGTCTTCACTAACTACAGTTTCAGCTAACTTTGTAGCTATATTAACGCTTTTATATTCATTACATGCAACACTTGGCTCATAAACATAATCACCACCATTATTAGAAACAACTACTCTACCACTACAATTAGTATTTTTAGTTAATTTTTCAAATGGTTTCATATATTTATTTGCGATTAATGTATCAGCTGTAATAACAACTGAAGAATCTTGCTTTGGTAATTCACTTTGATGTGCATTATAATATTTTTTTGCAGAGTTTTCTAACATATTTAAAAGTTGTCCATTATTAACTTTAGCATTTACAATAGCTAAAATTATAAATATAACAACAAATAATGCTATAATTACGCCAATAATGATACCAAAAGTTTTTACCATTTTTTTAGTACTTGCGTCCATCTAAATTCCCCCTATAATCCAAATAGGCCTTTTTTCTTTCTGTCTTGACCTGATGGATCTTGTCTTGTAAATCCCATCTTTGAAAGCATAGCGTTTAAGATACGGATATCTTTTTCTCTATCATCAAGTGGAGGTAAATTATAAAATACCTTTAATCTTGACTCATATTCAAAGTCTAACACATCTTTAGATGAAAGTAAACTCTTATTTAACACAATATGTTTTCCTTTTAATGTATTAAGTATATCAGGTTCAATCATCATCATACGATTTATTCTAATAATAGATGGTTCTACTAAGTAAAGTACATCATGTACAGATGTCATAGCAGCATTACTATTATTTAAATCGATTAATATAACATCTTTATCATTATTTTTTGCGACTATGTTACCAACATTGGCAGAAGTAGCTGATATAAGGTCTTTATCTCTAAAATAAGCAAAGTCAGTTTTATCAACTTCAATAGCCACAACTTTATAATTTTTTTCTAACATTTTCTTCATCATGTAAACAAGTGTAGTTGCACCTGCTTCACGAGTAACATTTTTTACGCCAATAACTCTTACACCTTTAGACTCATCATACTCTTGTACTGGTCTAGATGCTTGTGCATTTTCTCTATTTACTTCTTCATTTTCTATTTGATGATATTGTGCGACATCCCTATAAGTATTAGGATGGTTGTATAAATATACAATACCTTCAATATTCTTAGTGAAGTTATAAATACCAATTGAAATTAATTGAGATAAGAATTCTGTTGTTGAAGATTCTTCATCAGCACTATCCAAAAGCAATATTAATTTATCCATATCCAAAGATATTGATAACTTTTGTAATACTTTAATATCTTTATAGTCTTTTAATGCTGTGATATCTAAAATCATTCTTTGATAAAAGAAATTTTGATATTTAGATACTAATTCCTCAACTGTAAAAGTTCCTTGTTCACTTTTGATAATATCAATATCCAAAGTTTGAAGTTGCTCAGCATATTTATTGGAAACAATTACATTCATATTATCCCTCCAAATTTTCACCATCTACAACTGTTCTAGAATCACCATTAACCTCAATAGTCAAATATTCTTCTAATACAGGTAGATCAAAATGCATATAAGTTATTACGTGATAATATTTACCACGTGATGATGAAACCTCATATACACAATAATTATAAGTCCCATTATCAGTGTCGTGAAGTAATGCCATATTTTCTTTTTCTCCACAACTTCTATTTCTAAGACTTGTTCTATAACCCATTTTAAATAGGTCAGTATTGATTTCAGTTTCTGCTTCCTCAGTGAAACCATCATATTTTTCTATGATACTTACTATCTTATTTTTTGCTTTATAAGCTTTAGAATATGATAAAGCCGAAACTAACATAAGCATTATTAAAAACAAAAATACAATAGAAAGTGAAACCAAAAAACTATTACCTATAGCCTCTTTCATATGCCCCTCCTATGTATTCGTAAAGCGATATAAACGCATAGTCTTAGCGTATATCGGTAATTTCAATTTAACATTGAATATAGTAAAATCTATAGTCATATATGTAACTACACCATAACTATAATGTTTACTATCTCCATCATTTTGAAATTTATATATACAATAACTAAAATGTTCTTCATCATTTAAAGTAACTAATTCGCCTTCGCCTATAGTAGCACTTTTAGTTTGATCACATTTAGAAGAATCACCTCTTAAATAGCCTAATGTAGCTAAATCTTGGTTAATTCTTTCAAATGAAGAATCATTATAGCCTTCGAATTTTTCAACAGATTTGATTATTAAAGAGGCAGCTTTAAAAGCTTTAGTATAGCTTAATATTCCAGCCACAAACACAAATGCGACCACAATAAATACTATCATAATATTTATTGTGAATGTTAAACCAACACTTTCCTTCATAAAACTACCTCCTTAATATTCATTATTTACTAAGCTTGTCCTTCTTCACCATTAATGCATGCTTGGTATTCTGCATTGTCTGCAACGCTACAAGTGCCACCATTCATAACACCACCGAAGTTAGTACAACAAGTTCTTCTCTTAGACTGATTCATTACGTTAGTAATTAATGGAGTTGCGATTGCAACGATTGCAGTAATTAAAATAATTGTAATTACAGTCATGTTTGCTTCTCCAGCTGCTTCTTTCATTCTCTCACCACCCTATCATCGTCATTATACCACAAATTAGTGCCAAAAAACAATACTAAATTATAGATTCATCATTGCCATCATTGAGAACAATAAAATTACTAAAATACCACCACCAGTTACGAATAACATAACCACGGTTTTACCTTCCATCTTATCAAGACGTTCTTTATATTTTTGTTCACGGCTTTTATTTTGCAATGTAGATATTGTTCTTGAAAACATCATTAATTGCTCTTCTTTTCTTTCTTGTGAACCCAATCCAAGTCTATATAAAAGTCTCATCATTCTCATAGAATCTCTAACAGGATATTCTTTAGCAAAATCCATATAAGGTTCTATTGAAGAATCACCTGCTTCTATTTTACCAACTAATCTTTGTAGACCTGGTTTAAATATTTCCGGTGCAGAATCAATTGACTTAGAAAGCGCAACCGGAACTGTATAATGTTGTATTAATATTTCCAAACTTTTTAAATAGTATGGAAGCATTAAATTTATATTATGTAAATTAGCCTTATAATAATTTTTAAGTTGTACATATGGTTGTTTAAATATTATAAATCCACCTGCTACTGCAAGTAATGCATATATAAACTTAAAATTACTTAAGAATAGGAATATTAAAGCTACTGTAGCAATAAGTCCATTTCTTACACGATCACTATAAAGTTTATTTACATCAATATCGTTTGATTTAAATTTAACATTTAGTAAAAATGCATAATCATCTTCCATTAAAAATCTAAAATATGGTTCAGTTTCTGCAATAAATCTACTAAAGTCAACTCTTTTGTTGTACCACATTAAGAATAATACTAGGGCACCTATAACTATAAACATAAGACCTACACTCATTATTCTTCACCTACATTCTCATTATAATATTTTTCTCCGCTTAGGATAAAATATGTATTTAATAGTACAACAGCGTGTAATAATACCTGAACTAAGATATTATCTAGCATTTTAATATATGATTCTACACCAATCATCATTTGGACAAGCATTACCATTAAATAAAGTACTATACCAAATTGTAAGAACTTTTTATGGAAAGCTGCTCTATCCATTCTATCTCTATATACACCTTCAACTAATTGGTCTATATCTAAAGACATATTTTCAAGTGGTGTAGATGCATCTTTTGAACCTTCATTTGTTATTTGAAGGAATAATTGATGCATATTTTTTACCATATAATAGTCATATTTATTATTCATATAACTAAGTGAAGCATCGATAGAACCATTTTCCATAGCAAGATCTAACATAACTTTAATATCTGCTTTAACTGGATCTTCTAATACTCCTGAATTATAAACACCTTCGATTGCTTTAACGAAACTTTGTGTTGTAGCAAATTCCATAATAGTATTTGTTGTATATACTTGAATTTGCTCAAAAATAAATTCACTATATAATCTTTTACTTCTTAAATATGATAAATAAGGAATTGTTGATACTGCCAAAATCATATATATAATACAATAAATTAAGTTGTAAAAATATAGATATGATATAACTGCTGCTGCAGCTGAAAATATCACAATTTGTAAAGTATATTGTTTAGTCGTATAGTCTTGACCTAAATCTTTAATCTTTTCACGGATTACTTTGTAAGAATATGGAGCATATTTTTCATATAAGCTTTTAGTTTGTCTTACTATGAATTTATATACGCCTTCTTTGTTAGTACTTCTATACAATATAACAAATATTATTAATATAGCGATAATTATAAATGCCAACAACGGTGACATATTACCCCTCCTTACTTATTTGCGCTTGTTGCGGAACAGTAGGCCTTACTACGCGCGCGCCAATATCAGAATTAACAGTTGGTTTTGGAATAGTCATATCATCAGTTTTAGTTTCGTTAGTAGGATTACTTATTACATTTGTAAATTTGACACCCTTAGGTAGTTCAGGGGCTTCATCATTTATTGTATTACTTTCTTGAATTTTAGGTAAAACTATACCTTGAGCGTCTAAGTAATCGATTAAGTATTTAGTTGGATTACTCCTTAAAATTCTACCATCAATAGTCTTTCTATATATTAAATGACTTTTTGGTACATTATTTTCATCAACATAAAATTCAGATATATCAGCTATTTCTCTTTTGAATTTTTTTGTAACTTTATCTTGGCGTCCTCTTATACATACGCCTAATTGAATATAACGATATACAGTAGTTAAAAACTGTGTAACATCTTGACTTGTTTCTAGCAAACTATACATACGCATAGGAATAGAAGCAGACTTATCAGCGTGTATTGTTGATAAGATAAAGTGTCCAGACGATATAGAGTTTCTTACTGCTGTAACAGCTTCAGCACTTCTGACCTCTGATAAAAGTATCCAAATAGGGTTTTGTCTCATGCAGGCTACTAGAATATCTGAATAAGAAGCGATATTGTTTGTTTTTAAAGCAACAATATCTCTATGTGGGAATATTCTATCAAGGTGAAGTTCTAATGTATCTTCTATTGTTATTATTTTTTCATTTTCTTTTGTTTTGGAAGCTAAATATTTAACGAATTCTGTTTTACCAGAACCAGTCTCCCCACAAACAATGATATTGCAGTGACCTTGTACACATGTTACTAAAAAATCATGTATATCTTCAGTAATATAGTCTTCGTTTAATAGTTTAGTTTTTTCCAATCTAATTTTAGCGGGTGTCTTACGAATAACACACGCAATACCATTTCTAGATATTGATTCATGTATAAAGTTCATACGTAATTCAGCGCTTTCACTATCAAGGAATGGATGGGCCATATTAAATGTTTTACCCATCGCATTTGAACATTGAAAGGCTAATTTTTCCATAAAATTATTATCTATTCCAGGATTTTCTATTCTAAAATTACCTTGGGATAATGTTTTTAAATGAACTTGTCCTTGAGAATATGAGATATCGGTAACATCATCATTATCCAAGAATTGTTGTAATGGACCAAAATCGACTTGTGAAAATATGTTTTCTTCCATATTATCACCTAGTTTTGTTCTTCTACAGGTACATCAGTTACTTCTTCTAATTCTTCAGTAAGTAAATTAACTGTTCTAGATTCGATATAATTTTGTAATTCTGTTATATCAACTTGTAAATCACCTTCAACTGGTGCAGGTCCACCATGTGGAACTGGGAATAATTCAACACCAGCATTTTTTAAATATGCAGCTTTTCTAAGTAAGATATGTAATCTTTCAGGAACACCAAATATTAAATGCGCAGGAGTTCTTGATTCAGTTGCATTTTCAAATACGTTTTTACCAGAAGCATCTTTAACAGCTAAAATTTCAACGTTTTCTAAAAGACGTCCAACCATTAATTGACCATTGTCATCAATAGCTTTCATATAAATATCAATAACATTACCTGGATAAATTGAGTTTCCATAAGTAGTTTCCATATTAACAGAGAATTGATAAGGAATTTCTCCTTGTTTTACTTCTGTAAATACTGAATCAGGTAATGCTGATTTTTCTACTAATACATTTTTATAAAACATACTTCCTGCTGGAATAGTAGAATTTAAGTTTGTATATTTACCTACGATTTGTGTAGTTGTTGTAATAACATTTTCTGACACAGCAATCTTAGGTACTTTAATACGGTTTATCATATCATTTGTAATTTCAGTACGAGGTTGAATAGTTGATTTCGCAACTGGTACTGAAACTGGATTAACAGCACTCTCTATTCTTGAATTATATACAAAATATAGGATTGCTAATATTACAATTACAACAATAACTGTAACTGTGTTTTTGTTGGTTAAAAATCTTTTTAAACCAATTAATAAATTATTCATAATATCTTTCCCTTCTATATTCTAATATGGTGTTTCTAATATTGCATCGAGTTGATTTTCAATGTCGAAATTGATTATGTCGCCTGATAAGAAATCAGCACCACCCGCGACAGAACCAACTCTCATACTAACTTTAGGAGGCAATTCGTTAATATCATAGAATGTAATAACATAAGTTTTTGATAAAGAAGCATCTTCAGCAAATCTTCTTAAGAAGTTTTCTACGAATTTTTCTCTATCAATTCTTATTGTTCTGGATTCACGATAAGCGATCAAGTCAACCGCATCAATCATGGCTCCCTCAGTCGTTTCTTTAAGTAAATTATAATTGTGTTCATCTGTATTTGTTATATCTTGGAACATGTATATCAAAAATACACATATAAGACCTACTGAGATAACAAATACGCCCCAAAACGATTCTTTCATTCTAACCTCCTAAATTAGTGTATCTACAACTTTCCCATGTATCTTTGGCAGCATTGAAGCAAGATCCCCCATCAGAATTTGTATTAGTAAATTGGAAATATCCTTCACCAATACCTTCTTGTAAGAATCTACTCTTACAATAATAACCACCTTCTTCACAGTCTAAGTTGAAATCATTGTAGTCATATTTTAATTCTTTGTTGTATTTTCTTATTGCACGCATATTAGCTGCGGATAAGACAAATTGGAACATAGGTTTTTCTTGATAAACAGCTTCACCAGAAACACCTCTATTATTAGTGATATAAGCATCAATATAACTCATTTTATCACCAAATATTGTAACATTACCTATCCAGTTTGAACCAGATAATCTACCATTACCAGATTCTCCAGGGAATGGATTAGATAATGAAATTGTTCTATAAATTGCATTCATATCTTTTGGGTCATCTTCTAAGAAGTTTTGTGTAACTTCATAGTTACATTTGTAACTTAAATTTGTTGAAATTGTAAGACCCTTATATTCAGTTGATCCAGCAGATGTTATCATATTATATTGATAGAATTTTTGATTAGCGCCAAATAGATTACCAGTAGAACCATTATAATAATATTCTAAATAATAATCATAAGTGCCAGGTCTAGTACCGAATCTTACTGGAAGAGTACTTTGACCTAAATCTTTAAATGGGTAATCAGAATTAGTAGCTTCAGTTGCAGTGTTATAAGAAACACCATTCTTAGCCACATATCTATATACACCTTCTGGTAGACCAAAGTCATATGATCTAACAGTTTGACTAGCTACATTAGTATTCGTAGGATATGCCTCAGCACCATTCGTACAACGTTGGAATCCACCGGCACAATCATATCTATGAATCGCATTTGAACTTCCATATACTCCATAGTTTTTAGCAAACTTAGAATCGTTCGTTGTAGAAGGATTACCCCATCCCATTGAACCAGTAACATTTCCATTATTATAGAAAACAGTTGATGCGTATTCACTTAATGAATTTCTTTTTAATACATAACTATTTTTATAATAACTATCACTATAAACAAATGAAATTGATGGAGTAAACTCACTATATGTTCTTTGGAAGTTATTACAATCCTTAAGTTTATTTAATATATCATTTCTAGCGCTTACTTTAGCATTATAATTATTTCTTTTTCCATCAGCTGTACTTCTAGCCCCGTTAATAGCGCCAGATTTACCATTACCATAGAAATTTCCATCTTGATTACAGCCTTGTCCTAACGCAACAGTAGCATCGAAGCTCATACTTCCTCTATATCCTGTAGGACTTGTATATGTACCACTATATCTACATCTTGTATAATAAGTTGTTTCAGTATCGGCTTCTGCTCTACACTCACCAGCACCATTTGCGATATGTGCAGCACATATTCCAGCTACATCATTATAATTAGTAACGTATCCTTCCTGATACCAGCTACGTCCAAGTCCTGGGTTAGTAATCATAATTCTATACCCTTTAGTATTAGTATAGGAATCAGTCCAAGACCTTACACCTAAATGATTTCTCGCTTCATATGCAGCCTCAGCGTTTTGCCAATCATCATAAGCAGCTAAAACATTTGCATCTGCTGTTTGATAATCTTTAATAAACTTTTCTACATTTATAGTATTTGCTTTAGTATCTGTATTTTTACCTGTTCTACATTCTACTACACCAGTCATAGTAATTGGACCTAGTCTAGTAACATTTTCCATATAATTATTACTTGTTTGTATATAGAATCTACTTCCTGCATATACTTCGAATTTTCCAGAGAAGTTATAGAATACTTCTTCTCTACAAGCTACAGTACAATATGGATTAGTTCCAGCAGCTCCACTAAATTCATTAGATCCTCCTGGATTATAGAACTGTCCATCATATGTATTTGCAGGTTTACCTAATTGATCAAATATACAACTCCAATCATTTGTATCTCCAGCATATCCAGCTGTACTTTGTGTACAATCAGTTGCTGGTTCAAATTTAAATCCGGCAGTTGTACAAGTTTCAGGTGGAGTATCCACAAATATATCTCTTAACCATACTACCATTGAAGAAAGTCCGTATGATTTTCCTCCAATATTTTGCATAATTGCTGTTTCAATAGCGTAATCATTACCAACAAATTGATCAGCATGGATAAGTCCAGCTAAATCAACATCTGGAACATATGCACTTAATCCAAGATCATGGTATACAGCGTGGTTATAAACTTTTCCGCCATTTGTTCTAAATATAAATACTTTTTCACCATCTACTTGTTTTAACATTGCAAGTACTTCAGTACCTGTTCCATAATAAACTCTTGTTTCATATTGGCATCCACCAATAGGTGAATCCCATTTGAAATAATAAAGTGGTTCAACTATTAAATAATGATTTTTAAGTTTTTCAACATCGCTTATATCATATCTTAATTCACTGAATACTTTTAACATGTCATTATAATCAGATTTAGCAAATTTATTTACGAAATATGATTTCAATGAACTACCAAAACTACTTGAACTAAGTGGGAACTTAGACCAATAATAAGCTGTTTCTCCAGAACTTACTAACGCTGGGGTAACACCATTTGATACGTTTTCATTTCTACTTCTTCCTGGTGTCGCATTGTGATAATATTGACCAGCGGGTTTAAAGCTAACAATTTGAAAATCACTTCCACTAACACTGATATAATTATTCCTTTGAACAAAGTCCAAACTATTTGTTCCAGAAACTCTATTACCATTTGCATCAACTATGGTAATTCTAATACCTACAGGTCCATAATTACCTGAACCATATTGGCATTTACCTTGACTAGTAACTTCTTGTGAAGTACCAGGCTGACTTGCACCAGCTGCACCTGTTTCAGGATTAGCTGCTACTGGCGCCATAAAAACCAAAAATGTTATTAAAAATATTAATACTTTCTTCATCATACACCTCCTACCAGTCAAACCCATTTTTCTTCCTTCTTGTAAGTTCTACTATTAAGAATATACCAACTAATATAACTATAATTATAAGATAATAGTCATATATAAAAGTTATTATATAATCTAAAGTAGTTTTTTCTTGTTCTTCTTTAACCTCTTCTTTTTCTTTTACTTCACTATCCAATTCTTTTATTTTCTTAGCAAATTCTTCTTCAGTTAAAGTAACTTTTGCCCATTTATTACAAATGTTATATTTCTTTCCAAAACACAATGGATTATTATAATATTTATTGAAATATGGCAAATTAACATATTTTATATTTAAATATGAAGATGCACAATCAGATTTAGTTGTGTATATTCTATATTTAATATTTTCACCAGGTTTATAACCATATAAGGTTATCTCATTAATTCCACCATAGTAATATGTTTTATTCATTACCGTATCATAAACATATATATCATTATTTAAGTTTGATAATGTAACATTAAATGTTACGTTTCCATTAGCCTCTTCGTAATCAAATGTAGTTTGTACATTAGAAGCAATCTTTCTTAGTCTTGCTTGTTCTTCATATGTACAATCATAGGCTTTACAAGATGTGGGTATCAGAAGCAATATAAATAGTAATATTATCTTATTTTTCATACCCTACCTCCATTATTTATTATAACATATTTTTAAGATTGAATATAGTCTATTTTATCTTATAAGTATACTCTACATTTCTAATTTTAATTGATAAAGATATCTCAGAAGCAGATTCTATATCCCTTGGAACAATCATATAAGCAGTTTTAGTTAATTTGATACTTCCAGGTTCTTGTTTTACTAAATTATTTATAGTCTTAGTTACTCCGTTTACTGTATATTGTAACACACCATATTTATTTAGCAAATCCGTCATGCTTCTTACATTTTTTGTTTCATCTAATTCTATAGCGTATGTAACTTTCATTAATGACTTGTCGTTATTATACTCAATTGGGGCTGAAACATATTCATAAGATGGAATATCTTCTTCTCCAATTGTATAATTATAGTTAACTTTAAATCTTTTAGAAAATTCCACATTATTAATAGTTAATTTAGAATTACCCAATATTGTTTTTGATAAGTCTATTTCTTGTCCTAAAGTAACAGGCTCAGACTTTTTAATTTCATCTAAATCGTTTGCTTTAATTGGAATAGATAAATATGTAGCCATAGTCTTACTTCTTTTATTAACTAATGAAGTTATAAACTTAAGTGTCATAGGACGGTTTAAATATGAAGTAGGTACTTCAAATGCGAAAGCTTTATAATAATCTTGCTTACTTGCTAATTCTTCACCATTATATAAAGAGGCAATATCAGCTATACTATCTCTATATTTAATGCTTGTCCTAAATTTATGTTGACCAATTTCTAATATTACATTTGAAGGTAAAAATCCTTTATCTTGTAAAGTTATATTTCTAACTTTAAAAGGAATTATCAATACAGACATTTCATCTACTAATCCTTCTAATGTATTTCCACTAAAATCTTTTCTTAAAGTATAAGCATCAGTTATATTAAAGCTAAATGATGCAACCGAAAAGCTTGTATGCATAGAAGCGGTTTGTTTTTTAAAAAATACATTATATACAGTTAATCCTACTACTATAAATATAACTGCCGCAGCAACAATATTAATTAAAACTTTATTTTCTTTATAAATATATCTAAATTGTCTTTTTTTAGAATTTATTTTCCTTTTTACTTTATTAGTATTAAGTGAAACACTTACTTCGAATTCTTCTGAATCTGAAGCCGCGATTTCTAATTCTGCCAAATCTTTACCAAAATCAAATTCTTTTATATCAAATCCAACAGATCTTACAAAACTTTTTAAAACCGGATATATCTGTGCTAAAAAAGCAATTGTTGTTAAATCTCTTGCCATTTTAATTAAACGAACATCAAGAACATTTATTTCCATATTTAAAACAATAGACTTTCCAATTACAAACATAACGAATGTATAGATATATACTACAATTGTTACAATGTATAAGCTATTTGGTTTTTTCTTTACTATCATAACCAATAGTAAGATAAGACTTATTACTATAATTATAATAGGTATAAAAAACATTAAAAATGTGTATGTAGATGATGATGTATCTGTTCCTATTAAAGCTACTTGTGAAGAAAAATAATCATTAAATACTTTTAAAATATTTAATGTTCTAAAGAATACGTAAGCCATAAAAAGAGTCATTATTGCATGCAAAAGCTTGAAATTCTTAATCAAGAATGCATATGGTTTTCTAAGTATCACAATATCACCCCTACTATACTACTATATATAGTATATAACAAAAATGATTAAAAAAAAAGACTTTAGTCTTCTTTTATATATAAAAATTACCTTTTTGATAATTCAACTATCTTTTTCCAAAGTAATGGCCCTACTATCCCATTAATATCAAACCCATAATCACTTTGGATTTTTTTAATCGATCTTTCTGTAAGGTCATCAAATATTCCGTTTACTTTTACACCTGGTATTGATTTATCATACCTACATATCGCGAGTAAATATCTTTGTAATCTTTTGACATCAGGACCAGTAATACCCTTAACTAAAAAATAATCAGGATATAAATCTATAACCTTAGAATAATCTAAGCTTTTAAGTAGATTATCATATGCATTTTTAAGAACAATATAATCTTTATATGTAAATATTCCTGTTACAGGTAGACCATATTTATTTTGAAAAGCTTTTACCATAGTTTCTGTATTAGAAGTATATATTGAATTAGTTTCTAAAAGTGGTATATCTTCATCAAAAAATGCAAGTGAATTTAAAAAATAATTAATATATTCAACATCTATTCCAGAGTCCCCATATTTAAGTTCGTCATTATATAAAAATGTAGCTTCATCCTTACTTAATCCTTCCCCATATATATCAGATAGTTTTTTAACACTTGTATAAATATATTTTATTTTATACCAAGTTGCTTTATCTACTATACCTGTTACTGGAAGTGAAAATATATCTTGAAATTTTTTAACAGCCTCTTCCGTTTCTTTATCATATATTCCTATATTATTAGAAATATTTGGTATAGCAGGATAATTAAGTCTTATTCTTCTTAAATCTCTTTGGATGGCAAGAACAGGATTTCCTACACTATTAAGTCCAACTTCATATCCTGGATATCCATATGTATTATCTCCTACAGGTGCATCATATCTAATATTTATATCAGATCCATAATAGTATTTTAAAATTTCCAAAGGGGTTTTACCTTGGTTTGCTAAAGATACACTTCCCCATTGTGAAAGACCATCACATTTTTTTATTCTACCGTCACAGTAAGTCGCAAATAAAGGCTGCACTTGTCCTTCCTTATAAATGTAATTATTGAATATTTCACCTACGATATCATCGATATTTTCATATGTTGCCTTCAAATGTACATATGTCTGATCATATTTAGGTGATGAAGTTATATCAAAATTATATCCTTTTGACTTATACCATTCGTTATATATTCTATTTAAAGTGAAAGATATAACCGCATATGCATTAGCTATAATCGCATTTTTTGGCCACGTTGGATATATCTCATTAGATAAAACATTAGATATATATTCTTGAAACGGAATAGTTACATTACTACTAGCTTGATCTGGTTCACCCAAATGAACAGTTATATTATTAGGCACTATAGGATATCTAATAGCCATAACCATCTACCGGAATATTTATATTTTGAACAACGCATACTCCTTCATACATAGAAACATTATAGGTATTTAAAAAATCTTTATATTCTGCTCTTATTGTATATATAAGTTTACTGGGTTTAACTAAATTATTTTCATCTAAAACAGGTGTTGGTAACTTTATTTTTTCAATAACACCTGATTCATTAGTTTCTCCATTAAAGAAAATAATATCTTCATCTTTATAGTTTAAACTTACAACGATATTAACCCCACTTACAGGCATAGCCTCACTCGCGGAAGATGCACGTACCTTTAAATATCCATATCCCGGATTGTCTTTCAAAAAGTCTTTAAACTTTTCATTAGATTCATCATAATAATTCATATATTCACCTCTATATCAATATATGCTTAATAATTTGCAATATTTAAAGATTTTGATATAATAAGTGACATAAAAAAAGGGGGATTTCCATGTATACATACATTGATAACATCTATATGGAAAAAAGAGGATTTGAAATATGTAAAAATCCTATTAAATTACAAAAAGAATTAGGTAAGGAATTAGATAACAAACTTGCAACAGCTAATTATGGTATTTTTGGTACTAAAAAGAATGATGAAACTGAACCAATAGATTATATTTTCTACTGTTTTGGTACAAGAATCGGCAACCATACAAAAACAGCTAAAATAACTGATAATGCCGGTGTTATTAAAAATATCATTAAAGCATTTAAAAAGAGAGACTGTAAAGTTCAAATTAACATGGTTTTGATGGGAGTAAATGATCCTATTAGTTTAAATGGTGAACATTTAGCTAAAGAGCTTAATAAACTAGCCAAAGAAAAGACTTGTCATTCAATAAATCTTTTAGGCGTTTCTAAAGCCAGTGTAATGTATTTTGATATGTTAAAACACTTAGATGAAGATACTAAAAAGAAGTGTAATCTACATATGATAGCTGCCCCATTTACTGGAACTAAAATGGCTTCTACTAAATATATGTATGAAGTTATAGATAAAGCACTTAAAAAATTATTTGGTTTCGCAAAACCTTTATATAATTTGGTACACAAGATTGCTTTAACTATATATGATTCTATGAATTCACACGCTCATATGGATTACGATATTGCACTACCTGATGGAGTTATTGATAACACACCAGATAAATATGATCCAAATCTAATTAAAAATATTTATAGTGAAGAAAACATTAAAGCAATGAATGATATGCATAACATACATGTATATATAACAGGTGCTTTAAAATCTCCATTAACAAAATTACTTAGACCTACGGATTTTGCTTTAGCCGTAATTGATAAAATTGCTATGGATGGTAAATCTGATGGTTTTGTTACAAGAGAAACACAAGAGTCTCTTGGTAAAACTTTAAAAGAACGTGATGTCAAACTAGATAACTTCAATGAGCATTATATGGATGATACAACACATGGTTTAATATATGATCCTAAAAAAAACAGAATATGTATGTTGTAACATCTATAATGATTTTAATGATGAAGATCAAAGTTCACTTGCAAAATTAAAAATACATATATAAAATCATATCTTTAACTTCTGACCTATACTTAAAAGGTTAGAAGTTATTTTATTTTTATTTTTAATATCAGATACTGAAACATTGTATTTCTTAGCGATAGAATATAAACTATCACCTTTTTTAACTGTATAGACTATATCTTCCTTTAAATCACTCCCATAACATTCATCTTCAACCATACTTTCTATCTTAAGTATTTGACCTATATTTAAATTATTATTAGGTAGATTATTATCCTTAATTAGTTTATCCACAGTAGTATTATTTTTTAAAGCTATGCTATATAGAGTATCACCTTTTTTTACTTCATATATAGTGTAGTCAGGCATCGTTATATTATTTGAATAATTCTCTGGAATTAATAATACCATACCTATACTTAAGTTATTATTAGATAAATTATTTAAACTAATTATTTCAGATACTGATATACCATATCTATTTGCAATACCATATAATGTATCGCCTTTTTTAACTATATAATTAAATAAATTATCAGGATTAGTTCCACTATTTATAGGTATATTTAATATTTGGCCTATATTTATTGTATTAGAAGATAAATTATTTATTTTTTTTAAATCAGTTACAGATACTCCAAATTGGTTACTTATTCCATATAAAGTATCTCCTTTTTCCACAGTATATTTCATATTCCACCTCCATAAATTATATGCATATAAAAAAAATCAATTCATTTGAATTGATTTATATTCTAGATACTCTAGAAGATATTAAAGATATCACTTCATATGGAATAGTATTTAAATATTTAGATACTTCATTTATATGGGCATTATCTTTTAAGATTAATACTTCATCGCCTATATTAATAGTATCATCTATTTTAACAAATAACATATCCATACAAATGTTACCCACTATTTGATACCTATTATTATTTATATATACATATCTTCCTTTATTAGCTCTTATTACTCCATCTGCATATCCTATAGGGATTACCGCGATACATTCATCATCTTTTGCAATATAAGTCCCATTATAACCTAAAGTATCACCTTTTTTAAGTTTATTTATTTGTACAATATGACTATGAAGAGAAAAAGTTGATTTTAATTTTATATCGCTATCAGTAAAACCATACATAATAATACCTAATCTGCATCCATTAACAAAATCTAATTTTTCATAATTTATTAATGCTTCTGAAGCTGCTATGTGAAATATTTTAACTTCATCTTTATTAATATCACTTATAATATCTTTATATTTTTCTACTTGATTATTTGTTGTTTTTTCGTTTTCAGCGTCATATATATGTGTATATATTCCTTCTACTAATCCTTTTAATAAATTATATGTTTTATTAAATTCTTCTTTAGAAGATATACCAAGTCTATTCATACCACTATTGATTTTTATATGAACTTTTAAATTTAAGTTAGTATCTTTAACTTTTTTCGCATATTCATATGAATTTACTGTTATAGTAATATTATTTTTATACGCGACTGCCAAAAACTCTTTATCTATTATACCTAAACAAAGTATAGGTATATCCTTATATATTTTTCTTATTTCTAAAGCTTCTTCTAATAATGCAACTACTAGATAATTACATCCACCATCTATTATGGATTTAATAGACTTAAGACCATGACCATAACAGTTAGCTTTAACAACTCCAAAATAATACTCATAATTATTAAATTCATTAATTATTTTAGAAACATTATATTTAATATTATCATAATCTATTTTTACATAGGTATTTCTATAAATATTCATTTATAACCCTCCTGTATAACTATATGTAGCATTGATATAATTTTATCACTTTTTATAAAAGTTTAATAGCCCTTGCAAAATTTTAATTTTGTAATAAAATATATAATGTTTGAAAAAGGGGTGATTACATGCGAACTATAGAGTCACTTGACCATGCATTTAAAATGGTTAAGAAATTCCAAATGCTAGATATACTAGAAAAAGAATATAGGAAAGATACAAGAAATTTCTATACATCCATTATCCTACTTGTAGCATCAATATTCGGTTGTATTTTTATAAGTCCTTTATTTTTATTTTTAGCGATTTGTGGAACTGGAATATCTATTCATGGTCTTATTAAAACTCATGATATGTGCCACCAACTAGATGAACTAGAAGAAAAAGATTTTAACTTAAGTAATCCAACCGGCATAAAAGAAATAGATGAAATAGTAGAAAAAACAAAAGATAAATATGCATGTAATTATTATACTGATGAATATATCAAAAATGCGAAAAGTGGATTTAGAGAAAAAATAAAAAACAACTTTTTAAATAAAGAAAATACCATTCTATTTTTAAAAGATGATATAAGAATATACTATGATACATATAAATTGCCACCTTTTAGTATTTCTAGTGATGAGTGGGATTTATTAACAGATACATTGTATGAACTATTCAAAGAAAAAAAATATTGAATATGACTTTTATAGATTTATGTCCGATTTATTAAAATATACTTTTGCGAAGCAATTAATAAACAATGGAATTTGTATATCACTTTTAATGCTTTTAAATAATCTTGATAATGTAAAAGCAATTAACATAAGTAAAGATGAACTAGAAAATATTAAAAATACGATTTTAGGATTACGAGTAAATACTATTAATAAACATATACAAAAAAGAAGTTAACCAAAGTAAGCTTCTTTATTTTTTTAAATTATTTATCATACGTTCTATACTCTTTGCCATGCCATTACCAACTTTTCTATAAAAAAAAAGAACATAAAGTCCTTAAATTACATATGGTGCCGACTGAGGGATTTGAACCTCCGACCTACGCGTTACGAATGCGTTGCTCTACCAGCTAAGCTAAGTCGGCATGGCTACCCCAGTTAGATTCGAACTAACGCTCACGGAGTCAGAGTCCGTTGCCTTACCACTTGGCCATGGGGTAATACAATTATTTTATCACTTTTAAGTATAGATGTACATAAAAAAACGACTCCAAAGAATCGCAACAAACGATATGGTGCTTCTGAAGAGAATCGAACTCTTATGACCAAAGGCCACACGATTTTGAGTCGTGCGCGTCTACCAGTTCCGCCACAGAAGCATATAAAGATTATATCACATAAAAAAGAAAATTAGTAGTATTTATACTAATTTTCTTGATATTTAGATTCAAATAAATCCACTTCTTCTATAGCTTCATTGTTTTCTTCTATTTTAGGAAGTTCATTTATTGAAGAAAGACCAAAATGATCTAAAAACTTATCAGTAGTTCCATATAAGATTGGTCTACCTGCAAGTTCACTTCTTCCTTTTTCTTCAATAAGACCTTTTAAAACTAATTTTCTAATATGATAAGATGAATCTACTCCTCTTACTTCATCTACCATACTTCTTGTAAGTGGTTGATTATAAGCAATTATCGCAAGTGTTTCTAAAGCGGCATTTGAAAGTAGGTCACTATCAACATCTACTATTTTTTTATAATAATCTTTATATTCTACTTTAGTAACTAACTTTAGTGTATCGCCTGATCTTTCAAGTCTAATACCATGATTTTCATTTTCTAATTCTTCTTTTAAGCCAGTTATTAAAAAATTTAGTTTCTCTTCATCTATTTCTAATACCTTTAAAAGTTCTGATACTGTAATACCATCATCACCACTAATAAATAGTAATCCTTCTAATATTCCCTGCATAAATCACTTCCTCTTACTAATATATAGTTCATCAAAATTATTGTTTTGTTCAATTAATATTTCTTTATTTTTAGCCATAACAAGTATTGATAAAAAAGTAACAATTACATAATTTTTGTTATACTCAGTAAATAATTCTTCAAATTTAACTTTATCTTTTTTAACTAAGATATTTCTAATTTCACTACTTCTTTCATGAATTGAATATTCTTTTGTAGTTATTTTAGTTTGTAATGGTTTTTCTAATTCCTTTTTCTTTAAAAACAGATTAAATGCATTAGTAAGCATATCTAAATCAACCATTTCATTCAAATCAGGATTTAAATCAACTCCTGTAATATTAAAACTATGTTCTTTACTATAATAAAGCCCTCTATTTGCTTCTAATTCTTGTAACTCTGGTGTTAAGTTTTTATATGATTCATATTCAATAAGTTTTTTAATTAACTCTTGTCTTGGATCTTCTTCATATTCATCTTCTAAAACTTCTGGTTTTGGAAGTAATGATCTTGATTTTAGTTCTATTAATTCTGCTGCCATAACTAAATATTCAGAAGCAACATCTAAATTTAATTCCCTTACTTTTTCAATATAATCTAAATACTGTTTAGTTATATCTTCTAAATTAATATCCATAATATCAATATTAGACTGTTTAATTAAGTGAAGAAGTAAATCTAATGGGCCTTCAAACTTATCTAGGCTTACTACATAGTCCATATTACCACCATAATAATTATATCATCATTTAATTGTTATTCAAAGAATTTGACCTAAAAAAATCATATATTTTAAAGTATTCATCATTCCATTTCTCTTTTATTACATTAATAAGTTCTTTCTTACTCATGTTTTTACCCAAGCATTCAAAAGATATGTATTCCAATTTATTAATATCATTTATTTTATTTATTTCATCCACTAAATATTTAGATATCTTAATTTCATTCCTAGTTTTTTCATAAGATATCTTATCTTTACTTAATATCTTATAATTTATTTTAGTATCTTTAAGATAATTAGAAGAATCTAATATTTCTTCTTCCTCTTCTGGTAGGATACTACTTTTCCCAATAACATTACCATTACCATCCATATGAAACGCGGCAGAAGTTTTACCATCAGTGAATATAACAGCTAAATATTTTTTATGATGATTATACGCTTTAGAAAGAGGTAATTTTATATAATCTAATTTAAATTTCGAATATTTAAGATTAAATAAATCCTTACTTTTTATTTTATATAAAGGAATTTTTTTAAAATTGATTATAAAATCATCAAGATCCCATTCATAAAAATCATATAAAGGATATTTAAAATTTAGAGTAACGTCAAAGACATAATTCATTTATCATCGCCCCTTTTCAATAATATAGTTAATATCATAATAACAATACCTATTGGTAATATTAAACACTCTCCTCTTCTAATAATAAAATTTATATATTCCTCCATATTATACCCAATTTCAAGTAAATTCATGTAACAGATTACATAAGTTAAACCAGTCAAAGAAAAAAAGTAACCTATACCTATGAAGAATATATAAATCATTCTATCACCTATTTAATAATACGCGATTATTGAGTTAAATATTTTCATCTGATATAATATATTTAGGTGATTTTATGAAAACTTTTTATAAAAATGATAATGAATTTATATGTGAAAACTGTGGAAAAAAAGTTAGCAAATTAAATTATACTACAAGAGATCATTGTAACTTTTGTCTATACTCAAAACACGTAGATATTAATCCTGGTGATAGGGCAAATAAATGTCTTGGTCTTTTGAAACCTATAGGTATAGAAAAATATAAAGATACATATAAAATTATATATAAATGTTCAAAATGTGGAGAGACACATAAAAATATCATGGCCAAAGATGATGATATGGACATGATTATTGAAATATCAAAAAACAACAGCTAAACTGTTGTTTTAAAATGATGTTCCACTTATTAAAGAAATAATTGTAGGTAAGAAAATGATAAATGCGGTAATAATCACGCAAAGAATTATTAAGAAAGTAACATTCTTCTTTAAATTTACTTCATCTTTTTCTTCCTCTTTTTTATTTTTAGATGCCTTTTTAGCCGGTTTTACCTCTTCTACTGGAGCCTGTGCTACTTCAGGAGCTGGTGCTACTGGAGCAGGTTCTGGTTGTGCAACTTCAGGTGCAGGTTCTACTTGAGCAGGAGCAACTTCAGGAGCTGGTGCTACTGGAGCAGGTTCTACTGGTGCTACTTCCTCTTTTACCTCTTGAGCAGTAGAAATATCTGGATTTTCAAAAGCGGCTAATAAATCATCTTTTTGTTCATTCATATATATCCCTCTCTATCTTATATACTTATTATAGCAAAAAATAACATTATTTCAAACTTTTTATTAATTGGTTGACAATTTGTTTAAAAACTCTTCTTCACTCCAAATAGTAATTCCAAGTTCTTTTGCTTTGTCATATTTACTACCAGGAGAATCACCCACTATTACCACATCAGTCTTTTTAGATACACTATTAGTAGTAATACCTCCTAAGCTTTCTATTTTATCTCTTGCTTCATCTCTTGTAATATTAGTAAGTGATCCGGTAAGAACAAAAGTAAGTCCTTCAAAAGAAGTAGATGCATTTACAGTACCACCTAAATATTCCATATTTACTTTACATTCTTTTAATTTATTAATTATTTTTATATTTTCTTCATTTTCAAAATAATCTCTTATCGATTTAGCGACTATATTACCAATATCCTTGATTTCATTAAGTTCATCATATGATGCATTCATAAAATTATCCATAGTAAGATACTTTTTAGCCAACATCTTAGCAGTTCTTTTACCAACATTTTTAATGCCTAATGCACATATGAGTCTTTCTAAAGAATTATGTTTACTATTATTAATACCTTCTATTAAATTATTAATACTCTTTTCGCCATATCCTTCTAGCTGCATAATTTCATCTTTATATTTATAAAGATCATAAAAATCTGAAAAATCTTTAATATAGCCTTCATTATATAATTCTTCTACTATTTCATCACCTAAACCAGATATATCCATCGCATCTTTTGAGGCAAAATAGATTAAACTTTCGATTTTTCTTGCAGGACATAACTCATTCATACAAAAATGATGTGAATCCTTTTTAATTAAATTACTTCCACATATAGGACATGTACTAATCATTTCAAATGGTTTAGTATTTTTTCTTCTTTCTAGTTTCACTTCAACAACTTCAGGTATTACATCACCTGCTTTTCTTATTGATACAACATCTCCTATTTGGATATCTTTTTCGATACAATAATCTTCATTGTGTAAAGTTGCTCTTGATACTAAAGACCCAGCAACATGTACAGGAGAAAATACTGCATTAGGAGTAATTTTACCTGTTCTTCCAACTGTAAATATTATATCCTTTATGGTTGTTAATACTTCTTTAGCAGGAAATTTATATGCGATTCCCCATCTTGGAACTCTTGAAGTAAATCCTAATTCTTCTTCATCTTTTAAACTATCTACTTTTAAAACTACACCGTCAATCTCATATGGTAAATCTTCCCTTATATCACTCAAATTATTTATATAATCTAGGATATCTGATACATTTTTAGCAAGACTATTATATTTATAATTAGTAACAAAACCTAATTCTTTTAAAAAGTCTAATGATTCAGATTGCGACTTTAACCCATATTTATTAGGATTTGGCACAAAATATGCCATAAAATCTAAATCCCTTTTAGATGTTATCTTACTATCTAATTGTCTTACTGAACCTGCAGCTGCGTTTCTAGGATTCGCGAATAGTTTTTCACCATTAGCTTCTTTTTCTATATTTGCTTTAGCAAAAGCTTTCTTACTCATATAGATTTCTCCACGCACTTCAATATCTATATCTTTAGTAAGCCTTAAAGGAACAGATTTAATAGTTTTAACATTTAAAGTAATATCTTCACCTACTACACCATCACCTCTAGTAGCAGCTCTTACCAAAACACCATTTTTATATAACAAGGAACCAGAAAGTCCATCCATTTTTGGCTCTAATGTATATATAGGATTTGCTATAGTTTTTCTTATTCGCTCATCAAACGATATAATCTCATCCTCATTAAATATATCATCAAACGAAAGCATTGGAGTTTCATGTGTTACCTTATCAAATTTAGATATCGCGTTACCACCTACTCTTGAAGTTGGGGTATATTCCTTTTTAAGATCTGGATATTTGCTTTCTAAAACTAATAATTCATTATAATAATCATCATATTCTTGATCTGTTATTGAAGGATTATCAAGCACATAATACTCATAACTAGCCTGGTTAATTTTATCAATAAGTTCATCCATTCTTCTGCTTATATTATCCATACTATCACCTATAATTATTATATCAAAAAACACCTAGTTTTATCTAGATGTTATTGATCTTTATTTAATGAATTAAATACCAAAGCAAAAATAAGTAAGCCAGCCATAAATAAACCTGTATATAAAATTACACTTTGGTCATTTTTTATCATGAAACCTTTAACAGCTTCTGACCATTCATTTAATTTTTCCCATAGACCTAATATCATTCGCTCACCTTCTTTATACTCTTATGACCTTTGATTAATGTTTTAATACCTATTGGATGTTTAAATGCAACAGTTATTACTGCATCTTTAACATCTACAATGACACCTTCGCCATATATATCATGATTAATATGTTCTCCAACGCTATAAGTATCATCTGTATACTCACTACTATTATAACCTATTTTTTCATCACTTTCTAGATATATTTCATCAATTTCTTTAATAAAGCGACTAACAGGATTACTTCTTCTCTCACCATATAATAATCTTTCCTTTGTATTTACTAACCAAAGTTTTTTAGAAGCTCTAGTAACAGCAACGTACATAAGTCTTCTCTCTTCTTCAATATTTCCTTCAAAAATAGAATTATTATGTGGAAAAATTCCTTCTTCTAATCCAACTACAAATACATAATCAAATTCTAGTCCCTTCGCGGAATGTACAGTCATTAATGTAACCGCATCATCATTTCCTTTATGTTCTTCGATATCCGCAACTAAACTTAATTCTTCTAAGAAGTCTTCTAGTGATGCCACTCCATATCTATCTTCAAAGTTTTTAGTTATTGATTTAAACTCTTCCAAGTTTTCTAACCTTATTTCAGATTCAACACTATTTTCACTTTCTAATTCGGCTCTTATACCACTTTTATCTAGAATATAATCAACAAGTTCAGTTAAACTTAGATTATTAAGTTCATTTTTAATATCTTCTATTATCTTTTTAAATTCTAATTCTTTTCCTTTAGAAATAACATTATATATACTTTTTTCTTCTTCTAATGCAAGAGTCGATAAATTTTCTATAGTTTTTTCTCCTATACCTCTTTTAGGTACATTGATAGCTCTTAATAGACTTACATCATCATCTTCATTATAAACAAGTCTTAAATATGAAATTAAATCTTTAATTTCTTTTCTATTATAGAAATAAAAACTTCCTATTATCCTATATGGAATATTAGAAACTAAAAATCCATCTTCTAAATTTCTGGATTGGGCATTAGTTCTATAAAGAATCGCGATATCTTTTTTAGATACCCCATCATTTAATAACTTATCTATTTCTTTTATAACATAATCAGCTTCATCTTTTTCATTTAAAGAAGTATGATATATAACTTTATCTCCATCTATATTATTTGTCCAAAGATTCTTATCTTTTCTTTCTTTATTATTTTTAATAATACTATTGGCAACATTCAAAATATTTTTAGTTGAACGGTAGTTTTCTTCTAGCATTATTATTTTTGCATCTTTATAATCTTTTTCAAAATTTAAAATATTTCTATAATTAGACCCTCTAAAACTATATATACTTTGATCATTATCACCAACTACACATATATTTCTATGTTTAGCAGATAATAATTTAGATAATATATATTGAGCTTCATTTGTATCTTGATATTCATCTATTAATATATATTGAAATCTTTCTTGATATTTTTTTAATATATCTGGATTTTTTCTCAATAATTCAATTGGTTTTATAAGTAAATCATCAAAGTCTAAAGAATTACTGGCAAGTAATTTCTTTTGATATCTATGATAAACTAAAGATGCGACTCTAGTTTCTTCAGTATTTGCGAAATTTTCATATTGATACTCATCAATAAGTTCATTTTTTGCACTGCTAATTAAATTTCTTATCATCTTAGGATTATAGTACTTAATATCATAGCCTAAATCCTTAATTATTTTTTTTATTATTGTTAGAGAATCATCAGAATCTAATATAGTAAAATTCTTTTTATATCCTAATAATTCATAATTTTCTTTTATAAATAATACACCCAAAGAATGGAATGTAGATATTTGTATATCATACGCGACAGAACCTAACATCTTAAAAATTCTATCTTTCATTTCCTTAGCTGCTTTATTAGTAAAAGTTATCGCTAAAATATTGTTAGGTGAAATACCACAAACATTAATTAAATAAGCAACTCTTGTTGTTAAAACTTTGGTTTTACCAGAACCAGCACCTGCAAGTACTAATAAAGGACCATTTACATATTCACAAGCTTTTCTTTGCATTTCATTTAAATTATCTAGTTCCATATTATCACCTTTATTAATTATAACATTAAATAATACCAAGTAAAAGCGAAAATAAAAAGATAGTTAACTTTTCAAAAAACTATCTCCTGTTTTATAATCAATTACTATTCCATCTTGGATATTATAAATAAAAACATTAAAGCATATTGATGAACATCTATCACTTACAGAACTAGCTTCAATATATATTCCTTTAGCTAATAGATCATCTTCATCATAAGATACAGTAACCCGATATAATACAGAGTCATTGCTATTTTTAACGTATTCTGCTACCTCATTTTCAAAAGGAAGCATTGTCTTTGTATTCATTTTTCTTGTACACGTTATTAAATTTTTCTTATTCGCATTTTCACCAGTTAATTGAAATCCGATTAAATGACATCTATTATATAAATATTTTCCATCAACTATATCATATTTAACTGAATGCCAACCTGTTGGTTTAACACTACTGATACTTCCTCTTTTACCAGTAGGCATTGTATCTTTACTGACCTTCGCATAAGCGAAAGTTGCTCTACCAAGGCTATCCAAATCACGATATTCTTCAGTTAAATTACTATCGTAATCTTCATCAGTAAAATAAGGAACATTATTATTAATCTCTATATAATCTTTCTCTACTACATCATTTATAACTATATTATCAGGTTTATAATAAATATATATACCTAATACTATAACAACTAGAATAATAAGTAATATATGCTTTTTCATATTACCACCTAGTCTAATTTTAACACATTTTCGAAGTAGCACCAAACAAATTATAGAATATAATAAAACGAAAGGAGATAACATGAAAAAAATCATATATAGTATTATCCTTCTTTTACTGTTTATTATTGGTGGAATAATGCTTTCAAAAAATGAACATAAAAAGATTAAAGTAGCAGAAGTCGCACATAGTATATTTTATGCCCCACAATATGTTGCAGATGGACTTGGATACTTTAAAGATGAAGGACTAGATGTTGAAATAATTTTAACTTCTGGTGCTGATAAAGTAACTGCCGCATTATTATCAGGAGATGTACAAATTGGATTTTGTGGAAGTGAAGCTACAATATACGTATATAATAATGGGGAAAAAGATTACTTGGTTAACTTTGCTGCATTAACAAAAAAAGATGGAAGTTTTTTAGTCTCTAGAAAGAAAATCGATAATTTCAATTTAAAAATGTTAGAAGGAAGCTACGTAATAGGAGGAAGAAAAGGCGGAATGCCAGAAATGACGCTTGAATGGGCTTTAAAACAAAATGGTGTTGATATTAAAAAAGTAAAAATTGATACATCAATCGCATTCGCTTCTATGCAAGGTGCCTTTATAGGTGGTACTGGTGATTTTGTAAGTTTATTTGAACCAAACGCAACTGCTATAGAAAAAGAAGGACTTGGTTATGTAGTAGAATCCATTGGAAAACTAGGAGGAACAGTTCCATACACTTCTTATAACGCTAGAAAAAGTTATATCGAAAATAATCCTAAAATAATTGATAGTTTTACCAAAGCTATACAAAAAGGGCTTGATTATGTTCATACACACTCTTCTGATGATATTGCAAATATATTATTAAAATACTTCCCAGACACTTCTTTAAACGATTTAGTAAAAATAATAGATAGATATAAATCAATAGATTCATGGTTTAAAGATACCAAAATTAAAGAAGAAGATTTTAATCATATAGAGCAAATAATGGATGAAGCTGGTGAACTTAAAAATAAAGTACCATATGATAAATTAGTATTACAAAAATAACTACTAAGTAGTTATTTTTTTATATCTAAACTATTTACATCAACAATTAAATATTATCCGCATAAAATATTTTGAATAGGTGGTATTATGAATATTTTAAAGGTTAATAATTTAACTAAGACATATCATACAAAAAAAGAAGAAATAAATGCTCTAAAAAATATTGATTTATCTGTTGATAAAGGTGAATTTATAGCTTTAGTAGGTCCATCCGGTTGTGGTAAAAGTACAATTTTATCAATCTTAAGTGGCATTGAAAAAGAATATGGTGGAAAAGTGGAAATAAAAGGTAATATTGGTTACATGTTACAACAAGATGTACTATTTGAATGGAGAAACATATTAGAAAATTCATTAATCGGATTAGAAATAAATAAAACATTAAATAAAAAAAATAAGGATTATGTTATTAAATTATTAAATACATATGGTCTTAAAGATTTTATATATAGTTATCCTAAAAATCTATCAGGCGGGATGAAACAACGTGTAGCTTTAATACGTACATTAGCAACTAAACCAGACATAATTCTTTTGGATGAACCATTTTCAGCACTTGATTATCAAACAAGACTAAGTGTATCAAACGATATATATAATATACTTAAAAAAGAAGGAAAAACCGCGATTATAGTTACTCATGATATTGCAGAAGCAGTAACTATGGCAGATAAAGTAATAATTTTATCGAAAAGACCGGCCATTGTTAAAAAAATAATAAACTTAGAATGGGATAAAAATTTATCCCCAATAGAAAAAAGAAAAGATATTAAATTTAATGAATATTATGACATGATATGGAAAGAAATAGATACATATGAGTAATGAGCATATTAAATATCTAAAAAAAATTAAAAAGCATAATATATTTGTTATTATGATGCAAATAAGTATATTTTTTATGATATTAATATTATGGCAATTTATGGCAGATAAGGGTATTATTAATACTTTTATATCATCAAGTCCAATACGTATTTTAAATACTATTATAAAACTATATAATACAAATTCGTTATTCCATCACATTTTTATTACTTTATATGAATTAATAATTAGTTTTTCACTCGGTACATTAATAGGACTTTTACTTGCATCAATATTATGGTGGAATAAAACATTATCAGAAATCATAGATCCATATTTAACTATATTTAATAGTCTTCCTAAAGTTGCCTTAGGGCCTATCATAATTATTTGGTTTGGGGCAAAGATAAATTCAATTATAATTATGGCTCTTTTAATATCTTCTATAATTGCTATTATCAATATACATGAAGGCTTTATAAATACAGATAAACTAAAAATAAATATGCTTGAATCTTTTAACGCAAGTAAAAAACAGATATTTTTTAAACTAATTTTACCAGCAAACTTTAAAAATATATTCAATGTCGTAAAAGTAAATATAAGTATGTCACTAATAGGACTATTACCCCCGGTGGGAGAAAAAATATTTTTTAATAAATGTTATAGTAGATATTGATTTCATTATCATTTACTATAACTTTGTCTATTAAGTGTTCAATGATTCTTCTTTGTTCATCAAAGTCCATATCAAACCAAGTTGCTTTTAAGTTCTTTATCATATTTAAAGATACTTTGTTATCTTTTTCTTTTTGCTCTGATTCAATCAATTTTTCTTCTATAGTTTCTTTCTCTTTTTCTAATTCATTTATTTTTTTATTAGTTTCTTCCACAGCTATACCACTTGCTATATTATTTAATAGATTATTTATTTGTTTTGTTATTTCTTCAAGTCTACCTCTATATTCATTTTTTACGTTGACAGTTGCTATATTAAAAGTTTTCTTAAATAAATCTATATCTAGACTCATTTTAAATAATTCTTCTAATACTGCATCCTCAACTTCAAATGTGTCCCATCTTTTATTATTACAATTAGGATCTTTAATATATCTTGGTTTACTTTTTTGTTGTGAATAACAATACATAATTAATCTTTTTCCCCATTTTTGATATCTATACTTGGCTCCACAATGCCCACAATATACTTTTCCAGATAGTAAATAATGTCTTTCATATTTCTCATGACTTCTTACTTTATTTACTCTTAATATTTCTTCATAAAGTTCATCAGATACTACTGCCTCATGTTTTCCATCATAGACTTCATCTTTATATGGAACTTTACCAGTATTAGTTATGGATAATATTCTAGTTTCAACTAATGATTCATCCATTCCAACTATATCTCCAATAGCATTAAAACTTTTACCACTAATATAAAGTGAAATCATTTTATGAAGTAATTCTACTTGTTCTGGAATTGGTATTAAAGTGCCTGTATTTCTATCATAACGATAAGGAAATGGTATTTTACCTCCGCCTCTCCAAAGACCTGCTTCAGCTCGTTTTTTAAGTCCTATACGAGTTCTTTCTAATATTGTTTCTCTTTCAAGTTGAGCAAATACTGATAATACACCAATCATTGCTTTACCAAATGGAGTTGATGTATCAAAGTTCTCTCTCATTGAAATAAAACTTACATCATATTTATTAAATACTTCTTCTATTAAATATAATGTATCTCTTTGACTTCTTGATATTCTATCTAACTTAAATACAAATACAGCATCTATTTTATGATTCTTACAATCTTCAATTAATTTTTGAATTGCTGGTCTATTTAAATCTTTACCAGAATATCCACCATCAATATAATATTCAAACTCTGTATAGTCTTTGCTTTTTGCATAACTTAACAAAAATTCTTTTTGGGCATCTATTGAATATCCTTCAAGTTGGCTGTCGGTAGAAACTCTTGCATATAATCCCGCTTTTATATTAACTCCTCCTTATAAAGCAAGATTATAAGATTCCAATTACATTTTACCACATAATTGGAATTTATTACATGATGATTTTTATATATGTGCATATTTTTTAACAATCTCATATATAACCACATCAGTAATCTTTATATCACTTGGATTAATTTTATTTCCATTTTTATCATAGTTATTCACAATTATCATAGGACACCTCTAATAATTTTTATGAAGTTTTAAAAACTATTATTCGTATTCCTTTAGCATTTCTACCAATTCCAAGTATTCAGGATCATCTTCACTAAAAGGATCTGCTTCACATCTTTTGCCATTCCAAACCATAACTCCATCTTCATCATATCTTATATATGGACCTTTTCGTCCATCAATAACATCTTCAGGATTATTTGATAAATCTGTTACTTTAACATAAGTTATAATTTTATTATCTTTATCAGTATATGAATTTAAATATCCTTTTACAAAAATCTTATTGTTCTTATAAAAAAGATCCTTATAAATATTATAAAGATCTTCATACACATGAAAACTAATAAAACAATTAGATTTAATTTTAGCAAAAGTATTGCAAGTAAGTCCAAATGCTATATAGTTATTAAAATGCTTAATGTTGTTTATTTTACCTGATATTAAAACTTCGTTATAATTTATTTTTTCTATATCCATGTTAACACATCCTTTCTTTTATGATAATTAGAATACTAAATTATCTATTATATTATCTATTAAATTATTTTTTATATTATCTATTATGGTCTTAATTTATTCATATAGGGTATAAGAAAATATTCATATACCTATCTTATTTTTTTAATAGGGACTATCTTAATAATTTAATATATCCCTCTTAAATTTTACTTATCGCTTATAAAAATTCTTCTTTGATAATCTACTGTCTTTGTTTTAATATAGTCTAGGCTTTTTAATTTACTAATAGTATTTGATATTGTGCTTTTTGAAAGATTTAATCGTTTACCAATATAATCATTGGTAGCAAAACAATAACCTTTATCATTACTTAATGCTTTTACTAATCCATATACCACTTTATCTGTTGAATTTAATTTCTTATCTTCAATAACGTTGTCGTTAATTATGATACAACCCATATACTATTCCTTTTATTATTTTGTTTGGCATAGGCATTCTCCTTTCTTAAATAAAATTCCAATAAAAAAACTTGCATAAATTATACAAGCAAAAACGAGCTAAAGTAGAAGATATTTATAAGCCAATATTTTAAATCCCGCCTTGGTGGATTTCTAAATCTTATATTTCTATAAGATTTGAGATACTAATCTAAATCTCCGAACATTTAGTGTATCTCCATATCTACTTATCTAGCAGATATGTATTTCATACATTCCTCTTTTATATTCCTTATATATTAGTAGTTTTAGTTTTTCTAATATTTTTAGATTATTTCTAAATCCTACATTTGTTATTGGAATAAGATTTTGTATATCTCCTATATTGAAGTGGAATACTGTTCTATCAAATCCTCTGCAATATAGATAGGAATATATTTCTTTTGCTTCTGGTTTAATATTTTTATTATCCCAGATCTCATTTGGTGTTTTAAACTTATTCATACATTTGACTTCCTCCTCTCTAATTAAAATTAACATTTAGATTTTTCTTGTTAATTTTTGTTAACACACTTAATATATCATGCTAATTACATCATTGTCAATACTTTTTATTAACATTTTTATCAAAAGTGTTGATTTTAATTAACATTTATGGTATTATTAATGCAGGTGGTGAAGTTATATGCCTAAAAAGAATATAGGAGAAGAAATTGCTAAAGCTAGAGAAAATAAAGGTTTATCTCAAAGACAATTAGCAAATGCCATAGGTATAAGTAATGCCGAAATATCTAAAATAGAATCAGGAGAAAGAGAAATACCTAACCCTAAACTATTTAGAAAGATAAGTAAAGTAATAGGTTTAAATTATAATGATATGATGGAAATGGTAGGTCTTGGTGGGAAACTAACACCTTTAAATCCTTTTATCAAAAAACATTATGAAAACTTAAAAGGCGAAGAACTAGATTATGAATGGATGTTATTTAGATCTAGTGTTAAAAGAAATGATGATATGATAGAATCTTTAAATGAAGAACTTGCAAGTAATAGACTTTCTGAAGAAGAAAAAGATTCAGCACTGGAAACGATACAAGACTTAGAATATCAAAATGTTACTAATAAACTTATACTTGGAATACTTGATGAAAACAGACTTAAGGAGGCGAAGAAAAATGCAAAAAATAAAGATGTATTTAAATAAAGTTCAAATAATTGGTTTTATACTATCAACTATAATGCTTATATTAGTTCCTATTACTAAAAATTATAAGTTAGTATCAGTCGGTTGGTTTTTTATAGGATTAACTAGTTTTGGAAATGCATTGTTTACTAAAGAGTGGTCTATCATTGGTAGAACATGGAATGAAAAAGATGATAAAAATCCTGATAAACAATTAACAAAAAAATATAGTGATAAAGTATTTATTGCTGTAGGTGTATTAGGAATAATATTATGTCCTATTGCATTATTTGAAACTATATTTTCACAAAACTATATAGCAATGATAATTGCCTATATAGTATCCGCAATAGTAATAGTTGTTTTATTTGTATTAACTGATAAAGAACATGATAAAGTTGAACAACTATTACCAAATATAAAAAAATAGTTCTTTCGTTGAGATTTAACTATTTTTTTATTTAAAGAATACGTGGCACGTTTTGTTGCGAAGCAATGAAAGTGGCGATAGTATTCTTTCTTTTTTATGAAGTCGTAAGACAAAATAAAAAAGAGCAACATTCACTTACGATAGTTTGTGAAATGTTGCTTATCGGGTTTCAAAAGGGTGTCCCTTTGCACACTATTCCTAGTTGGCATTATGCCGACTTGGTAGTGTGTTACTATCTTGTCTTAAAGATAGTCTTTAACGAAAATCCATTAGTTATATGAAATTTCTTTTGGATTTTCGTTCTCTGTTATCTTCTTTTCTTAACTAGACTATATACTTCTTCATGAATATCTTCAATGCTTCTCATTTTATCTCCATCATTACATTGAACTTTATCCCAAGAAAGATAGTCTGCTATAAACATAGCACTTTCATATACTTTTTTCATAAATTCTAGATTGCTTTCATGAATATCATTTACAACACCATCATTTTGTTTTCTAGCATTTCTCATTTCAGTTACTAAATCAAATGGTGCATGTAAAAATATTACATTGTCAGGTTCTTTTATTCCAATTTTATGATATTCAAAATCAATTACATAATCGATAAATTTTTTCTTTTCATCGATATCTTCAATTAATGCAGATTGATAAATAAGACTAGAAGTAGTATATCTATCAAGTAATATAACTTTTCCTTGTTCATATAATTGTTTTAAGTTTGTATACCAAGTAATTCCTCTATCATTTGCATATAAACCATTTATAAAATATGGAGATAATTCGCTTGGTTGCCCATATTCTCCCTTTAAATACTTTTCAACTGGTGCTCCTTGATATGTTCCATATGATGGAAAATGATGATTTGCAATTTGTCTTCCTTCACTTTGAAATTTTTTACATAACAAATCATATTGCGTTGTTTTACCAATTCCATCACAAGCACCTTCAACTACTATTAATTTTCCTTTTTCCATATTATATTTTTCTAACTAGTGTTTTACCTTCCTTAAATTTACAATCTGATGAACAATCAAAATCAGGGAAAGTACATCTTGCACCATGTGAATATTTTTCAATATCTTTAGCAAGTGGACTATTAGATTCCTCTAATGCTTTTTTATATTTTAATAAAGTGTCTCTTGTTTGTAGCATTATTTCAAGTTGTGCAGCTGAACATAATCTTTCTTTACATTTTAGTATAAAATCTTCATATTTACCAACTTCGCTAATTTTTACTAATTCGCCTTGTGGATTTACACCTCTAACTATTTGCATATCTCCAAGCCATTCATCAACTAACATTTGATCATCAGCAATGATTGGTGGTATAAAATATTCTTTTTCATCTAACATTTCTAATTGATAATCTAAAGTTCTATGTCTATGAGCTTGTGCATATTGAGCAAAAGAACCTTTATATAAAGTTGAATAAACATTTCCAAAATGTTCTTCTTTTTTATCTAAATCTTTTCCAAATATTGATAAACTTCTATATTTTTCATTTTTTAATAATCCATCTTCAAGAACATTAAGATTACCAAGTTCATCAATTAATTCTCTCATAGAACTAGCTAATTTCTTTTCAAATTCATTATTTAAATCAGCATTATCAATATAATTTTGCATCCAAGAAGCAATATAATTAATTTGTCTTAATGAAGTAGAATAAATCATTTGAGTAGGCATAAATACTGTTACTAAATATCTTGCATTCTCTTGTGCTAATTTTTGAATCTTAGCATCATTGTAAATATATCCATACTCTGATTTTATTTTTACTTTGAATATATCAATCCATTTATTATAAAGTCTTTCTTCATCATCTGTAATTATTGAACCTTCTTGTCTAACAACTGGTGTATATCTTGCTGATTTTTCACTAGTTGTATATTGATGTTCATTATTAAGAACCATTGCTAATATTTTTGGCAAATTTTGTAAATTAAAACTAATCATAATATGATCATAAACACTATGATGACCATTGTTTAATGTCATATCAACTCTACGCATAGTCTTTTCTTCTGGTTCATTTTCTAAGTGTGCAAATCCCTCTTTGTCATAGCAAACACCTGCAATTTTACCAGATAATTTAATTGCCTCTTCTTTGTTAAAAGTTCCATCTGACTTTAAAAATTGGTTAGGCAAAATACCAACTTTAATTTGTGTTTTTTCCATTTTCTCCTCCTAAATCGATATTTTCCCTTTTTACACTTTTGTCATTACATAAAAATTATAACATATTTCTTTGATTTATTGAATACATTTTCATACATTTTATAACACATTTAGTGAATAACAATAATCATATACATTTAATTGTTCATTGATTTTAGTATTTATTTCTTCACTTTTAAAGTCATATTGAAAGATATTAAATAATAATTCTACTGAAAACTTTTGTTTCTCTAATAATGATAATTCCATATATTTTGCAGATATAAATAACAAGTTTTTATATTTAGCAAAGTTAGTTATTACTTTTTTATAATTTGGATCTAATATTTCCAATACTTCTTTTAATATTTTAATAAAACTTTTATCATATTCAGTAGAAAAATAAGATTCTTCTAATAAGTGTATTGCTAATCTAATCTTATCAATATCATTTAAATCATCATACATATTAAGTAAATTCATAACCCTTTCTGTATTATTTTCTAATAGCATAAATCTTCCGCCTTTCTAATTTGCCATTTAAGGCACTTTATTTTAAAGGACAGATAAGAGATTAAACTTTACCTTAAAACCTCAATATGAGCGATTAAATTAAGTTTAATCTCGTTTTCTTGTCTTTTTATTTATCACTCAATCAATTTAAAAAATCAAGAGTATTTTTTAAATTTATCTACTTAAATCAAAATCATCTTTATCGTATTCATCTTCATCATAATCTCTAACTCTTTCTTTGTAGTAATCAGGTGCTTCAACATACTCAAATAATTCATCTTGTTTAGTTGTTCCTTTAGATATTTTAATAACATCTCCCATATCAAATTCACTATTATCATAACAATCTTTAACAACTAAAGCTGTTTCATCTTTTGTATAATCATTACCTCTTTGTAATAGTTTTCTTAAGAATTTCTTTAGTAATTGAAATAGTTCATTTAATCTATAAATCAAACTTCTATTTTCATCTTTTAGTTCTTTATTTTCAGTTTCAAGTTTACTAACTTCTTTCTTATATTTTTGATTTTCTTTTTCTAATGATTTATAACTATTAGCATAACTATCAACTTCATTAAATATTGTTTGTAATTTAGGTTGTAATTCCATTACTTTTTTAGATTCATTAATAACATTATTCATACTTTCAAAAGTATCTTTTTTTACCTTAACAAAGTCTTTATCAATAATAAGTGTTTGTTTAGTTGTTTTCATTTTTTCTTCAAAATCATTTATTGCTTTATCAAATCTATCATTTTTAACATTTAATTCATGATTTAATTTTTTAGTAAGTTGTTTATATTCTTTTATTTTAATGTGTTTATTATCACTTCCTTTAATACCTCGTTCTAGATCATAACCTTTTTCAGTTAGTCTTTTATGATATAAGTCTTGTAAATGTGATAACTGAATTTTATCTTTAATATATTGCTTTTTAGAAATAGTATATCTTTCTGTATTAGTTCTTTTATCTAATTTCTTAACTAGTGGAACTACAACACAATGAATATGTGGCGTTTCTTCATCTAAATGGACAGTAGCATGAAGTATTTGTTCTTTCTTATAACCTAAATCATTATAAACAAATTCCATACAAGTATCAGCCCATTCTTTTATTTGTTCTCTAGACATGTCTTTAAAGAAATTATGTGAAGCAGTCATAACTAATTCATCAGCAACACAATTTCTTGAACTATTTAACATTTCATGATATCTTTTCTTTCTATCAGCTCGTTCAGTTTTCATTCTTTCTTCATGTTCCTTTTTATATTCTTTAGTTAATTCATCAAAACCTTTAGTATATTTCATATTAAGTGGAACAAGTTCTATATTATTTTTAGTTAATTCTAATTTAATATTAGGATTTGATTGATAAGCTTTCTTTTCTCGTTTATTATGTGATCCTATTTGTGCTAAATCTGGTATAGTCATAATAGGTTCACTTCTAAATATTGCATAATTTAAATTCATATATCATTTCTCCTTTCCTTTTTTACACAATAAAAAAAGATGCTTTTTAAACATCTTCCTAGTTATTTTTTATTTTTCTTAATAAATTATCTTCATCATATCTATTTATAAAATTTTTAAATCCATTTATAAATATATTCCAATTATTTGGAATCATATCATGTCCATTAAAACATTCTGAAAGTCCATTATAATACTCCAACTTTAATATCCATTTATAATTATCATAATCTTTATTAATATATTCTTTATTCCAAAAGTTTATTTTAGAATTAGTTATACTATCTAGTATTTTTATTTTATCTTTATTAGTAATTATTTCTTGGCTAACTAATTCATAATTCCTTTTAAATATAAATATTGATTTATCATCAAATATAAATTCATACTTATATCTTGCTTTACTTAACATAAATACTAATGTTATTTTACTAATATCTACTGCATATAAGTTTTCTATTGAATTAAATGATTTATGACATTTATTACAATACTTATTATGATTATGATCAGTTATAAGAGTTCCATCATAGTTTAATCTTTTAGGTTTTCTTTTTCTTTCTGAATATTTTACTTCATCATTATTCTTTTTAATAAAAGTATTATTATCATTATATCTATAAAGATAAATAACACTTGTTGTATCCTTACTATTACAATAAGGACAAGTCATTCTTGCTCCCATAATTATTACACCTTTCTTGGAATCTTATAACCTTTGCAAATATTCTCGCACCAAGGGTAATAGCGGAATTATAATGGGTGAGTTTTTAGTATCAAAAGAAGGTATTGGATATCTAATAACATATGGGTCACAAGTATTTAATTTAGATCTTGTCATGACCGGAATATTTTTACTTTGCATCATCGCAATTATCATGTATTATATTACTTTATTGATAAATAAAATAATGAATAATAAAAAATAAAAATGCTTATAATAAGCATTTTTTTAGTTTAATTTATCTGTTGCCTTAGCATTAAGTGTCAAATCAGCACGTCTTCCTAATTTATATGCAAAATATCCTGCTGCACTTATCATAGCAGCATTATCTGTACAATATTTAATCTCCGGTATTGTTAAATTAATCCCTTCTTTTTCACATAAAAAGGTAAGTTTTTCGCGCAATCCTTTATTTGCAGATACTCCACCAGCAACTATTAGGTTTTTAACGTTATATTTGTCTAATGCATGCATAGTTTTCTTTGTTAAAATGTCAACTACACGATTTTGAAAAGAACAAGCAAGATTTTCTTTATTAATAATATTACCTCTTTGTTCTTCATTATGATATAAATTTATAACTGCGCTTTTAAGTCCACTAAAACTAAAGTTAAAACTATCATCATCTAGTGGTAATGGTAAGTTATATGTATCATGCCCTATATGAGCTAATTTATCGACATTAGGACCACCTGGATACTTAACTCCTATTACTCTAGCAACCTTATCATAGGCTTCTCCTACTGCATCATCTAAAGTAGTACCAATTACTTCAAAAGAATAGTTTTCTTTCATATAAACAAGTTCAGTATGACCACCACTTACAACTAATGCTATTAAAGGAAATTCCATTTGCTTAACTAAATTATTCGCATATATATGACCTGCAATATGATGCACTGGAACAAGTGGCTTATTATATATATAAGCTAAAGTTTTCGCAGCCATAACTCCTATTAAAAGCGAACCGATAAGTCCAGGTCCATATGTAATAGCAATCGCATCTATATCATCCATTGTCATATTAGCTTTCTTTAAACATTCTTCCAATACTATAGTTATACTTTCTATATGCATACGACTGGCTATTTCAGGTACAACACCACCATAATTTGCATGTGTATCCATTTGTGATAAAACTACTGTGGAAATTTCTATACTACCATTTTTAATAATAGACATGCTAGTTTCATCACAGCTAGACTCAATCGCTAAAATATATGTATCCATAAACTCACCTACTTTCATTAAATTTTTCTTCAGCTTCTGTTAATTTTAAATAATTTGGATTTAATGCATGTGGATTAATTCCTGCATCATCCTTATGTTTTTTTATAACTTTCAAAATATCATAGTTTAAATCATTTACTTCAAATTCAAACTCATCATGTGATATAAATTTAATATCTTTATTTTCTTTTAAAAATTCATCAAGTAAAATATATCTATCAGGTCTAATTTGATTTAAATCATTATCATATAATCCAGCAAATACATAGCCTCTTCTCGCATCTATTAAAGGCGCTTTAACGCCATCTAAAGAAGATGCCATAAGCTCTAAACTAGATATAGGAACTACCTTTATTTTTAATGACCAAGCCATTACCTTCGCGATAGTAAGACCTATTCTAATTCCAGTAAAAGATCCCGGACCATTTGTAACGAAAATCGTATCTATATCAGATGGTTTTAAATCTGCTTTTATAAAAGCCTCATCTATAACAGGCATTATCTTAGATGATAATTCATTACTATTTGTATCACTGTATTCAAATAATACCTTATCATCTTTAGTAATTGCCACAACCAATCTTTTTGTCGAAGTATTTATAAAAAGTGATGTCATAATATGGCCTCACATAAATCTTCATATTGTTTTCCATGCGGTTCAATTACAAGTAATCTCGCATCTTCACCAACTACTTTGATTTTTATATCAAGACGTTCTTCAGGAAGTATATCTTTAATAGTATCTGCCCATTCAATTACAACTATACCATTCTTCTTAAAATATTCTTCTATACCAATACCATCAGTATTACCATCAAGTCTATAAACATCCATATGATAAAGTGGCATCTCACCAGTTAAGTATTCTTTAATAATTGTAAACGTAGGAGATGTGATAACATCAGTAATTCCTAATGCATTTGCTATACCTTTAGTAAATACTGTTTTTCCACTACCTAATTCTCCATCTAAACATATAACCATATTAGGGAATTTCTCTGATTCCATATTTTGAGCAATTTCCATTGTCTCAATCACACTTTTTGTTGTAACTCTGTATTCCATTTATATCACCATAACAATTATAACAAAAAAAAAGATATATTTAAATATCTTTCATTATAATAATTAAAATCTTCTTTGTGGAGTATACTCATCACCACGCTTAGAAAGGGGTACTGCAATTGTAACAGTTCCATTTGAATTTTGAATAAATGTAGGCTCTGATACTTCCCAATCTTTATATACACTTTGTATTTGATCTAAGACATAAGCAATAGATTCCGGTTGAACATTTTGTTTTACAAGTATATCCTTGTAAGTTTTCACTGCAGGCTCAGACATTTTAGTCAATTCTACTTCCAATGTAACTTTTCCATTTGGATTAGGTGTCATAACTGGATTACTCAATTCCCAGCCATTCTCAGATTTATAAACGCTAGAAACCTCTTTCATGACATAGCCCAAAGAAGCAGGATCAACTTCTTTTTTATATGTTTCTCTATATTCTACCATATACCCTCCTAATATAACTATATCATATTGAATAATTATATATATTTTTTTTCAATAGAAGGTTCTATTTATTTACATTATTATACAAAAAAAGATATATTTAAATATCTTTAATTAATTCTATTTGGTGTTAATTGAAGTAGTTTTAATACTTCTGTATTACATAAAGCCATATTTGCAGCCATATAATTATTAAATAATGTAGACTGTATAACATTCTTTTTAGTACCTCTAACATATCTTACGACTTCACCAACATTATAAGTACCAACAAGTTTAAAAGATAATTTCTTAAATATTGTTCTATAAAGAAATATATCCTTGTATTTATCTTTTAAAGCATCCTCAAGCTCATATTCGTATGTGGCAGAGTCAATATTAGAATCATCCTTAATTTGCTCATATATGGCAAATAAATCACCAGGAGAGTATACCGCTAAAGAACTATATATATTTGAAGCGACATCTTTAGAAACATATCCACTTAAATCATACGGAATTTGTGATGCAAGCAAAAAAGTCGAAATAGGATATGTCAAAGCTGTTTTATCATGAACAATATGTCCATTATGTTGCCTACGATATATAAATTCATTATTTAAATCAATATTACTTGCAGCAGATAACTCCTTAAATTTGTCTATGACATATTGCAAGTTACCAAAGCTAAATGTATATAAATCAATTGAGTCACTTTGTTTTTCATTCATTAAATACATAATATCACCTTGTTGTATATACTAACACAATAAGTGAAATTATACAAATTAGGGCAAAAAAAAATTAGCAACTCGCTATTTTCGCTTTAACACTATCTTCGCCGTAAAAGTGCTTAACTTCTGTGTTCGGGATGGGAACAGGTGTATCCACTTTGCTATCGTCACTAATTTAAATATAGAGAAATAATTCTCTGAAAACATGATAATGTGTGTAATCTCTTAGAAAATAATTAATGAGATTAAATCCTCGATCTATTAGTACTAGTCAGCTCAACATGTTGCCATGCTTCCACCTCTAGCCTATCAACCAAATAGTCTTTTTGGGATCTTACTTTATAAAAAATGGGAAAACTCATCTTGAAGTTGGCTTCCCGCTTAGATGCTTTCAGCGGTTATCCATTCCATACATAGCTACTCTGCACTGCCACTGGCGTGACAACAGATACACCAGAGGTATGTTCGACTCGGTCCTCTCGTACTAGAGTCAACTCTCCTCAATTTTCCTACGCCCACGACGGATAGGGACCGAACTGTCTCACGACGTTCTGAACCCAGCTCGCGTGCCACTTTAATGGGCGAACAGCCCAACCCTTGGAAGCGACTACACCTCCAGGATGTGACGAGCCGACATCGAGGTGCCAAACACCACCGTCTATGTGAACTATTGGGTGGTATCAGCCTGTTATCCCCGGGGTAACTTTTATCCGTTAAGCGACGACCATTCCATTCTGAATCGCCTGATCACTAAGTCCTGCTTTCGCACCTGCTTGACTTGTAGGTCTCGCAGTCAAGCTCCCTTATACCTTTACACTCTACAAATGATTTCCAACCATTCTGAGGGAACCTTTGAGCGCCTCCGTTACCTTTTAGGAGGCGACCGCCCCAGTCAAACTGCCCACCAGACACTGTCCTAACACCGGATTCACGGTGCAAAGTTAGAAATCCAATCAATCAAGGGTGGTATTCCAAAGGTGACTCCACTTAAACTAGCGTCTAAGTCTCAACGTCTCCCACCTATTCTCTACATGATTAACCGGATCCCAATATCAAGCTGCAGTAAAGCTCCACGGGGTCTTTCCGTCCTGTCGCGGGTAACCTGCATTTTCACAGGTATTAAAATTTCACCGAGTCTATGGTCGAGACAGTGCCCAGATCATTACACCTTTCATGCGGGTCGGAACTTACCCGACAAGGAATTTCGCTACCTTAGGACCGTTATAGTTACGGCCGCCGTTCACTGGGGCTTCAATTCAAACCTTCACAATCTGACTTACGTCTAGTTAAGTTCTCCTCTTAACCTTCCAGCACTGGGCAGGCGTCAGCCCCTATACATCGTCTTACGACTTAGCAGAGACCTGTGTTTTTGGTAAACAGTTGCCTGGGCCTATTCACTGCGGATCGATTGCTCGATCACCCCTTCTCCCGAAGTTACGGGGTCATTTTGCCGAGTTCCTTAACCATAGTTCTCTCGCTCACCTTAGGATACTCTCCTTGACCACCTGTGTCGGTTCTTGGTACAGGTACCTATATGATTAACCCTAGAAACTTTTCTCGGAAGCTTGGTGTCAGAAGACTTAATCGGTCCGAGGACCAACGTCGTCATCGCACTTCAGTTTGTCAGTATACGGATTTGCCAATATACAAACCTTTGTGTTTAAACCTAAATCCAATAATAGGCTCTTCCTAACCTTCTTCGTCATTCCATCAGTCATATAGGTAGTACAGGAATATCAACCTGTTGTACATCGACTACGCCTTTCGGCCTCGCCTTAGTTCCTGACTTACTCTGGGAGGACGAGCCTTGCCCAGAAACCCTTAGTCAAACGGTGGGGAAGATTCTCACTTCCCTTGCGCTACTCATACCGGCATTCTCACTTCTAAGCGCTCCAGCCGTCCTCACGATCGACCTTCAGCGCCCTTAGAACGCTCCCCTACCACTCATAAATACATATGAATTCGCAACTTCGGTAATATGCTTAGCCCCGGTACATCTTCGGCGCAGTGTCACTCGACTAGTGAGCTATTACGCACTCTTTAAAGGATGGCTGCTTCTGAGCCAACCTCCTAGCTGTTTTGACAACTCCACATCCTTTCCCACTTAGCATATATTTTGGGACCTTAGTTGGCGATCTGGATTCTTTTCCTTTTGCGTACGGACGTTATCACCCGCACACTGACTGCTAGACTATAAGTATCTTGGCATTCGGAGTTTGATTACACTCAGTACAGCTAGATGCCGCCATCGTATATTCAGTGCTCTACCTCCAAGGCTCAATCTAACGCTAGGCCTAAACCTATTTCGGGGAGAACCAGCTATATCCGAGTTCGATTGGAATTTCACCGCTAGCCACAAGTCATCCGCTCACGTTTCCTAGTAAGTCGGTTCGGACCTCCATTTGGTATTACCCAAACTTCATCCTGCTCATGGCTAGATCACTCGGTTTCGGGTCTATTGCATCATACTAAATCGCCCTATTCAGACTCGCTTTCGCTTCGGCTCCGTCTCTACAACTTAACCTCGCATAATACAATAACTCGCCGGTTCATTCTGCAAAAGGCACGCCATCACCCATTAACGGGCTCTGACTTCTTGTAAGCACACGGTTTCAGTATTCTATTTCACTCCCCTCCCGGGGTTCTTTTCACCTTTCCCTCACGGTACTTGTTCACTATCGGTCACTAGAGAGTATTTAGCCTTACGGGATGGTCCCCGCAGATTCCGACA